>Ga0315914_1002848_pt1 | contig 26437 bp, 10 predicted proteins | sample MpolenodulesMG_FD_203920 | JGI IMG/M metagenome (GOLD analysis project Ga0315914, IMG submission 203920) | Medicago polymorpha root nodule microbial communities from Los Angeles, California, United States - elongated nodules | ecosystem: Host-associated > Plants > Roots > Nodule | place: USA...
AATGTAAATTATACAAGATAGAAACTGAACTTGTTGTCTCAGTGCAAGTGGAACACTTCAATCACTTGGTGAGACAAGAACACATTGAATTATATCTTAAGCAACTCCTTATTGCTGGTTTTTTGAGTGAGGTATATGTAGAATATATGAATGTAATATTTGTGGTTAATGTTCGACGGTGCGGCGGAGGATGGTGGTTGAAGGTCATTGCGGTGGACAACGAAGAAAACCGGTGGTGGGCTGTGTTTGTGTTGTTCGCGGTGGAGGGATGTGTTTGTGCGGCGGAGGGATGCCTTTGTGTTTCTTTCCTTTTCATTTAAACTATTTTTTTTTTATTTTAATAACTAGATGCCATGTGTTGATTGGTAATTTCACCATACCATTAGTTTTCCAATGGCACTGAAGTGCCACCCTGTATTTTTGGGCTTTTTATGATTGTTTTGACATTCCCGCACCCCAATAACTTATTTACTCAAATACCACCTCCGTCCTTATATATAATACTATTTTGCTAAAATCACGGGAATCAAGAAAGTAGATATTTATACTAAAGTTGTTTGCAATCACTATTGTTTTTACAATTTTATCTTTAAGAGAGAAAGTTAGTTTATGTTTTCCATATGCTATTTATTGTTGATTGAAGAAAAAGATATATAATAAATAGGGGCATGTATGTAAAGAAATAATTAATGTAGTTGGAAATAGCAAATGTGTCTTATAAAAAGGGACAAAAATTTTTTCTTCAAAAGAGTCTTATAATTAGGGATGGAGGTAGTAATCAAGATGTCGAAGATCATTTTGTAATCTCCAAACTAATAATGAATTGCATTTGAAGTTGATTATTGAGGGTGAAGGCTCCCTTTGTTATTCTTTCAATTCCCTAAAAGGATGTGACTTAATGTTACTGACTGAGATACATGAGCATGAAGAATTCAAATATCCTCATATTTAAGCGTCGATAAAAGTAACCTTAAAACGTCATTTTAATAGTAAGGTACAAATAACTAAATTAACAAAGGACAATTTAATAATAATCATACACTTTTGAGACAAATTTATTAATTCAATTTTTTTTTATTACCAGTGATCTTATAAAAAAGGAAGGAGGGAGTACATATGGCTATGATTGGTAGAAAACAGACATTGAACATCAAATACTCTGAACATTATCTATGTATATTCTATTACAAGGAAAGTTTATTGAAAATGTATATTCAAACTATCCAATAACTATAAGTCCTATACTGAAACACTATTGTATGCTATTTTTCACCATTTTCATCCTTTCAACAAAGTAGACTTGTAATGATATCTACGAGCACAAAATATGAAATAGCATAAATTTAACACTGCCAATCCAGCAATGATGAAATAAAAGTATTCCAATCTTCCCTTATTAATATCACTATCAAGCCAATCTGCTTCACCTTGTTTCCCAGTATAAGAATGCACAATGTTCACAATAAATGTGCTAAGGTTGCTACCAACTGAAAGATTAAGACATAGCAAAGAATTGCTTATACTTCTCATACTTTCAGGTGATTCTTTGTTGAAAAACTCAGTGTGTCCAACTGTTCCAAAAATATGACAAAATGCTATAAGCAAGAATTGAGGAGCTAGCCACATGACCGACATAGGCGCGACACCGTTAGAATCTCCCATTGAAATCGCTAAATCTCGTCTCGTTTTCTCAACCAACCCTGCAACTACTACTGCTAGAATTGCTGAACCATGTCCAAGTCCAATTCTTTGAAGAGATGTGAGTCCTTGTTCTTGTTTTGTGATTTTCTCTAGTAAAGGTGAAATTACTTGATCATAGAATGGTAGGAATATACCTATTGCTATTAATGATATTACTGTTACTGAGCCAGCATGTATCTCAAAATCAAAATTCAGGAGTCCTATGTTTCTGTCCATTTTTAAGGCTTGTGATATTGAAAATATTGTTAGTTGTCCTATTGGAATGTTGACTATGATGCTTGTTACCCATATTGGCATTATTTTAAGCATGCACTTTAATTCTTCAATTTGTTGGATGCTACAAAGTCTCCATGGATTTTTGTTTGTTCCATCATTGTTCAATTCATTCTCCTCAATCACAAGAGCAGCTTTGTTTAAGCACCTATAAGAAACAAAAAATCAACCATTGAAATGATTTGTTGTAAGGTTAAGGAAGCATCTAAACTTTAAAATGATTAAAAATGTGAGCATTTCATAACCATTATTTTAGAAATATCTTACTACTAATATTTTAAATATAATAATTAGAAAATAAGATTATACAAAAAAAAAAAAAACTTTCATTGGAAGAAAAAAAATCGGGTTGAATCATTGGCAATTCGATTCGGTACTAAAATATTGAGAATCGACTGCAGTTGAATCAATTGAGAGATTTGCCGGTTCTTGGTTCAACCGGTTGAATCGACCGATCCAGTTCTTAAAACACCGTCTATGATGCAATGAGTGTTTTCTAGTGTAAGGTTGGCCGTGCCCGTGATTAATTTTTTATATTTAGTTTTTAAACGGAGATGATACCTTACCTAAATTCTTTTGTAAGAGGAAGTTTTCCTTCTGAATCATTCATGATAGGTGGATCATAAAAAGCTTCTTGTGTGTCCTCAAAATCAGGCAGATGATGATGTTTTTTGTGTCTAGCTGCAACCAACACTTGAGCAATGCTAGATAAGATACTTCCTTCAGGTTGAACATAAGCATAAACTCTAGTACCAGCAAAGAAAACTATGATTGCAATCAACATAAACATAGTGAACAATCCATAACCAAGAGTCCAACTAACAGAATCCTCAATATAAACCAAAACAGTTTGGTTTATCAACATGACTATTGTTTGTGTTGTGTAGTACAAACTATAGAAACTGCTACTTCCATGTCTTCCTTCTGAAGTTGTCAAATCAAATTGGTCAACTGCAAATGGAATACTGCAAGGTCTAATTCCACCAGTGCCAATTGATAACCAGAATAGACCAAAAATTAAGAACCATAGATGGAAATTTGTGTAGCCATTACACACACCAAGTTTTTGCAGGTCAATTGAGCATGGTGCTGGATGAAATTCTGGCACCCATGCTGTTAGCATTAGTATCACCAATCCCTAATCAATTTTAGAATGAAAAAATAATATTAATTTATAATATAATAATTGAAATTGTTTAATATTCAGAATTGAATTATGATTAATTCAGATTTGATTTGTTTACATTGATTATATCAAATTTTATTCGAATTTGTAATTATGATTAAATTCAATTATTTGTAATTTTCCTTCAACAAAAATTGTTTCATTAAGTAAAAACGGATAAAATTGTAAATAAAAGTTTAAATGAAGGATAAATCTGAAGTAAAAAACTACACCAAAACTTAGTATTTTGTTTATATATAGATGTAGATTAAGTAATCTCAATTCATGATAAGTCGATAAATAATTGATGCTATTTGCACATACATAAAAAAATAAAAATGTGTTGAAATTTCAGTAATTGATTTCTTATCAACCGTGCATTTTCTGATAGGTTAAAATCAAAGATAGGTTAAAATATCAGCAGTGCATTTTCTGATAATAGTTGAGAATTGAGATTATTACTTTATATTTTAAAGCGAGTTATTGACTATAAAATGCTCCCTCAAAAAAAAAATTGACTATAAAATGCTAAATCTTATAAGGGTTTGTCTACCATGTGCAACATTGCACATGTTAAAGAAACTAAAATTAGCAACTTTTTATTGAAAAAGTATAACTATTTAATAACAAATTATATATTTAATATAAAACGTTCAAGTTCCAATGCAAACTTACTACTTTAAATTTCTTAACATGTGCAAATTTGCACATGATAGAAAAACCCAAGATGTAAAGAAAACATACCACAAGACTAGCAAAGGAAGCAATAGCAATTGTAAGAAATTTTCCCAAGTAGGAATCAGCAACAAAGGCACCAATGAGAGGAACAATATTGGAGACAGCCATCCAAGTATTCATAATATTTGCAGCAAGAACTTGATCCATGTTATACACTTTCATCAAATACACAACAAAGTTTGTTTGCATTCCATAAGTTGCCAATCTCTCAACTGTGTCATTTTCTGCACATGATTGCATATTTTTATTAGATAGTAATAATATGAAGACACATTTGATCAATAAGACGGGGTACGGGTTTGGACCCATAATTCCCTACTTCTATGCACTTAATGTTTGTCAGTTTTGTCGTTAGATTCTTTGATTTAAGAAAAAAAAACCAGATAACTTAATAGGTGTGAAATTAAAAATATCATATAACATATAATTCAGAACCAGACCTAAAATATAAGGCATGGCCTTCCATCCAGGCTTCCTTTGGTGAATCTTTGGATTTGACTCAACAAGAAGACTTTCTTCATCTAGCAAATTTTTCTTCAGCGATGGAATTGAACACTCTCTACTCATTGTTTTTTCTTGCTTTAGACTCAACGATGTTTTCGCTAGAATTTGTAAACTTGTGAATAAATGTGAAAGTGGTTGATCAATGATCTCACATAAGCAAGATATATATAGCCAAACGATTTGAAGTTTAAAGCGTTTTTTGGTCATGGGATTCATCTGTCCACGTGTGAAAAATGATTTGGGTCAAAAAAGTAAGTCAAAAAAATAAAGTTTTCTTTATATGTCTCTAATTATTTTGGAATTTTTTTGAAAAATAAAGTTGAAATGTATATCTAATAATAACAATGCATTATCAGTCTCTAACTATTTTGGACAATTTCTTTAAAAAAAAACTATTTTGGAAAATTAAATTTCTGTCTCTAGACTCTTACTTATTCTCTACAACATTCATTTTTCCATCAATACATATTGACTGAAAAATTTATTTTAGAACTTGAAAAAAATCGAGAGAAAAAAAAACTTTTCCTTAACTAATTAAATTAGAAGAACTTAGTCCCTACCATTATTAGAAAGAAAGAAAGAAAACTTCGTCCCCACCTTGTTAACACTATTTGATTAGTTAAGGAAAAGTTGGATATGATAAGAACAACTAATAATTTTTTTGAAAGAACAACTAATATATTAAAATTAATATTTCATTTTTTTTAACAAGTAAAATTAATATTTCATTGAAATAAACGAAAAATTACAAAATATAAAAATAACAAAAAAATTTAACAATCAAAGAACTTTTTAGTATAATAAATTACATTTTATGCGTTTTGATAATTGAATAATAGGAAGAAAAAAAACAGTATAGGATCCAGCATAAATATCAATCCTCTCAAATCGAAAAAAAAAATAGATGACAAACAATGAAAAAAACAATAATAATTAATCAATCATATAATTTTTTTTAGGGATAATCAATCATATAATGTTTGTTTTATATTTTCTACTTAAATTTATTTAATAACTTTATATATTTTTTAAATTATTACTCTAGTACATAGATGCATAAAACTTTTCTGAATTTTCAATAATATTTATAAAATTATTGTTACAAAATATATTTTCTTATTTTGTTTTTAAATTTTCATCATTGTAAGTAAATTGTCATTTTTATTTTAATTTTTACACTTATTATTGTATTCAACCATGCTTATTGCTTGAAGATTAATGCATGACAGATTGCCTAATGATGACAAGCTCCAAGAAAGAGGAAGTAACTTAGCTTCATTGTGCAACATGTATACTCTTATTTAACCCTGTATTTGATGCTCCATTTAAGTGAGTAAAGCTTTAGAATAAGTTGTGGTCTTTTGTGTTCTGTTTTTATTTATTTATTTATTTATTTTGAGTTTTTATCTGATTCTTACTCATCCTGTGTGGTTTTGATTTTCATTTTTCAATCTATTGCTTTTCGACCGTTTCAATGCAAAGTTGAGATTGTTTATACAAAAAAAGGCTTTGTGTATTAGTAGTAGTAATTCATTTTGATATTATTTTTTAATCTATATGATTTTGTTCTCATGCAAGTCTGAGATTTCAAGAATTTCTCACAATTTTTAAGGTTGATTGTCTATTTGTTTACTGTTTATTTCTAGATTTTTTAATCTCTTTTCTTAAATTATAAATAATAGGCATCAAACCAAACCATACTTCTATCAAGTATTTATAATATGCCTACATTGTATGTTAATACTTTCAGATGACATCAATCTATTTTTGGCATATAGGCATGTGCTTCCTTTTTGACATCAATCTATTCTGATGGTTCTCAAGAGTCAACAGTGCTTCCTTTTCTTTGCACATATAGGCATGTGTTTAACGAGACTAATTTTATTAGGGTTTTACTTCAAGTTATTGTATAATAATGTTTTTTAATGAGTATATTTTTTTTGAAAGAATAAGTATAGTTTTGTTTTATGAAATTAGCGATTCAAATAAATCGTGCTTAGTGGTGCAATTAAGAGGTTGCTCACACTCACATGTAGCAGCGGAAATTGGGATAGAGATGTTAGGTAAATTTAGCCGATAATATCAATAGATCTTAATGTATTTTGTAATTTTAGTCCAAAGAAAGTGTACTAGATATATCATGTAAATTATTGAACTCTTGGGTGTAGAAAAACACCTCCATATTTTGTATCTTATATGTTGCAATCCATTAATCCACATATATATGTTGGATTAGAGTTTTAGTGTATCTCAAACATATATATGTTGGTTTAGAGTTTAGGTTTATTTCCATCACTCTTTGAAAGACTCTTGCAAAATGGTACTCCATTCTATATTTTCTGTTATTTCGATCTAATTTGAATTTGTATTAAATGTAAATATTTGAATAATTTAATAGATGTCTCTCAATTTCTACTCATTACTTTAATGTATTTTGAGTCAAAGCTACGTGGTTGTGTTCAAAGAATTATTGTGTTCCAATAATTTTTCTATCACCATTTCCATTTGTATGCACTAATTTGATCTTGATGTTTAAATATTACTTTTTTAAAACTAATCATCTGTTTAGAAAATTATTTTCACATTAAATATACGCAGGTTTGTTATTTTTTATTTTTTTTGTATTGTCAAAACTGGTTTATTCTACTTGATTGGATATAGGTGACAACACAACAAGTTGCATACTTAATTTTGTTGTTATTGGTCCTATTAGAACATTTTTTGCTATAATTATTGAAATTTATTTTAGTTATAAAGCTTAAAATATTTCTTATTTTTGTGTTCCTTTTTTTGTGTGTTTATTGCTTACTTTCAGAACTTACTTCATGGGTTTAAGTTAAGGCTCGACTGATATAACTTAAGGCTATGAAATTTGAGGATTCAGAATTTAAGTTTTGACAAAGAAAAAACTTCAAATTTTAAACGAATTGAAAAATGAATACTATAAATTATTTTAGTTTAATTAAAAAAGATTTTCCCGTGCACCGTGCACGGGTATACACACTAGTTGATATTTGGAATCTTGCTGGTTACTTCACACCTCGGTGCAAGCTAGCCATAAAAGCATGTGTCATTAAAATTATCCAATACTCTCTCAATCTCTAAATTATAGTCGTTTAAGGTTTGTGCACGATTGTTAATAAAATGATTAATTGTGTTGATTTCAAAGGTAAAATTAATATCATTTACTAAAACACCCTTATTAATTGTGGTTAGTAGAGTAGTTAAGTTAAATAAAAATCATTAAATAAGAGTATAATAATGAAAATAAAAATAAATATTGCATTGCTATTGTAAAGTGACAATTATTTTAAGGAAAAGAAAAAAATGTTAAAGAGACAATTATTGTGAGACGGATGAAGTACCATTTGTTTGTCCAGAAACATGACCATATTTCAAAACAAAAAAAACCCATTCGAGATCTGCCATCAACTCTATCATCTCTAATGTTTCATTGTTAGGTAACAAGACTAAGTTGTGTTTGGCAGTAAATATGACAGAGTTTTGCATCCTCAAAAACTTTAAAATCAACATTCACCCTCCCTAGGGATCTCATCACCAAAGAAGTTCTAAATATGGATTCCTCCATTGTTTCATTGGCTCAAAGTTAACCCTGATGGGGCTTTGATCAGGAATCCTGTCAAATTAGCTTGTAGTTGCATTTTGTTAGCCTCGATTCATTGTTAGCCTTAAGATCCACAATAGAAACTACACCTTTTATTTATTTTTTATTAATAAAATAATTCTTGTACTTGCTTATTTGAAAAAAATTATTTGGTTTTTGTTTTTCGCTAAGCCAGGAGATTGGTGAGGCATCAAAGAAAAGCGAAAACATCTCAACTAAGTTGACATCCCGAAGAACCTTCATTCTATGCCGTCAATCTCAGAGAAAATTTTATTGAAAAAAGGGAAAAGATGTACAAGAGGGAGGACTAGACCAAAACCCTCAAAGAAAAGCAAAAGACAAAGAAAAACAAAAAACCAACAGACTATCGTAACCTAAAACGAGGCATCCCACTCCGATCCATAAAGAAGTCGGTGTCCAAAGCTTGAGGTAACACATAGAACAGTGGCGGAGCCACATGTAACTCAGGGGATGCACTTGAATCCCCTAACTTTTAGAAATTACACCTAAAATTCTATTAGTTTTTTCCACTATGAACCTCCTGACATTTTTACCCTGAACCTCCTGACCAACTCTTATAACTCTGTTGCATTACTTCTTTTTTATCATCATGTCAGTTTGTACCACATTCTCTCACGAGAGTTTGAACCTTTTTGACTTTTCTTGGTTCACTATTTTGCAAATTGTACCAATAAGTGTTAAACTATGGTATCTAGTAAACATAGGCATGCTAGGCTTTCAACTCAATTTTATCTTTTAATTTTGCCTTTAGGATCATTTCCCCTTTAGAGTGGCATTTCCATTTTACATTGATTTGTGTCTTTTAATTCTTAGGGTTAAATTTGTTTTTTTTTTTTTTTAAATTCTAATTTTTTTTAGGAGAAATTTTTATAATATTATAAATTTTGCTGCAAAATTTTAATAAAAAATTAAAAAATATCTATAGATAATAATAAAGCAAGCTTAGTATTATGGCAAGTATGACATGTGTCGTGTTCTAAGAGAATCCTTCCTCAATACTCTTTCTAAACTACTCTTAATAAGGAAATTTTTGTATTTCTTTATTTGTTATTTTTTAAAATAATTTTATTCGTTTGAAAGCAGTAGTGCTCCAAATTATTTCTGTTAATTTCCAAAGAATAACATTAAACAAACCATTCAATTGCTACAGAGAATTAGGGGTGTTTGTGGGTGGGTTTGGTTTGGGTTTGACCAAACTCAAAACCAAACTAAATAGGGTACTCCGGTTTAGGTGAGGTAAAATAATCACCCGTTATACTATAGGGTGGGTTTGGGCAAACCCACTACTTTTTGGGTTGGGTTGGATTGAGTAATGGGTTATCCAACTTAATTTTTCTATTTTTTTTAATATTAAATGACTAAATGACAAGTCCTCGTAATTTTGTTTTAAAATAGTACTCTACTTTTTAATTTTCTTAAAAAAAATGTTTAACTTATTTTACTATAATTTTATGCATAATAGAATATCAAATAAGAAACTCCATCATAAAATACTTGCAACAAACTAAAGTTGCATTAGCATAAAAATAACCAAAAAGTGCAACATATTAATTTGTAACTCTAATATGTTTTGATTTTCAATATATAGAGTACAATGTGTATGTTTTGAAAATATAACTTTCTTCAGATTAAAAATTATTAACATTATTGGGTAAGTGAGTTTTTTGGATTTGAGTATGGTTTTACCTGAAACCCATTTATTTTTATGGGTTTTCCATTTTTAGAAACCATACCTATCCAATTACCCAATCCAACCCATTTTTTTTGGTTTTTTGGGTAGGTTTAACGGGTTTTCTGGGTTGACCAACCTATGAACACCCCTGCAGAGAACCCTGAACCGCGTATTTATATCAGTTATTTTGCCTTTCAAAATTATCACCCAATTAACGTGTCCCTTCACATGCAATTTAATTTCAATGTTATTTTTTCAAGTTTTGCATCTTCCCAAAGCCATTCCTTTTTCCCTTGGCAATTCCCAAAGCCATTCTTCATTTTTCTATTCAAATGATTTACTCCTATTTGCGTGTTATTAGATTTTACTAATAACAATAACAATCACTTCTCATTCTGCTTCATTTTAACTCCTAACACAATTTCGTGACCCTTTTTTTTTTCCTCTTCTTCTTTGTTCATGTCATTTTTCCTCTTCCTTTATCACAAATAGTGAGATGAAGGAGATTCATTCATCAAAATCCTAAGTTCATTTATCACACATCAATAAAAACTCAGTGCATTGCACTTATTCAAATTCAATTTGATTCACATGTTTTTAACCGGCCCACACATTGTGGTTTAGGAAATGGGGAGATATATGTCATATGCATGCAATATAGCCAATATATGAGTGAACCTCCTTTCATTTTTGTTTCTCAATTTTTACCATGAGTATGTCATCTTCTCTTTCTATTAGCGATTTCGTCTTCTTTTGTTGTAATTAACTTTTTTTTGTTGTCTTTACATGTTTCAGGTCATGGTACATAGCTGTTGAGTTGGACAATGGATAGTTGAACCAACAAGAAGCAACGGAACCTCGACAAGTGAGTGGCAAATAGTCGTCTGGTGGATGTGCTTTCGATTCTTCCCATTGCCTTCGATTATTCTATATTAGATTCTAACCAATTATGAACTCAAAGGTTATTTCCAGTTTTGAGGAACTTTACTATATTATTTTCTAGCCTCAGTTTGTGATCTGATCTTTTTATTGTTGAACTTCATTATCATTTTATATTCTAGCCTTATTTCATAAGGATGCAAGTTTCAAGTGCAAGTGCTGAAGTCCATGGTTTTTATACTACCAATTTAGACAACATGATGTCAATAGTGTGCTCAATACTCATTCCAAGAACAATTTTCCTTCAATTAATTTTTTTAGTAGATTTATTGATTTTCTGTCACTCTTTTTGTTGAATTATGACTTAAATCATTAGGTACAGTTGCAACATGTACTCATTTTATGTTTGGTTTCCCTTTTCTAAAGTTATTATTGTATTCAAGATATTTAATAAAATCTCTATTTTACTTACAATTGTTGCCCGGTTAATATTAAGTATTTCCTCGGTTTTAAATTAGATGTTCTCTTTACAATTTTTTTGTTCCAGATTATTTGTCTCTCTCATTTAATGATAAAATTTTAATAAATGAAATATATTTTACTATTAACATCAATACTATTAATAAATGAAATATAGTTTACTATTAACATCAATACAAAAGACCTGATTTGAAACTATTTTCAATTCAAAAATAAATCAACTTTATCAAAATAGAGACCCTTAGTGCACTTTCAAGTTTTTGCAGAAAAAAAAATTACATTTTCATATTTCAATGTGTTGAATGCATCAATCTCAAAACAAAAAAAAATTCTTTAGGCTTCTTAACAAGGGCATTTGTTAGCATTTCCCTTATCTTATTGATTGATCAGAACACCAAAAATATCAGGATCGACCTTGGATTTTGGTTGTATACATTTAACATTGTGTCTGTTATAGGTGTTGGTTTTGGCATGAGGAAAATATATTATTATAATTATTAATTAAAAATTTAAAAGTCTGAACCCTCTGACTCTAGATCCTGGCAACTCCACTGACAGAGAACCAAATCGTGCCCTGAAACGAGTGACGCATATTAGCTAACAAATCAACACAACTGTTGCCTTCCCTGAAAATGTGAGAAGAAATAACTTAAATCCATTAGTTACATGCATTGTGCCAACAATTTCTAAGCACGACCGGAACCAACAACCGATTTTTGAAAACCAACAAAGCACTGATATATATATTTTTAAAGTTTAAACTCTCTTTATTTGAATTTTTTATATTTTATAATTTTTATTGATCGTAACGAAAAAGATGGTTACTTTAATTTATTTCTTATTATTTTTATCACATTCAATTATTTCTTAAAGACCCCCTAAAAAAAATATTTTTGAGATTTCTGCTCTTCACACAGCACAAAACACTCGCGCTCAACTGAAATTATAGATTTACCCCTGCGCTACTTTAGTCACACAATGTGACTTAACTCACGCTGCATGAGTTAAGTCACGCTTCACTATCATCTGTTTCCTTACAAGCCTTTATCAGCACACTCGCAACAAATGAGACAAACGCTCTAACGAACAAGTAATCCTAACCCTGCAAAACTATGATAAATCAAAATAATAATAATTGAAATTGAAAAGAAAGAAAAAATAAGAAGAATAAGAAGGGTGAGATGTATTGAAAATTACGTACGAGCCATGTTTTGAAGGAATGAGATTGAATTGTGTCATCACGGATGCTAATTCACTAATCTATTGAGGAAATCAATTCCATATATTGCTGAGTTAATGTTCTGCAATTCCACTGCCAACCATTCCAAGCAATTCCACTACCGACAATTCCAATTAATTGAGATCAACAATCAATTAAATAGGGGTTGAATAGAAACAGTAGAAGTAATTAAAGAAGAATGAAAACATGGCAGAGGGAAAATTGTTCTCGTTAAAAAAATGCCCTGTTTTTAAAGATTGAAAAGCGTGAGTTAACTCACGCAATGTTTTACACTTGCGCGACTTAAGTCACGCCGCGTGAGTTAAGTCACGCATAATTTTACACTTACGTTAATTAACTAACGCAAGAGTATTTTGATTAGTTAGACTAGGTGGGAGCGAAATGTGCTAGGGAAAGAGCAGAAATCAATTTTTGATTCATAATAGAATCTCTTGGCCCTTGCATATCCGATTTATTACCTTTGTGGCTCTTATTTCCCTTCAAGTTCTTTTTTTTCTTTTTATTCGTTGTCATAGATTTCTATCAAGAGCATTTATCTCATCAAACTATTGTTTCTGGATTTCTTTTCTTTGAGCAGAATTATTGTTGGATTTTATTAGCATATAATGTGTGATTTTATTTTTTTAAGGAATAATGTGTGATTTATTACCATACGCGTTTACAGTAGATACGATTACTAACTAAATGCTAATTACATTGTAGATATGAAATGTATAGCGGAAAAAAAACATTTGAGATGCAAAATTATTTATAATCACCTCAACATGCTCCAACATATCTTTCTACAATCATAGGCACCGCCCGTTAAACTCTATGTGTAACTGCTAGATTCGGATAATATACAAGTTTCACAAATTTAAAAATAATAATGATAGACATTGTTTCAGTTGAAAAAATGAATTGTAACACTTTTAATTCAGAGGCGTGTATGTTTCACGTTTGAACCCCTCGTATGTTTCACGTTTTGCTTGAAGGAAACAAGAGCTTTAAAAAATCATTATAATTTTTGGGCCCCTTCATGTGTTTTGCTATTTAAACCCAATACCATAAAAAACAGGTTGCTATATACGCCCCATACTATAATTTTTTTTCCTTTGCCCTCTACAAACCTGGGTCTTAGGCGGTCGCACCCAAGCCTAGGCCCAGAGCCGGTCCTGACCATGACCCATAAAATATTGAACGCACAAACAAACACATAGTTAGAAAACCCTATTTCATAGTTTTTATATCGATCCAAAAAAAAGACTAGTGTTGGGGAGAACATTATTTCAAACTTTTTTTGTTTAATTAAAACATCATAGTTTACTTGGAAAAATGAGTAGGTAAATAAAGATAGATGGGAAGTAAAATCAACAACCCAATTTCTACCTCCCCTTCTTCAATATCCTTCTCATTCTTTCTAGTTTAGGGTTCATTTTCCCAAGATCAACTTAGAAATTTCAAAATTTGTGGAGGGAGGGAGGGAGGGAGGGAGGGAGGGAGGGAGGGAGAGAGAGAGAGAGAGAGAGAGAGTATTATGGAAGTAGAACAAGAATAAATTGCATTGCGGAAAGAAGGGGTGTTGTTGTTGGGTGGAAAATGAAATGAGAACGAGAGAGAACATAATATTATTTAGTTCTTGAAATAATGTAAATCGGTGGTGGTGCCACATTATTCACGAGACTATCGTGATGCATGTTTTCCCTATAATAAGAATATCTCTATAAAAAAGGGTGAATAACTCATCAGAGAAAAAGAAAAAGGAAATGAAGAAACTAAATAAACACTCTTAGACATAAAAAACCACAGAAATATTATCAAAGATTATATTCCAAAGCTCACAAGGAAGAGTCTTCAAAACAAGAAGATTAACATAAAATCTTTAATAAGGATAAAGTTTACTAGAGAATCAACACTTCTATTGCCTTCACGCTAGGAGTGAATCATAGTTTGTGTGCGCCAATTCCTCTGAAGAAACTTCTAAATGCATCGAACCGAGGAGGGGATGATCTTATTGATCTAGCGGTTGTTGGTAATCATATCCATGACAACGTTCCAGTCACTTTCCATAATTTTATTAGATCATCCTTCTCTCCAAACCTTGACAAGTCTTATAGGAAGATGTTAACTTATACCCTTATGACGCATGTTAAGAAATATAATTTAGTATCTAAAAAGTTTTAAAAATTTATATTTTCAATACAAAATTGTATAAAACAATTTGGTTGTCCCTAAAAAATTGGTAGTACAGAAGCTCTAAAGGAGTAGGAAGATCATCGATAAAGGTGATCCTTCCTTGAGACAAGGAGGATTTTTTATCAATAAAGAGTATGATTTTTCATACTTCTAATGCATATCAACTAAAGAAGACTACAGAAGAGAACTTGGTGATTCAACCTTCTCTAGATGCTTCATCATGAATCTTGTTTAGTTAGACAAACCCTAGATACCCCTTAGGGTTTACTTTACCTTTTAACCAATGTATTTTGGTTCAGCCCTTTTGCAAGGAATATTTTAATGTAATAGAAATTACACTTGTAATGAAGTTAATAATTAATGCATGATTTATAAATTGAATATGTTTTTGTGTTATATTTATCTTGCATTTTATATATTGTGTATGTATTTATTTTTGTGGTTGTTTGTTATTCTTTAGGACAACACTTACACACAGTTTCATAAGCACTGTTCAAACTATTCTTCAATAATATTATGAATCCTGGATTATTTAATCTACGTAGAGTCATATCAATTGAACCCCATTAAATCCCTAGCCTATATTATCCCTATTTTGCTTCTGCTGTTAAACTTCAACACCCCCAACACATGATGAAATGCTCTTTGGCTTACTCTTGCAACAACTGCCAACACCACTAACACAAATTTGTTTGTAATTAGTGTTCCCTAAATTCACCACTCAATTCATCATCCATTACACTAATCAACGCAGACACGATGAAATTGGCATGCATGAAAATCACTTCTTTGCTTACACATGTCGTGTCGGATGAATATAGAAGTGCCACCACATCAGTTTGATTCACGTTAATTTTTGGAAAACTCAGTTGATAGATTTCCGAGTTCGACGAACTATTTTAAACTCAGGGTGTCTACAAGTTCGAATTTTACGACACATTGTGTGTCGGAGGAATTGTGAAAAAAAAACTTTGGGGAGGTTGATGTGTTTTACTTTCACCCTTAATTCAACTGTCGTTATGGTAAGCTTCAGATTTGAATCTTTTTCCTGTTTCGAGACATTAGCGGTGGTATATGAAGGATTGAAGCTACGTCCCGGATGGATGATTAATGGAGACGAAAGGTGGATGTTGTGATTCTCGTCTATCAAAGATTATCGGAGATGAAACAAAATGTTTGTTGTATAGAGGTTCTCGAGTTCGTGGAATTTATAACTCACATGTCTTAATATTATAGAGAAGAGAAATGATATTTGAACAAATAATTTTTGAACTTTTATAATAAGTTTCTCTCTCATATTCATATTATGTTTTCACTTTCTCCCTCTATTGCTTTAGTTTTTGTGTCAATATCTCATTTTCTTTATAAAATTTTGGTTGTCTCAAAAGTTGTCATATAAATGGATGTTCAAATAACACAACTCTACAGGAAAACATTAAGATCAATACATAAGGTACTGTTTCAAAGAATTGTTATATTCTTTTTCACGTAAAATGGAGGACCTAGAAAATGGAGAACCCAGAAAGAAAAAATGCCAAAAATTCATCTCATAAAAACCTAGAAAAAAGAGCAATAACACACATGAGAGTAATGCGACGATCGTGAATTTAGGTAGTGACGACGATAAGAGAGGAAGTAAGAGAAGCAGAACGGACCATGGTGCACCAAATTCGTGGTGGTGTGCAGATCTGGTGGATGTTGTACGTGCATATTTGGTGGATGTTTTACCTTTGCAATCAGGTTTGTGGCAACGCTTAACTAGCCTTATGTTTTCCTTAGTGAATTCTTTGAGTGGATCAAAAACATAATCCATATCTTTTCTTTTATGGTTGAGATTGTTGAAAACCGCACGCTTTGACAACGTCGATGTGTCATGAATTTGGCGTCAATATGTCAGAATTGGCAGTGTTAGAGTCTATGGGTGCTAGAGAAGGTGGAGGCGGTCATGAATCCTGGTCGATAGTTGTGTGTTGGTGGCGGTGATGGTGGTGATGGGGGAGAAAGATAATAGGACTAGAGAAAGAAGAATAAAGTTATTAAGAGAAGAAGGCATTTTGGTAATTTCAGCATGATTGATTTTATTAAGGGCAAAAATGTCAATTCATGTGGTATTTCCTGACTCATCATGATATTTTATCAGTAAGTTAGTAAGTTTGTGCCACGTCACTAATCAAATGTCACATAAGTAATCAAAGGAGATTAGGACCAAAAGTTAAATGATTAATATTTGCATTGGATGTTTGGAAGGATTAGTAAGTTCAGGGATGAAATGACGAATCTGTTCAGCCCAATTTATTTTATAAATTTTTATTTATTTATAAATAACACACCCACACTCAGGCCCAACCCAATACCTTTGAATTTCATTATTCTTTCCATCAGTTTTCCATAACGGACGTTTTCTTCCTTCCCTATTCTGCTATTGTTACATGTATGCTCGCTCTCCTTCATTCCATGCATAGAAATTGATTCCTTCCTCTCTTCTCTCAGATAGAAAATCGATTCCTTCATTATCTTTTAGCATAGAAATCGATTCCTTCACCATTCCTTGTTCTGTTATATTATGCACACTTTTACTCTTTTTTTTTTAAAGTTTTCCCCTCACTCTCCAATCTCCTCTTCTCAGTATCTTCTTCATGTGTTCCTGTTTCAGGTTTGGACTTTGTGGTTTTATGAAAATTGTAGAATTTAAAGGCATATTGAATATTGATTTGTGGTTTTAAGTTTTATGGTACTAAGACATTACTTTTTTGTAGAATTACTTTTTTGTTTGAATGTAACATATTGAATATTTGTTTTAGGTGTAAAGTTAGCTAACTAACAAGATGGGTGGTCAATATTCAATGATCGTCTTGTAATGTATATAAAAAGAGATGTTATTAGAACAGTTAGTAATGATGTAATCTTAATTAGTTTATTTTTAACAAATGAATAATAGAGTATTTTCTTTTTAATTAGCTCATTTTTATTTTAAGTTATTTGACAAAAATATTTACCCCCACCGATAATGTTTGTCCAGATCCGGTTTTGGTTAAAACTCAAATGGCGTGTGTGTCTATATATATATATATATATATATATATATAGACGAATTACGTATATTTAAGTATGGTTTTTATTATCTTAAGAAATAGTCTAATAAAAACATCATACTTAATACAAATAACATTGATTCTTTTATTTAAACTCCAATTGCACGTACAAAATTATTACTACGAACATTTCTTGATGCAAAGTGACTAATAATTGTATTTACATCAATATGTACTATCATATCTTTTCTCAATACATAAAATAACTAGATCATTCAACCTTTATTGTGAATGTATGATAGTAAAAGTAATGTTAGCCAACACTCTCCACCATTCACTTTTTTATTGGCTTAAATCATTGTGAGTTTCACACTTTGAAAATGGTTTTCACTCAAAGTAGTGGGTCATACAATTAGTTTAATCAAACACTCACTCTCCTATTGGATGAAACTCATGTGAGTCTAAACACTTTATGTGAGATCCATTTTCAATATGTGGTACCCACACAAATTTTACCAAATAGGAGAGTGGTATTAGAGAGAGTGTTAGAAAGTGAATGTTTATATATAGCACTCCTCTTCCGCTAAGAGTAATGCTATGAACACTTCATTTTAGCACTATCTCTAACATCCACTCTCCTATTGGATGAAACTCATGTTGGTCTCAGTACTTTATGTAAAATCCATTTGTAATGTGTGATAAAATTCACGATTCATTTTTATGTGGGATCTATTGGATAAAATTCACCTTTTAGATTTTCATTTAGTAAATAGTATATATGATTTATATTAAAAACTAGATAAATTTATTGAATGAATATAAAAAATCAACTTTCTTTTATAATTGGGACTGAATGAAATATCATTTTAAAAACATAAATGAAACATTAATTTCCTATTTACCTTATTTGAGTAATATATTCTCATTTATTATATCTCAATTCTTCTAACTATTCGATTTTTCTTTTATATTTATCTAACGATTCTGTTAACTTACTAATAAGTGTATTTTTTTTTATAAATGAATTTAATTTTATTTAAAAACGAGTAAACTAAATAATGTTATTTTTATTAAAACCTGCATAACCTTGCACGACATATCACAAGACAAGAAAAAAGAATATATTCATATATCTCCTCCCTTTCTAATAAGCTGACCTTAGTTTTCTCTATATGTTTTCTTTTTCATTTTCTTCATTGAAGGGTGGTCTGAGACCAATTTTGAAATCACCTTTTTCATCATTTTCTTTCTATTTCAATTTAAATAAATGATTTTCACATAAATTTAGGTTTTTCCCTTCATGATTTCGTCGTCTGAGTGTGATGCTATGTATTCGTCATCTTGTGGGGAGTTCTTTGCTTTCTGGTCTTGTTGCGGAACTCATTTGGTTTCTATTGAAAGAACATATATTCAATTAATGATTTGGACAACAAAATTGCTGATCCCGAGGTATAGGAATTCCAGTCACATTAAATTTATCATATTATTTACAGACATTTTGCTGTTGTATGTTATAAACTTGAATGTTGTGAGTTTGTTCATAGATTTATCATTTACCTTTTTAGAGATTTTGAATGACATATTTTACCAATTTAAATTAAAAAAAAAAAAAAAACTTGCATGACACTTAATATGAGGTGGATGCAGTAAATTTGTTGTTTCCCTAGAATTTCATAATGCAGTATCATTCTGATTTTAATCTTTATTAACATTTATTGCTTTTGGTACAGAACTGCAGCTGCCAACATTAACATTCCACTAGTAGTACTGACTCAATAAGACCAAAAGCAAAAAGTTTGATCTTCAAAAGGGAACTGAAAGCTACAACAACTTTCATGTGGTTCATTATAACATCCAACATCTTCAACTTTTGGTATGAATGGAACATTCAAGAGGTTTTGGCTTAGGATGTCTTCTTCATCTTGTGAAAATTCCGTCTGGTTTAGTTCCACATCTGAGGATTGGTTTCCATCAGTGTTCTGTAGGCACTCTGAACCAACCACATCACTTTTATGCTGTGAAATGATATCATCAAGGGACTTATCAACTAAATTATTTTCCTCTTCTTCTCTTGGGACCAATTTTTTCTTGAGAGAATTAACCTGCAATAAAAAAGTTGTACCAAAATCAAACACTATCCATTAGTGGGATAAAGTTATAAGTTTAATGCTCATAGCATAAAGAGAGATGTTAAAAATAGGTTTTACATCTTGCACAGGGTTTTATAAAAAAATGACTGCACACTGTATATCTCTTTCAACTGTTGTCAGATGTATAGTACTAAAAAATTTAAAAATAGTCATTTCGAAAAGATATATTAATTGAATATCACATGCTTTAGAGTCCGAGACACTTGACTTGACACATCTTCAATCAGAAGTGTCGGTGCTATAAATTCTAGATGTTGGTGAGTAATTTTATATATTTATTTATGCATACATTTTTACCTCATCTTTTAATTTGTTGACTTCTTGATGGAGATTGTCATAGTCAACTTTGAGCAAATCGTAGCTAGCTTTCAATGAACCATAGTCCTTTTCTAGCTGTTTGGTTTTGAATCTTGCTCTCCTATTTTGGAACCATATAGCCACTTGTCTTGGCTGCAAGCCAAGCTCCTTTGCAAGTTGAACTTTCCTTTCAGGTTCAAGCTTGTTTTCTATCTCAAAATTGCTTTCAAGAAAATGAACTTGTTCGTTTGTGAGCCTCCTTTTCTTACCGGGTTGGTGCAAGCACACCTCATATTTCTCATCATCAACATCATCGGTGTTCTCTTCTTTCTCAAAAGCTTGAAAGAAAGAACTACTTTTGACTCCAATGTCACCAACATTCACAATATTAACCATAGAATTGGAACCTGAACCCAAGCCTAAAAAAATTTAACTTTGTATTATAATAATTCAACTTCATGAGATTCGATCTTAATTTTTCAATGGAAAACATCATCTTCTTGAACAACGTTTTAAAAAATGTCCTTAATTGCGAATTGGGCCGCGAAATTTTAATGGAAACATGGCTACAACACAATCGTTACCGAAACCATATCACCTGCATTTTACTACTTTCACTAAAATATTGTGATTTTTTGAATTGATGGAGAGTTAGATAGAATCAAATTACACCACTTTAATTTTAGGGTTTCAACAAATCACGTTACCACCATGATTCCAAACATGCACTAAGTATCGTTGCACTATTACAATCGCAATTTAAAACAGATAAGAAGAAACTATAAGAATCCAACTTCTATTTTTTATTTTAATAAAAAGAAAACTTTATCTGCACTTAAGAAAAACTCAACAACGAATTTCAAAGAAAAAATAAAAATAAAGAAACTTCAAGACAACAATCAAGAAGCTACAAAGATGATGAATCACCTTGAAAAGAAGGTTTTGAGCTTTGATTGTGAACCAAGAGAGACTCGACAAGCTCAGAAGAGCATGGAAGCTTTTGACTTTGAAGTAGAATAGTCATGCTTGAACTTGAACCCTCATAAACCTTCTCACTTTCCATAGCCTTATGAAAACTTGTTTGAGATTTTGTGGAGAAAATTTTAAGCTTAAAAGGTCATATTAAATTATTCATATTCACAATAAGAATTAAGAAGTAGCATAGGGATAAGGCTATTTTGTTTGATCCAAAATTAATGGCTAGAGCAGAAGGTAGTAAGGAATAATGCAATGTGGAATTTGTGAGAGTGAGGGACATAGGAGTTAAGAATGTGTCAGATGTGAATAAATTTAAGGGCAGAGGGTAGTGTGGTGTTTTCTTTTGTGTTTGGAATGAGACAGAGGGTATGGTCAGAGTTTTATTCTTTGTTGGGATACACAACAAAGTTTTGACAAGAGAAAGAGAGATTCTTTTGGTTTTGGTGGTGGTGGGGAAAGGGAACTTTAATGGTGTTGTTATATGGAGACTAGAGTGTTGGCAAGGTGAAGTGACAGGGAATCATGCATACACAAACAAGGGAAATCTTAGCATACATATAACTATATTTTTTATACATATAACTTTATTTGAATCATGTTTTTTTTTTTTTTTTTTTATATAAAAAGAATAATTGCAGAAAAAAATTGAAAAACAGTGTAAAACGTAGAAACGTGGAACTGAAGAAGGTTTTGGTGTTGAGAGCGATTTTGGATTGGAAAACAAACGGTAAGGATATAATAAGGAATCATTAGGGAGAAGATTCATCTATCTATACATCTTTGTAATCTAAGTTTGAATATCTCTAAAAAAAAACATTTCACTCTATATTAAAACCTTACCATCATTACTAAATAAATAAATTTAATGTTATCCTCCAATAATTCAATGTTTTTCCTATTCATTTTCCAACGGTTTCAAACTATTCAATAGCTGAAATATTTTTTTTTAAAATCAATTGGTTACTTTAATGATTGTCATTCTATTAATTTTCCTAAATATAAAATACTCTATGCAACAATTCTTACGGGAGCAATTTATTGGTATATTATTATTTACAACACTATATTATTATGCTATCAAAGAGAGAATTCACTCACCATGTTTTGCTTCATCTCCCTCACATTTTATTTTCATTTTCAGTTATAAAAATTCCTATTGAGCCAAAACTGTTCTTGCACGGTAAATTGCTTTAGTTGCGAATATTGAATCATCACTCTCAAAAGCTATCCATAATTTCTTTCATCATCATTTTCTCTAACAAACTATGATACCTCTTTGATTTTATCTTATTGTTCACCCCATCCACCATAACCACTTTTGTTACCCTTCATCTCTTGATTATTCATTGCTTTCTAATCTATGATATGATAGGGACTCAAATTACTATTAGATTAGAAAAATATTTTAGCTCTACTTTTCTTTATTGATTTTCTTTAAGGATACCCTGTTTATTGATATAATGTTTATTAGTTTACTTTTTTAACTTTTTGTGTTTATTCCTTAAGGTGGATGTGACATTTTTTTCATGTCAATAAGGAAAAGAGATTGCTTCAAATTAAAAAAAGAAATCGGGAGAAGAGGATAAATGAGGCTTCTATTTTCACTTTTGATGCATCCACCACGAGAAGCCTATAAAAAAAGACAGCTCGTATAGGTATTTTTTTTTTAACCCTAACTATTATTTGCATAAACACTTAAATTTATTGAATTTATTTTGAAGCTGTTTTATACAGTAAATTGTATAGAGTTTAAATAAATTATTTTTAATTAGTTTATATGAATGTAGTGCTAATTGTTATCATCTATTGAATATTTATTTTCACACTTATATTTTCGGTACAATTTGTTTGTTTATCCAATTTATATAAGTTAAAGAAATATATAAATGATATATTAAAGAATGGTAAGACAATATTAGTAGAAAAATATTGCAAATGACAAAATAAAATGACCAATATAATTATTTATAATGATAATATTTTATATTTAGTCTAGAAAATATTTATATCTCTAAATATAGGAAAATAATTGACTAAAGGTTAATGAAACTATTGGATGATACCTCTTCAATTACTTAATTGCTCATTGTATTAATGCAAATTTTAAGTAACTGTTTCCTATTTCTTAACTATATGATAATTTAGTCACTCATTGTATTCCTAAAACAAATGAGAAGGATACATGTAATGATAATTTTGTTCAGTCACTTTCTTCAAGCAACTATTGGATGATACTTCTTCAATTTTGTATTATAGTTTTTCTCTCCTCTTTTTTACTCTTCATTTATTGACTATTCATTGGTTTTTATGATATTACTCAATTTACTCGATGACGGAATAGTTTAGCCCTACATTTTTTATGTAGTCTGAAAATAGAATCTTTATATAAATATTAATAATATAGAACATCAAGAAGTAAGTAAATGTTCAGTCTATTTTTATTCAAATATTTTAAATTAAATATGAAAGACTATATCTTACATAAAAAGTTGTTTTAGTTTATAAATGTCAAGACAAGTGTCTACTATTTTTTCATAAAATAATAATAATAAAGATATTAAAGTGTAATTAAGATAAAGATAGAGAGAATTAAGAGATATAGAGCATAATCTTTCAAACAAAAAAAAAGAGATATAGAGCATAATTCATCCAAAGAAAGATATAGAGAAGTTTAAAATTTATTGCAAATAAATTTTAAGACAACCAAGAAAATATTTCAAGAATCTAAACGAAGATAAAATAATACGATTGTATCAAGAATTATATAGAAAAAATGATAAGAACATCCTCCGATGTCAAGGGAATTTGACGTATAAAGATAAAAAAAAAAAAAGAATTGATCTAATTCAAGTCATAATCTATATGGGACTTCCAAAGTTATTAATAGAGGGCAAGCCTTGAATAATCGAAGAATTACAGACTAATGTGCAAAAAAAACTTAATTGTGTGAACCAAAAAATTGAACAAAAATAAATTTATACCATTAACTACAATCTCTATATATGGTCACCAAAGAAAAAACTACAATCTCTATATTTCTATATCTATATATCAATATAGAGTAAACTTAAATCATTCTTAAACTTAATTATACATGTGTGTCACCTGTAAAAGAAACCTATCTATAAACTAAATCTGAGTAATTCTTAAGCTTGGATTATTATGTTTATATAACCTCTATAAAATATGCTACGAAATAGGGAAGAACCTTTATAGAGGTGATGTTTAAGGCCATGAAAAAAAATGTATAAGATAGTTTAGATGCATAATATCCACTTTAGCGGTAGGCCTACACAGTAATTCGAGGAGCTTGTTTGAGTTAAATTTCTTTTCTTGCTCATTTTTATCTTTTCCTACTATCATGTTTTGTCTTATTTACTTTCATGCTATTTTATTGTACGATTTTGACTTTGATTTCTAATACAAATGAATGACACATCATCTATGTCAAAGGTAATTTTTATCTAATCCATATACACTTGATGTGAGAAATATTAAAAAATATTTTAAATAGTCATTTTTTTTAAAATCAAAGAATAATTCAAAAGATCTATCAAATTTATTATTTTAAATAAAATAAAAAATTATCAAACCCTTGCAACACACGGGTTATATACCTAGTTTAATTTATTCTAGAGTTAAAATCATTGAGCGTTGAGAGAAAAAAAAAGAGAGAAGTTAGGGATTGATAATCTTGAACCATTGAGATTGGTTTCTTGTAATCTTTGTGTATCTTTTGTAAAGACTTAGGAACAGTCAATAGGGAACTTCTCTCTCGTGCAAATGTAGGCTAATTCTTGGGATGGATTGCATTAACAAACAATCTTTTTTTTATAGGCTTAAGTGTACTTTTGACCTCCATCTTTTCAAATATTGTGATTTTGGCTTCCTATGAAAAAAATGACCAATTTAGTCCCTTATATTTTAACCCCTTTGCAATAGTGGTCATTTTATCCAATTTTGTCCCAATTAGCGCCTGCGTGTAATTACTGAATTAAAAAAAAAAATAAAGTCACAATCATTTTCTAAACTAAATAAAAACAATGGAGTAATAGCGTCAGATAAAGACAAAATAGACCCATGTAGAAGAATACATTTGAGCAAAAGAACTAGTTTCCAACTTGATATGAGAAAGAGAGACATGGAACATAATATAACAAGCGAGTTAGTTTCCAGTTAGTAGTGGGGAAGGAATAATTATAAAATAAAAGAGCGAAGTGGACAAGTTAATTCAAATCTAAATAGGGATGTAGCGAAGTTTGATATAAGATAAGTAGTAGGATAAAATAGAAGACTTAGTTCCAATCCAATAGAAGAAAGAAAAGGATTAAAAGATTTCGAATTTAGTAAAAGAGTGAAAAAGGATAGGAAAAGGAGTAGAAAATATTGGCAAGAAAAATAGAAGGAAGACAAAGTGAATAGTTTCCATTGAATATGATTGAGTATGATCAAGACTCCTTTATTTATTTACTTTGGAAGTTCGGAAGTAACATTATATTTCCGATAAATCAAGTTTGGGAGGCAAACAAGCCCGCCAAAGGCGAGATTAAAAAAAAGGAATAACTCAACAAACAACACGCCATAATTTAAACGTGGAAAATGAACATGGAAGAAATTGTCCCGCCATTAAGAGCAGGAAGATGAAACGATGAGTTATCCTAACCCTTTTCGACCCTTGTAGCTGCTATATTGAAGCCAACAAAGACCGGTGGCACTCAGTCCATCACGCCACCACCATGAAGCCATGATAGGCCTATTATCGTCATCATGCATCAAATTAATCTTCTTCCCGTTGTTGACGCATTTTAAATTGCCTCGCCACTGCAAAAAATTGAAAACAAAACATTAACATTAGTTTCACAAAGATTGACAACAATTTACAATCATTAAAGTATCACATTAATAGGTACCTTGCCATCAGCCGCCTTCTTGGCCACATGAACATGATACCTCGTCAGCAGGGTAGTGTTGTGTGGGCCACCGGGATAGTCATCAAGAGGCTCAGGGTCTGGCTCCGTCACACGCTTCCCTGTCCGCCGCCGCAGCTGCTGTTGGCCATCATCCACATCCTCCTCAGCCACAGCACACCCACATCCTCCTCAACCTCAACATCATTCTCCACCTGATAGGGCTGGACAACAGACGGTTCCGGGCGGTTTTCGGGCTCAAAACTCGGAACCGACGGTTTGAAAATCACAGTCCACTGCCGTCCACTTTAGTCTACGGTTTTAGTGAATGGCGGTTTGGCAGTTGTTGCGGGTGGTCGGCCGGGCTCCGTTGGTTTTGATTGAACAAAATCTTCAAAAAAAAAAACTAGAATCCGTGCAAAAGAACTTCAGATGAAGAGGCGGAGGAAAAAAGTTTCTATTGAAATGGAACAAGAACAATAAAGAAGTTGGAGATCTATTGAATTATTAGGGTTTAACAGACAACAAGATTTCAATGGTGTGGGAATACAGAGAAACCATTTCAATGGAGAAGATGATTATTTATTATCTTTGCAAAGT
>Ga0315914_1002850_pt1 | contig 26435 bp, 18 predicted proteins | sample MpolenodulesMG_FD_203920 | JGI IMG/M metagenome (GOLD analysis project Ga0315914, IMG submission 203920) | Medicago polymorpha root nodule microbial communities from Los Angeles, California, United States - elongated nodules | ecosystem: Host-associated > Plants > Roots > Nodule | place: USA...
TTATGGATCCTGCACACTTGAACAAATTGTTTAGCATATCCAATTGATTATTTTTAATACCTTGTTATTGTCAAAACTCAATAGGTGACTTGTGAAACACCCTTGTTCCAACATATATGACTCTTTTCTCTCGCGCCGGTACTTTGAGTGTTTAAGAATAGGTGATTTGCGACCCGTTTTCCCTAAGGAGAACTACTATTTATACATAAGAAAATAATTGGAAAAAGTACAATCCCACGATCAACACTCCTTCCATGTAGACAACCGCTTGTCTCCCACATTCTCCATTGAGGAAACCGCTTCTCTTTGAAATTTGAATCTTCCCGTCTCAATGGAAGTTGCTTGACTTTGACGGTTTTGCATATCTAACTCGTGTCTTGTCGAACCTTAAGGCTTTTAGACCCTTTCACGCTAGTCCAACATTTCGTCGAAACTCCTCAATTTGAAGGAAAAGACTTCGATTCCTGCAAAGATAAAAGTCAACTAATGTTGACCACATTAAATAAGCCTTGTGAAAATACAGGAAAACAAATTGCCCCCAAAAAATGCCATTTTCGACTGAATAATTTCGAAGGAGATAATTGGCATTTTTGAAAAACTCTGAATTTCAAAGCATGATGTCACGGTAATCATGGCTTTTAAGAGTAGTCTTTTCAGGTTTCTTTTACCACACGATCTTAGGATTTTGTGGGCCACTACTTCCGAACATGAAAATTTAATGGAACCTTTCCATTTACCCTGAAATGCCACGCGTCCCTCGATGTCTTTTCATCTTCAATTTCGCAAGTTTTCCCATTTTCTTTTTCATTACAGCGCCTCCTTCTTGTCGATTGGTTTTCTTGAAACTCTTAGCATTTCCCCTTAGTCAAGAAAATTAACTTCTCATTCAAAATATGTGGCGGTCTCTGAACAAGGAGATGAGGAGTTTTGCCATCTCAATTACTTCCCTCATTTATAAATACCCCTCCTTCTACCTCTAAAATACCAGTTCACTCTTGTTCTTTAGGCTTTATTACCTGCATCTTTCCTTTTCCCACACAGCAAAAATAAAAAATTTCTGCAAACAAGAATGGATAGGCTTCCAAATGAGCTTCTCCTATTATCGTTAAAAAGATAGCTGTTTTTGGGAACAGAGATCTGTTCAACTTCAAAGAAACGTCTCGTCATCATCGCCAACTCGTTGATAAGAAAACCACATTCAGATTGCTTCCAACAAATTATCCGAGGTTTATGGTTGATGATTCTCCTAGTGTAGCAAAATACAGGTTCATGCAAAGGCTTGCCTACAATGTAGCAAAATATGGTTGATGGTATTGGCAGCTTGCTTACTTCTCCAACCTCAACCTGATCTGGAAACTATCTGAAACATTTTGTGAAGGCGATGAGACGTAAGTCCGATGGGGCTAAGTACCTAGAGATTATGCTAGAAGTGTTGGCCACTTGGGGATTTTCTAATGATAGAGTCTTCTCAGCCTTTTATGACCTCTTCTCTCGCAAGCAACTTCCTAACTACAGGCACACCTTTATGAATCTAGATGGCCTTTATTCCGCTCGAGAGGATCTTGAGTTAAAGTCCATGCCCTTTGGTTTAGTGTACAAATTCACTTGTTCTTCTACCATCGCTTGCAAGGGAAGTCGAAGATTTAGAGATTTCTTGTCACCATAATCATATGGTACAGCATTGTAGTTTCTACTAGTAGAGGTGTCTTCACCAGACATGTTTTTCTCAGATCTTTTTCTGTTACACTGTTAAGTGTTAAGACAATAGACCAAGGCTCTGATACCAATTGAAGGTGAGAAAAACACAAGAAGGGGGGTTGAATTGTGTTAGCTTTTTCTTCATTTTCTCCTACTGAAGTCACTAATCAAAAGCAGATAGAATTCAGCTTCGGATGTGATAATCAGAATCTAAATGCAGCGGATAAAAATAGAGAGAGAGAGAGAGAGAGAGAGAGACAGAGAGAGAGAAGAAGAAAGACACAAAACAATTAAACAAGTTCTCTCCACAAACCGAAAGTAGTCTTGTCCCCCTTGCACTTCCAAGGAGAGTTCACTAAAAAATGTAATATCTGATTACAACTGCTCACTGCTACAACTAGCAAGAGACTTCAAATTACTCAAGCACAACTGCAAGAGATTTTCTATGCTCAAGAACACAATCAAGAGACTTCATATGCTCAAGCGCAACTGTAAGAGACTTCTGTTCAAATAGAATTACAAAGAAATTTGTTTGAGGTTGAACACTTGATATACAATCATTGGTGTTCACAATTCAAATCAGATACAGACTCTTAAGACTCTATAATTTCTAAGATATGAACTTTGATAAGAAATTCTAAGTGAACTTTTTAATGTGAAACAATTTCAGCAGAATTTTGGCGCTAATAAAATTGTTATATAAGTCTTGAGTTTCCAAACAGCAGGTCTTTACTCCTTTATATAGAGGTGTGAGAGATACGTTGGAAATTGTCAGCACATCAAATAAAGTCGTTTGAAGCTTGATCAGATCACCAATGATCTTTTGCCTAATTTGGTTATTGTCCTATGAAGGATCAATTTCAAATCCATTCCAAGTCTGGAGGAACACCGTTGCAGGCACAGCTGTTGTTCTTGTACTAGCAGACACAAAAACAGAGTAGTGGAGATAGTGGTTGTACACTTCGTACCAATGTCCTTTTTCAACGCTCTCAACTGAATAAGCATCCAGTGCCTTCAAATCCATTTGAAATAGTCGTTGCTTCACTCTTCCAGTCTTCTACAATGATGAGCGTGATTCAATCTTCATTTGAACAACATTTGAAGTTCTTTAGTCTTCCAGCTTTTGATGATCTTCAGAACCTCTGATGACGTCAACTTCTTCATAACCGCTTCTCTTCAGAACCTCTTTCTTCAAATGCTTCAAGCTTCCTTCTTGTTGATTCCATTGCTCTCATTTGTTCTATCAGAACTTATGCTTCAAAGAGACACTAAATTTTTGTTTATGGTCCTGCATACTTGAACACATATTAGCATATCCAATTGACAGTTTTAATACCTTGTTATCATCAAAACTCAAAGGGTAATGTTAAACACATTTTGTTCCAACAAACATTTTCACCTTCTTACTGGATATGCTTTCGAGAGGCGTTGAGGAAAGTGTATTTCTGATGCTTCTGGCGGTACCTTTTAAACATACATACACTGTGTATGTATGTATAATGCAATCTTATGAGTAAGTCATACTTAATACCTTAAGTCTAAAAAATGACTAAAATACCCTTCTAGGCCAAAAATCCACTAATCCCGAATAAAATACACACAAAGGCAAATAATCACATACAAGCACACAAAACACACATAATAAATAATTAAAATAATCCTAGCGAAAATCAAACTGTTACAAATATTCACATGAAGTTAGCATTCTAAGAATGATAGTAAGTATATGTGTTATACTTGAAATCCTTGATGCTTTTACTTGATTATATTTTATTATGTGGAATATTATCTAACCTCTGGTGGTCGTTTGGTTGACTGTCTGCCTATTTGTATGAATGGGTAGACGGCGTGCATGGTTGATTTTTTTGTTTTTGTTTTGCATGTTTTATTGCATTCCGGGTTTAGGGTGTTACATCGTATGAGAGGTAAACGATGGAACTTACACCAGTTGGACTTGTCGTTCCCCATACATCTGAAGTGTTTCCTTAGGTATTCATCTTCTTCTCGGAATTCAACATTTTCACCTTCTTACTGGATATGCTTTCGAGAGGCGTTGAGGGAAGTGTATTTCTGATGCTTCTGGCAGTACCTTTTAAACATACATACACTGTGTATGTATGTTTAATGCAATCTTATGAGTAAGTCATACTTAATGTTTCGTTAAATAATAAATGGATTTATTGTTTTTATTGTTAAATGACCATGTTAGTTTTTTATTAAATGGAGTGAACTTTTAAAATATTGGCTGGAGGTTATTGATTTGGTTATGGTTAATCAAAAAATTTACACTCCCTTAATTACAAATTAGTTTGCAACACATTGCAACCATCAAGATTTCTCAAAACAAAAAAATAATTGCAACTAGCAGGTTGTTGTTTGGACACTAGCCGCTGGGGAAGGGAAAAGTGGGAACGGAGGGGCCCATCATGCACTTTTCTCGTGCAATTCTTATTCACTTATGGCTCTACATGCCTTTCTCGATTTCTCTCCAAATTGCATGCAATCAGATTCATCATCTAATCAATATTCAATCCTTGTGACACTCTTGTCTCCTTCCAATAATGTAAAAATAATTGTAGTAGTCAAAATACAAATATAATTCAAGCATGGATAATAGAAAGTTTGAACTAATTTATTGATTTTAGTTTATATTTTGATTTAAATTATCAAAATAACCTAAATTTGTAATTCATTTCAAATCTACCACAATTCTTTCGTAATAAAAATCTCCAGTTAAGTGAAAGTTTGGATATTTTAAATTTTAAATTGACTCGCTTGAATATAAAATATGAAACTTTAATTTCTATACACTATCAGTTTAATATTTTCAACACATAACTAAATCTAATATAAAATAACTTTAGACTGACATTACATATAAATTAAATTAATAATTTAATCAAATAAATATATAGTGTTTGTTTGATTCTGCAGTAGATAAAATTGATTACGGCATATTTAAGGTAAATAATACTAGAGTTAGTTGTTAAAAATGATAAAATATGACGTAAAAGAAGAGTAAAAGAAAAGTAAATCGGAAATTGATTATGACATTTTAAGTTAAATAATACTAGAGTCAGTAAATCATGACCACAAATATTTTCTGGGGCTATTTTAGTTCATCAAATTAAACATCGAACAAAAATTTGGAACGAAAGTTGTTGAGTTTATGAAGAAAAAATAATGGAACGTTTGGGTATGAAGCAAAAGGGAACGAGAATTGATGAGTGGTAAAGAAAAATAATGGGTTGTAATAACCAAATACAAATTTTAATGTAAAGATGATTATAATTAACTCAAAAGTTAAGAGTTGTACCTTTTACCAAAATTGTTTTTGGAGATAAAAATTGATTTTAAGAAGTTGAACCAAACATGTGAAAAATGCTAGTTTCCACTTTTGAGATTAACTTTTGAAGATGAAAATTAATTTTAAGAGGCTGAACTAAACATGCGAAAATTTGGTTTCCACTTTTGAGACTACGAGCTTTTTTTTTTTTTTTTGAGGGAAGACTACGAGCTTTTGATGACGTAGAAGCTAGCATACATATGCATAGTAAAAAAAATAAATCAAAAGATGCATGATCCTTTTCAAAATAAAAATTAGTTTATAAACATAAATCACAAACATCACGTGAGTAAAATAAAACTTTGGATTATAAAGACCGGTGTGTAATGATAATAAAATTTATTTTGTCGGTGTTTGATATCCGCTATCTTATTTATAATCCTTCTTTTCATATGTAAAAACAATAAAATTGAGCTCAATGATTAATGTACTACATAAAAAGACGAATTATTTAAAGGAGAATGTTAACAAATGGTTCTAGAGTATTCTTTAAAAGGTAAATTTTTTTGAAAATTTATGTAAGCAATACATTGTAAATTAAAATATTTGACTTTTTTATAGAATAATTTCTTCTTTTGAAATTCTTAAAGAATGTTCGAAGGACATTCGTTAATAAAACCCCTTATTTAAAAGATCTTAAATTTGATTTCTATGTGAGACAATTTTTTAACATACTTTATTTACCTTTAGGTCAAATTCTAGATTTACAAATTCCTGAAAAGGGGTCTTGCTAACTAATTCCACAATATTCATGTTATATTTAGTTTCCTTAACTAGTGATTTAGTGACACTAGTTAGAGCATCCACAATGGAGACTTCCATTTTTGAGTACTTAACTAGGTCTCACGTTTGCACATCACTTATTGATAATTTTTTAATAGTAGTACCTAATAAACGCGCAATCCCTCCAACTCATCATCTCACACAAAATTCTTAAATAGGACGCACAAATCAACTATCAATAACTTTATGACATTACATATCAATTTTTTAATATTAAAAAGGTGTGAGTCCCATTTAAGTGAGACCCTGAGTCTTATAGGACCCCCAAAAAATTTCTCTTCAATGGAGGTACCTATTAGGTACCGGATCTTAAATGGTTAAGACCTCACTTTTGGGGATTGTCTTAGTATTTTCAAAGAAAAGAAAGAAAGTTTTGGGCTTGAAAATTATTGAATTGGTTTTCATTATTGCTTTTGAAAGAAGGTAAATGTAAATAGACGAGTATTTCGGTGGACTAGTACCACATATGGTCCACGGTGGATCATGATTTTTTAGTGTAAGATCAATAGTGTAAGATCAATTAAGACTTATGGATCTTACCATATTCCCTCAACACCTAATCTCAACCACTATCACCGAGTTGACTCAATGTCTTTTTATAACCGGAGTTTACTTAATGAAATTATCATCGACCGTATCTTTTCTTCCTCAACATATCTTTCTCAGCTGACTCAGGGACAAAATTGGGCTATGAATAGAGTTGTACAAAATGGACCGAGCTAATGGGTTGGTCCATTAGCCTCCATTTTGGGCTGAGCCTTAAAAAGCTAGCCATAATACACACTCGGGCTTTTTTTGTCCTAGTCCATATAAAAATGGGCAGGACGGGCTAGCCCATCAGGCTTCAGGTCGACTCACTATCAATATTATCATTTGGTTTTTGTTAAAAATACACTATTTTTTTTGAAAAATTTATCAACTAAATTAAAATTTATTAATAAAAATGGATGAATTTAGCTCAAAATTTTATAATTCTAAAGTTTATAAATTATTAATTTGATTCAATTGAAAGAATAACTCTAGAGTTTAATTAATATTCAATGTTAATGAAAATATTATTTACACTTTTATGTTTATCCGATCATATTTTAGTAAAAACATAGTTGTGAGTAACTAATATATATATAAAAAAAATTATTTGGTGTGAGTACATTGAAACACGCTCTGCTAGGGTTTTCCCTAACATGAGCGTCGCTTCAACCAAATCTAATTGATCCAATTATTTGCTTGTTCATCCATTCTTTACGTCATACATAGAAACAGGCCTCATGTTACAAGCTATTTTCATTTTGGGGGTTTTGGGTATTCACGTTAATCCACCAACTCCATTTTTGGATTTCGGGGCTTATGTTCTCCAATTCTCTTGCATGTGTTCATCAAATTGGTACCAATTGCATTTACGTGCTTGGTTCTAATTGCTAACGAGGGGAATTCTGTTTGTGATTGTCGAACGCATTGTACTGGTTCTGCGCATCTGTTTTTGGCATGGCACACATGTGCCCTTGGCCGTGTGTGTCCAATAAGCACAGACAGCTCTAGCAAAATCATTTGCTTCTGCATTGGCAGCTCCGAATGTGAATGACGAAAGACCTTTTCCTATACCATGCATGACAGGAGATGCTTTGAGCATCACAATCTGTCAAGACGAATACCATAGGGGTGTAGAAGAGTGCCAGAACGCACTACGAGCCAATTTGACGTTGAATAAGGGGGATAAACCCTATGTTGCGCGTGACCTAAGTACTAAGATAGGAAAGATTTGGAAGACGCTGTCTGGCTGGAAAATGGTACCTCTTGGCAAAGGATACTATGATTTTCACTTTGATTTGGCGGATGATTTACGTAAAATATGGGAAGCAGGCACAATAAATCTTAAGCCGGGTTTGTTAAGGTTATCTCATTGGACCAAAGACTTCAAATACCTTTCTCAGAAACAGACACATGTTTCACTTTGGATTCGCTTGGTTGAGTTACCGTAGGAGTATTGGTGGGAGAGAACATTAAAGGAAATCGCAAGCGCGGTTGGCACCCCTATTGACATTGATCGTCCGACACGAACTGTACTTTTGGGCACTACGCACACATTTTAGTTGACATTGATTTATCAGAGAGAGCCTATAATGAGATCCTAGTTGAGCGGGATGGTTTTTCTTTCAAAGTGGAAGTCCAATATGAGAGGAGACCTTTATTTTGCCATCACTGTTACTCCATTGGACACAATGTCTCCACTTGTCGGTGGTTACATCCGCGAGCAACAAAGTATAAAATTGATCATGGGAAACAACCTCTTGTAGCCGAAGCTGCACCCCCTAAAACCTTCACGGCAACATCAGGATGTGGGGGCATCAACCTCGACCAATGGAAGCACATGGACTTAGGTTCCGGTTCCTGTCACTTCCTACAACTCTGGCTTTTATTTCTCAGGAAATTCTAACTCCTTTTCCATCCTCTGCTTTGATTTCTAATACACAGATGGTGCCGATTAACATTATTTCTTCAGCAATGGTTACTTCTCAGAAGGTTGTCCTTGTGTCCATACCGTCTATGCCATCCAACTCTTTCAGTTTTCCTCTTCATAATGTTTTTGATTGTATCTCTACTGATGAGTTAACACAAACCATGCCAGTGTTGGAGGTTGTTTCCCCAGTAGCGCACATTGATGTGCATTCTGAAGAAGTGGAGCGGTTGCATCGGACATCGCGGGAGGGGTTGGTGATCCCCACGGTTGATGATGTTACTGCTACACTTTCTGATGATGTGTAACATAATCATTCGAGGCCACATGAGCTAGTGGAGAGTCCCAAGGGTTCCCATGAGCATGTATCACACTCATCCCCTGTTGAGCACGATGATGTGCATGAGGTGTCTATTGATCTGTTACAGGTTCAAGTGGATAATTTTGTGGAGCGCAATGACGTGCAATCTGATTCACACAGCTCCCCACATGTTGACCGTAATATTGATCTTTCTTTGTTATCTTTTGAGGACGCAGAGGGGTCCCTTATGATGGGACTGGAAATGTCGAGAAAGAGGTTGTCTTGCAGGATGGTCCAGCGCAGAATGTTATGCCAGAGGTTCACAGTAATTCTAGGATTCAGAAAGACATGGAGTTATGGTGCCGAGTTAAGGAGTATGATAAAAAATGTGCTGAATCACCTTTCCTCCTTGTTTTAACAAGGAAATAGAAGCAACACCAAAAGAAGACCATTGTGGGTAAGCCGTACAAAACTCGTTCTACGGGTGATAATTCTACTACTGATCAATTTTAGTTTGTACTGGAATGGCCGTGGTTTTGGTAACTCGGACGCTAAAATAAAAATGCAAAAATGTTGGTTCCAGTTTCGCAATAGATGGCACAATGTGCTCTCTCTTGGTATTCAAGTTCTTTCCTCTCACATTTTTCGTGAAGGTATCTATTGTGCTGTCAGGTTGGCTACTTTGGGTCACTTGGTACATATTGGTTGTCACTTTTACCTTTTGATTTGCAACCAGTCTTTTATTTGGACCGTTGCGGAAAGCCTCGGTTTAGATTTTCGTAGGAGGTTGTCTTTATTATTTTTTGCTCTTATTTTCTGTTGTTTCGCTTTTTTGTTTTCGAGGGTTTTGGCCTAGTCCCCCGTCTTGTATTTTCCCCCCTTTTTTTAATAAAATTTGAGATTGACGGTATAGGATGGGAGATCACCGGGGTGCCAACCTAGTTGGGATGTCATTGCTTCTCCTTGATGCCCTGTTCTCTCTCCTGGTTTAGCGGAAAAAAACTAATATATAAAAAAAAAAATATAAAAAAGTGAATAAATGAAAAAGGGAAAACCAGAACGAGCCAGGCCGTGCAGACCCATGGCCGGCACATATCGGACCATACTTTAGAATACGTAGTCCAATAACAAATAGGCAGGGCCAGGCTGGCCCATTTTTATAATCGAGCCTCTTGGGGCAGACTAGACTGTGTCGGGCCAACCCATTTGACACTTCTAGCTACTAATGAACATGACTTCAAATTTCGATAGTTGAAATCTTCGATATATGTGTTAGAAAGATAAATAGAGAATTGAAACGGATGGAGTAAATGAGGGATTTTTTCCCCTAAAAAATAGAGAACAGTGGTTTTTTGCATTGACATAAATTAGGGATTAGTGACGTTTTCAGGAAAATTTAGTATGTATTTTACTGGAAAACCATCCGCATATATTACCCTGTCTCGTTTCATCATAAATAATTCTTCCATAATATTTTATATTTATATTTTATTCATTCAAAAAATTATATTATGAAATTTTAATTATAACATAATTTTTAAATTAGTTTTTCTTCATCAAAATTAAATATCAAACCTGACTTGTATTTTTAGATTATGAATGTGTTTGTTTTAACTTTAAAAAAATAAATTTTATGTTAGGAAATATAGAGACTATTTTTTAAAGATTTTAAAATTTTTTGAAGCTATTTCTGTTTGTTTACTATCTAAAAAATCATTTTAAGAAAAAAAATATTTTTAACTAGTTCATGTAGTACCTCTTTATTTTTGCAAGAAAAATGATTTTGAAAAAAACTAATCCTAATAGTTTTTTATTTTAAAGTAAAAATGATAATTTAATAAAATAATTATTTTAAAAATCATAAACAAATATTTTGAAATCACAAAGTGATTTTTTTTATTAAAATAGATTTTTTTTTTCCGATTTGTATGCACCCATGAAAGATCTAGGTTCGGATTCGACCTCTTAAGTCTTACTCCCTCCATCATTTTTCATAAGAATATGTAACAAAAATTACGAGTATTAAAAAAGGCGTTGATGTAATAATTTTGCCTGAAATTTAGGTGATTATTATTAATTATCATTTTCATATAAATGTATTCATTGTTACTTTTCATATTTCAAGACAAATTGATAATATTAATAAGAAGTATATTTTGAAAAAAATATGTAATATATATATAATTTTTTAAATAGTCTTATATTTTTATTTTTTTGGTTTTAACTAGGGTCAATAGTGCTTTACCCCTTGTAATATATGTCATTTTCAGTTTTTCACCCTGTAATTATTTTTTAGTTTTCGTCCTTATAATTTGAAGATTTCTGGTTTTGGACCTTCATGAATTTCGACTGTACAAAATCAATGATTTGGCAGAGGTTAAACCGAAATTTGCTAAAATTATATGGGGCAAAATATGTCATGAAGGTCCAAAACCAAAAAATCTTCAAATTACAAGTACGAAAACTAAAAAATAAAAATAAAATTGAACAATAAAAAATAAAATATATTAACCACAAAAAACAAGCAACCCCAATAACACAAGGTGTGCCAAAGGAATCACTGAATATACACAAAGTCAATCAGGCAAAACAAAAACCATTAGGTGATACCCAAGCATTGTAAAGGGCTCGAACACCACCTATCTGTGCCAAACCTAAAAGTAACCTTTTTGGCTTTCATCCAGGCTAAAGACATATATTTGACTTTATCAAACAACCTGGAAATAGGAGTTACAACATTATTAAACAACATATTATTACGCTCATTCCATAATACCCAAACACAAAAAGCCAAATCAGCTTAAGGAACGACCGCGTTGCTTTGCCACCACCTATTGAGTAGACAAACTGAAGGAAATGATCAGACAAAACATTTGAGTCAACACCCACAAAACTGAGCCAATGGTGCACAAGAGGCCACAAAGATGAAAAAGTATAGCAAGATAAAAATAAATGTTGCTCCGTTTCTATGAAACCACAATCTGAGACATACAAAGAGGCTTCTGACAGGATGACCCCTCTGTAAACCAAGTTGGATTTAGTAGGCAATCTGTCACGAAGCAGCCTCCACGCAAAAATTGAAACCTTCAAGGACACTTGGTTATGTGAAATCATTGCTGTAGCAGAATCCGCAAGAAGAATATCCTTCGTGGTTAACAAATGATAAACACCGTGAATTGAATAACCCCCTAAAGGGTCCGACAGCCACACTCATTAAAAAAGAAAATATTTACAAGGTGGAATTTAGAAAATAACCCATGTTATAGAGAAGTAAAACTCTATTAACCATTTTAATTATTGGTTCGTAGAGAAAGACAACTTAAATAATTTAAAGTTTGATACGAATATAAGTAAAATCCAAGTCAGAATTTATTTCACTCAACACATATTAACCATCTTAGTCCAATCATTTGGTTAATAGTTTTATATTCAGAGATAAACAAATTTTTTTAAATGATTTTATAAGTATTCTATGTGGGTTAAATTTTTCTCAAAATAAATTAACGACCCATTAATAGTAAATATTAAATGATTTGACATAGGACGAGGAAGATGATCGAGTAATCTAGACTACCATTAAAGGATTGCCAAAACTTTCAACCCAATCTATTATCACCTCATCTCTTCCCAAAAGCGAAATCCAGATAACATTAGAATCCACTCATTTAACCAATCACAACATCACACGTGTCGAGCGGGCCACACATCACATCATCATCTCTTATGTCAGTGTCCTCTCTCAACAAAAGTCACACCCTTTTTGCTCACTTTTCTCTCCCCACTCCATTATTCTACTCTCTTCCATTTTCTCATCATAAAAGCTAGCTTAGTAACTGTGTATGAAACTTGAAAGAAAGAAAATAGTTTTGTTAGTTAACAGTGTGTGTATGTGTAAGTGAGTGATGTGCAACAAGATTAGTACTACTCTTTCACCACCAAAAACAAGAACAAAAACAAAAACAAAATCTATTACTATGAAGAAGAGAAAGAAACAAACCAAAAAGAATATATGTTCATCAATTTCACCTTCTTCATCTTCATCTTCCTCTTCACTAAAATCACGTAGAAACAAAACAAAAAGAAAAAAACCAAAGTATCTTAGTCTACGTTTACAGCTCTCAAAAACAGAAAAAAACAAAGACCAACCCAAAAACAGCAACAACAAAAAAACACCAAAACAAGAACAACAACAACAACATCCTCAAGTAGTGAATTTGTTTGCTCATCATCGTGAAATAGAACACGACATGCACGAAGAAAACAATGTAGCGTTACTCTTCACATCAGACGGTGGAGCAACGCTAAACGGTCTTCTAGAAGATGAATCGACTACGTTAACAGCGGCTACGACGACGGAGGAAGAGGAGGAGTCATTGTCAGTGATGAGGTGTCCGGTGATGGATCAAGGGTTGGTGAGGAAAGCAATGAGAAGGAAGAGAAATGATGAAGAGAGTGAAGAGAGATGGGTGAGTTATTCAGAAGTTGTTGAAGAGACGAAGAAAGAAATGATGGAGGAAGTTAATAGTACTTGTGTTGGATTTGAAACGACGTCGTTTTTTGGGTCTTTGAGTTTGAAGCTTGATCATGATGGGATATTGAATGCTTGGTCTGATAAAGGTTCGCTTTATGTTGATGGGTTTGATGAAGCTCCTCAGACTGTTCCTGATTTGTTCGGTGGTTCCATCCTTCCCAATGTAATTTTACTAATTTTTATTTCAATTTTTAGATTTGTTTCATATTTGATTCACAATGAGTTTGACAGAATCACAGTGTCATTATGATTCGATCGGCTTTGAAGTTGGCAAAATTATCTTAATTTACCATACTTCAAGCCGATGGATTTCATTTTTTAACTAATTTAGTGGCTCACACACCTTAATTGTGAAGAAGTGGGAAATCCAAAGCTCGAATTTCGGTCTCCGGATATTACTATCCATGTAGCCACCATTTAAGGGCCGTTTGAATTGGCTTATTTTAGAGCTTATGCAAATAAAGAAGCATTAATGTATTATTTATAAATTTGTTAAGGTAGTTTATTTAAAAATAACTTATGAATATACAATTTTCGTTAGTAAAATCTTTTAAATCAACTTAAAAGTTTATTTATTTGCATAAGCTCTTTTTCATAAGATCAAAATAAGTTCAATTCAAACAGGCCCCTAGTTCATGATTTAAGCCAACTTCTAACCCGCACCAAGTTTATGATTTAATATCTATGAAATTTCAACATTTTTTTTTTATAATTATTGACTTTAATTTTTTTATTATCTTTTGAAAAAGTGAATCAACCAGTTTAACAAATCATTGATTATGAAAATACTATAATAGTCAGATATTTATTTTATTGTGATTGTGCATGTGACTGATTTATGGTATTTATTATTAGTTTCTTTTGCGCATGTTTTTGGATGGAGAATAGTGTGATTTCATTTTGGCACCGACAACTTTTTATTATTGGTTACTTTTTGGTAAGGGGCCTGCTTGATTAGGATCTACATTTAAAAGGGTCACAATTATTATTCATGGTTTTTGGTAAGGGGCCTTTTGTTTATTTTTTCCCCTTATTTCAATGGCCCTGTTTGGTTGTGATATATAATAATTGTGACCCTTGTTGGAGGGAGTGAGCATTTTTCTGTTTTTTGTTATTAGTTTACTAATTAAATAATAAATAATTAATGTTTTGAATGATGAGATATAGTCTCAAAATATGTTATGTGTGACATCTATCATGGTTTAAGTTGATTTTATAGGATTTAAATTAATTTCCTTGAGTAAAAAAAATATCTAAAATTGATATGGTGTGACAAAGATTATAGATATTTGAATATCTTAATCATTTTGACGAGGTTTATCCAAGTTGATGCAATAAATTGAATTGTTAGATTCAAGAGAAAATCTTCTAGGTGGTTATGCATCAATTTAGAAATATATTATGGACCCACTTGTTACTATCAAATGAAGTGTTTGATGAAGCTATTTGGAATTTGTACAGGTATTATGGGATGGTTATGGGTGTGATGTTAATGGGAACACATGGAAAGTTCCTGAAGGTGTTGGAGCTAACAATAACATTGTGAAGGTGAAGGAAGAAATGGGTTGGAAGCTTGGGCAGAGAGAGGCAAGTTTGTTGAGATACAAAGAGAAGAGGCAAAGCAGACTCTTTGCTAAGAGAATCCGTTATGAAGTTCGCAAGTTGAATGCCGAAAAACGGCCTAGGATGAAGGTACTATTCCGAAACTTCGATTGCAAGTTGCAACTTTATCAGATTTTCTATTCAATTCTTTAACAACACAAACATTTACTAGTGCACAAAATTAGACAGATGTGGTTGTGATCTGAATTGAAAAAGTTTTCTTATAGACAAAAGAACAAAACATAGAAAAAATTACTTGAAAAGAAAGGAAATTTCTGTTTGAGTATGTGTTTTTTTTAATGGCAAAGATATATGTATATATAAAGAGGTGCGAAAACGCAATAGTCAACATAACATAAACAACTAGAGCACTAGATGTACTCATCACCAACATACAAAATAAACAAATACACATACTCACTCCTTACTTTTCAAGTAAACACCAAGAACACCACAATGCCCCAAGCTACGCTATCTGCTCCAACACAAGACCGGAGCCACTTCCCACTCATAGTAGATACAGGCATAACCAGGGTTCTTACCAAGGAAGGAATCATATTTGAGTGTGTGTCTGTGTGTGGTGGTATATCCACCTTTGGAATTTTAGAGGTTATGTCAAGTACAATTTTGTTTGGAAACTCGGTATACAGACTAGGACCGACTAATCTGGGTTAAATCTAATACATTTAATTATATCAATGTTGGATATTCCCTACTTGGCCATCTTTTACTACACACCATAACATGGCCTGTGGGGTTAATAGTAAGGGGTGTGACTACTAGTCAGTGACTAGTGATGGGATGATGGTGATGGAATATAGGAGGAAGTGGATCTAGAGGCAAGTTGAAGTTCTTTCTTTACATGTAACATTACAAATTTTTTTTGTTCTCAAACATAGCTCAAGTGGGGGCTTGAGAAGAAGTTCTAGAGTTTACTAACTTATACAAACAACTAACATTTGCCTAAGAAAGAAAACATTATTAATCTTACATCACAACCGTAGGACTAAAACATATGTTGAATCCGTCATAAGGCTGGTGAGGGTTACATGATGAGAGCTCTAAATGCTGAAGCTAGTAGAGAGGATCTGTGTTGAATATGCCTTTTAACCCATTGATTACATAAAAAGGGCACTCTTGTATTTGGGGCTATGGTGGCCTACCTATCTGTTGTGGACCTGTTGGTTTCTAGGTCCAATGTTGAACTGTAGTAAAAATTAAATATTTGACAGAATTTGATGTTTCATAAAGAAGTGTGGCATATGTAACATATGGTTGATCTGAGAAGTAAAATCTGAACCGCCTATATAAAGTGGTCACCCCTTTGATTCATGCTGTTTTTTTTTATAATCCTTTGATTCTTACTGATATATATGGAAAAAAATCTGGTTGTAAAAAGTGAAATTATCTTGTTTCTCCACAGATTATCTTGTTGCGAATCTGATAGAAGCTAAAATGATAGTTTCTGAACTAAACAGAAGGTTTAGTCTAAATTTTAAATAACATCTACAAAAAACAAAAGTAGACCGTATCATTATTATGCGCATATGCATGCCTGTCTGAGGAATTTGGTTTACTAGAGATATGTTTTTAACTGAAATTCTTCTTGTTGGCACATTTTGCAGGGACGATTTGTGAAGAGGGAATGAAAGTGTAATTTGTAATCAAATTTTAGAATTTCTAATGAAGCTTATAATGTTGGAGAGGTCTGGTAGTTAGATCTCAGGCCATACCTTCAACACAATTGGGAAACTCATGGAGGAAATGAGTTGTGTGACAATGTTAGACACTGAAAGAAAAAAGTGTAATTAAAATAATTTAAATGAATGCACATTCTTTTATTCTCTTGTTATTGTATATAGAACTAGTTTTAATCAATTTTATGACTTGCCATTTTTATTGTGTTAAAAATGAACATGAGGATAGCAAAGGACTATAGGATGTAAATAAATTGCGCAAACCACAATTTTTGTTTGTGGAATTGTAACTCGACGTTACATTGGTCCTAGATCCGCACAAAATCCAATTAAATCCACAACTCGTCACTTTGTTAGTCACTTTAGTCATTGATGTTAACTTGGTAAAGAATGTTAATGTGGCCAGTCAAATGACCAAATGGCATGCCAACCTGCTAATGTGTACAATATAAATTTTTCCCCTTCAATTTCTTCATTAGTTATATCCTCAATTTGACTGAGATTTTTTTTACGAACAATTTATTGATATCCAACTCACTTTCCAGTTCTTCATGTGAGAACTGGAACGATACTAACTCATCACTGTCATTGTACTCTTTTTGTTTACATCTATATAGGATTCTCTTTAAGAAGCATTTACTTTAGCCTTCCAATTTTCTTTCCAGAGAGGAACATTATGCTTTATAGCTATATTCTTTACTCTCACAAACAAGATCTGATATGTTTCCAGGACTGCATCAATTTCTTGTATAGACTCTGAGTTCACATTCATAATTCGTGAATAGTTCTAAAATGACTAACTACTTGCAATAATTCAAATGGGTGATGCTATATCTCGCGAAACAATTTCTTGCGTATACATCACGATTGGAAAATTTGGCGACAAAATAAAAATTGGCTCCACTTATCATACACTTCAGTTAGCAAATTTAAGGCGTTAGTTTTTTAGTGAGTTTTGAAGGATTTGTGAAGCTTGTTTTCTCTATAACAAGCATTTTCCAATTCAAATAGATGTGTAACCACTAATTGGTAATGAGTCAAAGAGGTGAAAGGGGTAATATAGGAAATAGGCATGTGAACTCATATAAATAAGGGAAGGCCAAGAAAAAAGGCATGATTTTTTTTTAAAACTCGGTATCCGATTCAGGACCGACTAATCCAAAGGGACTAATCCTATTGCTCAGTTGCGGGGGTCCCGTTCTAAGTCAGAGCAAGCTGTGTATGGACTTCCCCATCGAAATTGACACAAGTGGGAATCGAATCTGAGACTTTGAGAGGAGCAAACTCCAAGATCCCAAGTCAACCACTAGCCCAACCCCAAATGGGTTAAAAGGAATGGAATTGTGATGTCAAAATCTTCTTTTCTATTTGAACTCTCTTCTCTCTAATTCTTCCTTTTTTATTCTAATCATTCAAGCTTATACATTAGCTATGAAACTTATTTTACTTCATCAATTCAATAAAACAGTTTAAGGATTCTACTTAATTTTAAGGTCTGTTACATAGCACCATGTGTCATAAACCACAAAAAGAACGATGATATACCAAGGATCGAACTGCAATTTAATTCAATAATATATTAATTATTACATCCTTGAAGAGAGTTTTGAAAATCTTAGTTTTTCTCCTGACAAGCTTGTAATGATGCTGCAACCATTTGCTTTTCAGTAATACCATTATTACACATATTAGCAAAGGCTCTCAAGTATTTCCTTCCATAGCTTGATAAGGTACCACAATGACTCTCATAAGTTTTTATCTGCATAAAACATTAAGAAAACATAACTATTTAATATGTAACATACATGAAATCAAATATGCCTGAGAGTTCATATTTACAAGAAACTGGTAAGAGTTTTGTGCCTGAAAAATTGATATAATGCCAATGTTGAAGAATTTATCCATACTTACAAGTGTCTTTAAACAATCCCAATCATCGACAAGAGGTTGACCAGGTGCACGAACATGGACCATTACAATGCAGCCTTTCTCTTCTCCAAACAAAAGATTGCTTATTTGATGGACATTGTTGTCTACATGTTTCCTTCGAGCAATTTCAACTTCTAACTCCCTTTGAGCTTTCAACTTATCTTCTGAACCATATGAAGCCCTTTCCAGCTAAAAAAACAGAATATATTTTTATAAATCTTCCTACTTTTCTATAATTTAAATGTGTGTTACCATCAACTTTCAATGTCGCTAAAACTGCATCGCGACTGCAATTGAGATTGCATCAACAACATTTAACTGTGAAATTCCTCAACATTTAACTGCATCGCGACCCCTATTTATGTACAACAAGATATTGAACCAAAAATTACCTCGGTCTTAAGATAAATTAAATGAGCATCTCTTTGGCCAACATTTCCTTTAGGACTTGGAGACTTGAAGTCATCATAGGAAAACACATATGCAGTACTAGTGACATTGAAGTTATCATTAACACTTGCAGCGTATAGACCAAGGTATGATTCATTATAATCATTAACATTAGTAGGATTTGCACCAATGTATGTAACTAGAGTATCATTCTTGATATTTAAATCACCATATTGCAACACGTGAGAACCTCTATCTCCTTGACTAAGTAATGTTCTCCGGCGAACCTGTTCATTACAATTCAAAATTTAATTGACAAATATAATAAGTATTAATTAAGAAAAGGAAAAATTATTTGATACTTACAGTTTCATATTGTTGTTTCAAAATTTCTTTTGTCATGTCATTTTTCTCACTGCATTATTGAAAAACTTATCAGGAAATATCTCCCAGAAGAGAGGATGAAGAAAAATTGAAAGAAAGACGAAATTATTATTGATATGACAATAAAGTAATTATAATTACATCAAGCCATTTTCAAGACTTTATGTAGACTCATATATGACACTGAAGAAGACAAGAGGTAATATTCTAAACTGAATCGTTATTATTGTTTGTAACACTGAAACCGTAATTCATCACAGTAATACAAACAGAATTATAATTGCTATGTAATCGCAAAGATAAGCACAATTGATCAAACTACGTTAATAAAGATCGATGTGTCCATTGTTTTTTACTTTCATTTTCATTTAATCTTCTGTTATTGGTTGTTGTTCCAACAGATTCAATTCATGGCTTTGTTTATGAAAAACAAAAAAGCCCATTGCGAAAGGATTATCTACCTTATTTGTTGCTGTCCAAAAAAAACTACTTGTATGTTCAGCAAATTTTCCAAGAAAGATTAGTCATTGCTAAAAAAGAATTTATCCTTCGTAACACAATTCAATTTAAATTTGAAAATGCATAGTGGTTATAAAATATTATCTAATTAACAATTAAAAATACATGTGTTTCCCCTAAAAAACAATAAAAAAGCACCTGTCTTCCATCCATGAAATGCTGTAGAGATCTCCCAAACAAATATTATACTCAGGTGGTGGAGGAGGATATCTGTCTGGGCAGTAAAATGCGAAACTATTCTCTAATGCATTCGAAGCAGTAGTTACATAAATGTTTATATCATTTGGAAGAAGACCTTCAAACATGCTCCCAGCATCACATGCTTCCATGTATATCACCTTTTTTTTTTGTATTTCATTAAATAAAATAAGCAATGCAACTTTCATTGAATAAACAAAAATAAGCAACGAAACAGTTAAGAAACTTGTAGTATATCTTAAATAAACAAAGTCATATACTATCTATCATTATGCCGGCCCTTAACTTTATTAATAATATATTATTTTAAGAAAATCTGATTAATTAATAGACAAATTTTTCAAGACAAAGAAGAAAAATCGTTAAGAATTTTTTTTTAATGATAAATGTTAGTATGTTATTATTATTTTTGAAATAAAATGTTAGTATATTAATTATTATGTTAGTTTTTTCTCCATGCTAGAACTTAAACCCTGGACCTTCCATTCCTTAATTCTTAGCTCAAACGAGTTAGCTACCCCCCTCACCTCAAAATCGCTAGAGAATGATATATAGTTATTTCAATTAGGTTGACATTACTGACCCAATCCGACAACCACAAGCAAATGCATATAAAATCTGATTGATAGACTATTTTGTTTTTGTTATAACCATCTGATTGAAGGAAAAATATGCAAAGTAAACAAGATTCAAACTCGGTTGTTAGCTATTCGTCTTTAATTGAAGTTGACTACTTAAACTCAATCACTGAGCAACCTTTATTTTGAATGCATATTTATAATGAGCAAAGTACATGTGTACAATAGTTAGACAACTTTTCCTTCCAAATTTGAGGTCGTTGTCATGTAACTAAATTTTGTTGAAAGTACTAAAAACGCATTTAGTAAGATTTATATGTATCTTATTTTTTAAAATTATAGTCTACTAAATAGGGAGTGAGACTCACATAATTAATTTATTATTGAATTACTTTATGTCTTTTTTCAAGGCCGCCATATGTATAATTTCTTCCATTAAATTCTTATTTAAATGTTATGTATAGGGAGTAAGGAAGTTGGAAGTCCATTGGGTTAAGTTGGACAAGGCGTGCCTTGATCAAAATAGTGGTGGTTTGAGAGTTCGTAGAGTGCATGAGTTTAACTTATCTCTATTACATATGGATTAGGGGTTTTGTGGTTTAAAGTTTTAGCTGTTCATTATGGGTTGGAGGGAGGAGTTGTGATGGATACTGGTAACCGATTTGACGACAATTTGGTGAGAGTGACAATGGGGAAACTATGATATGTGTAATAGGTTTAGAAGAATTTTTGAGTCATATGAAAATAGCTATGTGTTTGTTGCAAATATGAGTAGACTAGGGTTAGGTGTTGATGCAGCGGGGTTGAGTTAGTGTTGGAGGCTTTTAGCCTAGAAAGAGAAGTTCATGGTATACTATTGTGTTTTGTCGAATAATATTTTTTTGCAGGTTAATGATATTTGATTTTTGAGTATGTCTTATTTGGTTGTATTTGGCATAACCTTTTCATGTAGTTCGATATTTTCTGCATTCTTACTTATAACTCTTTTGAACATACTCTAAGAAAATTGAAGGTCTAACTCAATCTTACAAAACCGGTTCATAAGGTGAAGATTGTCTCCTCTATATAAACTCTTACCAAGAGTCTTATCTATCCGATGTGGGACATGAGTTTTTCCCAATACACCTCTGTCACGCCCAACACTCTTTGGGCTTTCTTAAAGGGTTTTTCCCAATACACCCCTGTCACGCCCAACACTCTTTAGGCCTCCAATTTCATTATGATATCAGAGCTTGTCAAATTCAAGGGCTGCCTACCGATTCATGCACCAAGCCCAAAAAGTGTTGTTGGGCATGACGACCGATTCATGTAACAACCCGTTTTTTGCTAGTTTTATTTTATTATTTATTTATGTGTGTTTATATATGCTTGTATGTGATTAATTGCCTTTGTGTGCATTTTGGTTGGGATTAGTGGAATTGGACGTTAGAAGGGTATTTTGGTCATTTTGTGAATAAGGGTAAATTAGTAATTTCGCCGTGAGAATTATTTTTATAGTGTTAAGTTGGAATTATATTTTTACCAAGTTACTAGTCGGTTGTAGTAATTAGTTAAGAGCCAGTAACTATTCTATAACTTTTTACCGTGAGAGGTTAGAAACTTTGTAAATTGGTTAATGAGTGTTTTGAGCCCACTACGACATAAATGGTTAAACCCATTAGTGAGGAGCCTATTTAAACCTTAGTCTTTGAGGAAATTAGGTCACTTAGAATCATTTGTTCATTTTCATAAAAGTTTTGGAGAGAGGTATAGAGAGAAAGTGCTAGAGGAAGAGAAAAAGAGTTTTGAAGAGAGAAGAACTTGGAGAGCAAGAAGAGGGTAGAGATTCAAGGGATTGGAGTTAAAGTGGAGCATTAGATTAGCTTTGTGAAGATTAGAGGTAAGGGGGCTAGTATTCTCTCATAATCTTTTGTATAATCACTTTTCTACTTAAAACCCAAAAGTGCTTATTTGTGAAAAGTGCTTTGTTGTGAATTTAATTGGTGAAATTCGTGCTTATGCTTTGATGTAATGTTTGAGTATGTGAATTTGATGATAATTAAGTTGTTGATGATAAATTACATGCTTAATTATATATATATATATATATATGCATACTTTGTGTTTTACTCAAAAATTGGTGGAGTATGATATTGTTGATGGGTTGTTGATGAATTCATGTTTAATTGATGTTATTGTTGTTATGAGATACTTTTGTTGATGATTGAAACCTTGAGTAATCATAATCATAGAGATGTGGTGTGAATTTGTGTGGTTTTTGAAAGTTTTACAAAAAATGGGTCAAATGGTGAATTGTTGATGATGGAATGATCTTGGACATTCTTCAAAGTCAAGTTCAATTCACAAAATCAAGTCAATCCCAGTCCATAAGATGTTCCAGTAGGTTAAAGAGTAAAAACAGTGATCAAACATGTTGAAAGAAGCATTTTAGAAAACTCGGATCGGCCCCAAAAACGACAAAAATATGAGTTGCTGAACTGAGTAACTCGCCATGGCCACCAAATCACTCGCCATGGCGAGCTGGACATTTCATCACTCGCCATGGCGAGCTGGACATTTCATCACTCGCCATGGCGAGCTGGACATTTCATCACTCACCATGGCCACCAATTTGCTCGCCATGGCGAGCTATGACAGTTAGCTCTCAGATAAAACTCCATTTTCACTCCAAAATCCCAATTTTAAATCCCCAATACCCAAATTTGTTCCCAATGTTTGTCCAAACGTTTATAGACATAAAAAGGCACTCAAATCCATATAAAACTTGAACTAAAACATCATTCCATCACAATTCACCATTTGACCCATTTTTTGTAAAACTTTCAAAAACCACACAAATTCACACCACATCTTTATGATTATGATTACTCAAGGTTTCAATCATCAACAACATCTCTAACAACAACAACATCAATTAAACATGAATTCATCAACAATCCATCGACAACAATATCATACTCCACCAATTTTTTAGTAAAACACAAAGTATGAGAGAATTGGTGAGCAAATTGGTGGCCATGGCGAGTGATGAAATGAGAAAATTGAGAGGATACTAGCCCCCTTACCTCTAATCAATTAAACAAAAGATTAGCAAATTGGTGGTAATGGCGAGTGATGAATTGGAGCTCTCAGATAATTGAGCATGTAATTTCATCATCAACAACTTAATTATCATCAAATTCACATACCCAAACATTATATCAAAGGATAAGCACGAATTTCACCAATTAAATTCACAACAATCACTTTTCACAAATAAGCACTTATGGGTTTTAAGTAGAAAAGAGATTATACAAAAGATTATGAGAGAATACTAGCCACATTACCTCTAATCTTCACAAAGCTAAGCTAATGCTTCACTTTAACTCCAATCCCTTGAATCTCTACCCTCTTCTTGCTCTCCAAGTTCTTCTCTCTTCAAAACCCTTTTTCTCTTCCTAGCACTTTCTCTCTCTACCTCTCTCCAAAACTTTTGTGAAAATGAACAAATGATTCTAAGTGACCTAATTTCCTCAAAGACTAAGGTTTAAATAGGCTCCTCACTAATGGGTTTAACCCTTTATGTCTTAATGGGCTCAAAACACTCATTAACCAATCTACAAAGTTTCTAACCTCTCACGGTAAAAATATAATTAGTATAACCGACTAGTAACTTGGTAAAAATATAATTTCCACTTAACACTTTAAAAATAATTCTAATAGTGAAATTACTAATTTACCGCTGTCACAAAATGACCAATCTAACGATGTTGGTATTTTATAATAACTAATTTCCACTTAACACTTACATTTTTTGATAGTGAAATTACTAATTTCTACTTAACACTTACATTTTTTAATAAAAATGATAACGATGTTGGTATTTTATAATATAAAAGATTAAATCGGTAAAAAAATGACGAAGTATGACCTGCTGTGAAGTTTTACAATTGCCCCATGCTAAACGTGGCCTAATTTTATTTCTTTTGTTGTTTTGTTTGGTTGGGTATCATTGTTTTTTGATGTTTTGTATTTGTCCATTTCGGGCAAATTTCTTTTATTTTTTTGGGAAAGGTAGAGGGCAAAGCCCCATTTTGGGAACATCCTGTGCTTAAATAGTTTCTGGAATAATTCAGTAGTCTTCAACTTTTTTTATTAAGACAATTTCACCTAAAAATGATGTTTTTGGAGTTAACCTAAAAAGTGACACTTTGATATGATTCGATTGAATGTATAATATATTTAAATCATGATGCATAGAACTCACCATCTTTTTGTAGGATTTAGCAGCATGTTTCTTCTTCAACGCATCTACGAAATCATTGGCATAAAGAAGACCCCCATTTGGCATGCCTGCTCAGAAACAAACAGATCTAGAAAATAAGAAAATATACCTACCCAAATTAAATAAAAGTTTTTTTTTTGTTACATCATATATATAGTATATAGTGGAAAAGATAAAAAAAAAAAGCAGAAAAAAAGAGAATGAAAGAGGTGGAATGATAAAAATAATTATTTGAAAAAGAATGTCATATATGAGATAAAAAATTATTCTTTACACCATAGTTTTATAAATTTATCGAATTGTATATATCAGAAAAACAATGCCATTATAATCATTATATTACTAACCAATTGAGCCAGGAGAGCCATGATCTGCGTAGAAAATGAAAATGGTATCATCAGGCCCAGTATCCAAAACCTTACCATTACCTCCTTTTGTAGCACTTTTATTACTACTAAGCACTGCTAAGAAGTTGTCGACATTGCCATAATCTCCAATATAATCCTACAAGTTTCACAATCCATGTGCGTATCACTTATAATTTAAGACCATTAAAAAGTGCTCTGAAAAGACTCGTTAATATTTCTTAAATTTAAAATTAATGAAAAATACAGAACCACGAAAAGAGAGATGGAGATATATATGTACCTTGGGAACTCCATAATAAACATCCGGACCATTTGGATGATTGATTATAACGCCATGCCTAGGGTTTTTAGGATTATAGGCAATGTCATCATACATGAAAACAATGATGTTTTCATCTTTAAGACCACCTTTTTTTAATATTTGATAGGCATGACAAATATCAGCTTGGTGTCTATAATTCTCATAACCATTAGATCCTGCAACTAGTAAGGCCCATCTCTTCCCTGTTGTAGACTCACCTTGTGCAAAAACATTATCTAGTGGCTGATGATTAGACAATGGACGCAAACCTTCTAACATTGTCATAGTTACACTCATCCATATTGAGGCTATCAATGCAACCCAATATTTAGTCTTGTGATTCATTTTTGTATACGATCTTCTTATAAAAGAAAAACAATTTGTGAGAATAATTTAAGAGTGATACATGTCAGTGTAACCTATTCAACATGTATATATAATATCTGAATAGTCATAATATTATGTTTTTTTTAAAGAAGTCAAAATATTATGTTTTAAAAGTCAATGAGCTTTCCCCCATTAGTTATTGCAATGTAAATGGTTATAAGAAGTATAAGTTATATTTTAAAAAATAACTCTTTCTACACTCTAAAATAGTAATCAAATAAATGATATTTAATTAATTTCTTGACTCTAATATTAATAAAAAATTAATATTTACTATTTTTTTTCTCTTTGAGTAGAATATTCAATGAAAAGCAAATATTTTAATATAGTAACAATTTTATATCTTAAAGAGTCAACAAACATTTAATGCCTTCATTCAATACGATTTTTTTTATGAAATATTAATTAAAATGATTTATTGTATGAGATATGAGATGCTTCAAATGATTTATTGTATTTTAGGTTTTCGAAGATGTCGTGATTTTCATCAAATTAAAATGATTGTTGTAGATCTGAGATTTGGTCGTGTGGGCTGATAAAGGATGAAAGAACAAAGAAGGCTCACATGAATCTCTTATGAATTAATTATGAGTGGTCGGATTAATTAGATTTAATGATTGAGATTTGGTGTAAGTCTTAAGACTTACACCTGGTGTCAATGGATCCTGACTCACACACACATATATATATATATATATATATAT
>Ga0315914_1002852_pt1 | contig 26431 bp, 14 predicted proteins | sample MpolenodulesMG_FD_203920 | JGI IMG/M metagenome (GOLD analysis project Ga0315914, IMG submission 203920) | Medicago polymorpha root nodule microbial communities from Los Angeles, California, United States - elongated nodules | ecosystem: Host-associated > Plants > Roots > Nodule | place: USA...
CCCCCCCTCCATGTCACAAGATTTACCCCAGACATATGTCAATATCTAGAGGTTGATCTTCTTAAAAGATAGGCCCCTTCCAGGATTTGTCTTCAAATATCTCAGTATTCCATAAACTGCCTCAAGATGTTCCTCAAAAGGAGAATGCATAAATTAACTCACTACACTGATTGAGAAGACGATGTCAGGTCTAGTGTGTGTGACAAGTAAATCAACTTACCAACCAATGTAGACTTAATTATTTTTTTTCAATTGTGTCCTCTAATTAGTACTATGTACACTACTCCCAAAACATTATATTTCACTTTGCATTTGTGATGGTGGGAAGCACACTAATGGTTGTTAAGGTTAGTTTGGTAAAAGCTTCATGTATTTAAACGACACTTATTTTGAAACGGGTGGAGTATATGTTAATAATTACAAGTACGATTCTACCCTAAATAAGAGCAATCACATATTTACAACGGTATCTTTATTTCTGACCAGTCTTCCACTAGGTTACTATTTTGGGCTTATTTTATTTCCTAATTTGATCCTTGGTGAGTCTTTTCCTTCTCTTTTGTTCTCGTACCCTTCTTTTACTGTTCTTTTATCTTGATTTTGCTTTTGCAGAAACCCGGAGGAATCATTTCTCTCCTCGACGAAGCTTGGTAAAATATTGTTACTTTCCATAAACAACTTTTTAAGTGCTTGATACATGGTTTTAAATTTTCTTCATATGCACTTTAGTTCGGTTAAATTAGACATGATCCAGATTTGTTCAGTTTCATTGAATCTAAAGCTTCGTGTTACATAACATACTGAATCTACATTATTCTCCTTGTCTTGCAGTATGTTTCCAAAGTCAACCCATGAAACATTTGCAAACAAGCTTTATCAAACATTTAAGAATAACAAGCGCTTTATTAAGCCAAAATTGTCTCAAAACAGATTTCACCATTGCCCATTATGCTGGAGAGGTATGCCTAGCTTTCCTAAATGGTTTGCTGCAATTTTTTTTACTGCATATTCATTTTTACTGTCATAAATATGCAGGTGACATACCAATCTGACCATTTTTTAGACAAAAACAAAGATTATGTGGTTCCTGAACATCAAGATTTATTGATTGCTTCCAAATGTCCTTTTGTATCTACCCTTTTTCCACCACTTCCAGAAGAGACATCAAAATCTTCCAAATTTTCATCAATAGGTTCTCGTTTTAAGGTATCCTTCTTTTCCTAAACTTCATTAGTAATTTGGTACATTTGTGGAGTTTTCCTCAAATAACAAATTTGATGCAAGCTCTAGTCAACAAAAATTTATCTGTATCCTTATTATCAGGAAGCTAATAAAATTTGAATGGTACAGCTACAGCTACAGCAGCTAATGGAAACATTAAATTCAACAGAACCCCATTACATTAGATGTGTGAAACCAAACAACCTCCTCAAGCCTGCAATTTTTGAGAATGTCAACATTATGCATCAACTTCGTTGTGGTGTGAGTATACTTTTATGTTCTTCCTGCAAGTCTTCAGTCCTTCTTCAGCTGTCACAAACTCTTTCCCCTACAGGGTGTATTAGATGCTATCAGAATCAGTTGTGCTGGCTATCCTACACGCCGCCCGTTCTTTGAATTTGCGAACAGATTTGGTCTCCTTGCCCCAGAGGCCATAGAAGCAAAGTAAGCATTCTTTCAGTATATATTCTATGCCCAGGAGGACGTAAGCTTTGATTTAACATGTCAAATATTTTGGACTAAATTTGGGCATACTGCTAATTTGTCGAGTTATTTCACCTATGAGCAGCTGTAATGAAAAGAATGCTTGCCAAAAGATTCTGGAAAAGACGGGGCTTAAAGGATATCGGGTAATTTGAAATGTTACAGGAGAATAGTTATTGCTTTTGTGTTCTTGTCCATAGTTCTAATATTAAGCTCTTGAGTCTTGACACCTTAGCAACAACTATAACTCATGCACGTCATAGCATTCATTTACAATACCTTTTTTAGATTTAGTTACAAATATCATCAGGGGTCTTGTATAGTCTTATAACATGCGTTTGTGTATTTATTCCTGACTCATACATTCACATAATTTGTTTGATCGTCTGTCCAATGTTGTAGATTGGAAAAACAAAGGTATTCTTGAGAGCAGGTCAGATGGCTGAACTAGATGCACAGAGAGCTCAAGTACTTGGTAATGCAACAAAAGTTATCCAACAGCACATACGAACCCATCAAGCTCGGAAACAATATCTTGCATTGCAAAAGAAGACCATATATGTGCAGTCTCGGTGGAGAGGTGAAATAGCCTAATTCATTTTTTAGGATAAATGTAATTTTATTTTCACAAAGTATAGACATCCTTAATTAGAACAGTGTATCTCAGAGAAGGCAGACCCAGTAGGAAGCCTCATTACACAATCATTCTCCCTTCTCTACATGATTTAATTTAATATAGACAACATGCTTTTTGTAGGAAGACTCGCATTCAAACTCTATGAGAAAATGAGAAGGGAGGTCGCTGCTGTGAAAATTCAAAAGAACATACGCAGTTACGAAACTAGGAAGGTGTATAAAAAACTTCATATGTCAGTACTTACTTTGCAAACAGCTTTAAGGGCCATTGCTGCTCGCAAGGAATTCAGGTTTAGGAAACAGACCAAAGCTTCCATCATTATTCAGGTTTTGGTCGAGAACTAATTTAGATTATCTACAATGGAGCCATTAGTGTTCATTATTTAAAATTCTGTCACAAAAAATTGCAGGCTCAGTGGCGGTGCCACAAAGCGGCCTTACAATATAAGAGGCTAAAAAAAGGTTCAATAGTTACACAATGTAGATGGAGGGGGCGTTTAGCTAAGGGAGAACTTAGGAAACTGAAAATGGTACATTTCTATGTTTACATTGATTCTTATACATTAAGTAGAACCTACTGTACTCAACCTGCATAACTTAAGACACAATAGGTGAAATACAATATCTTAATGATTTTTTTTATCATAAAGTTATGCTTCATCATGAAAAATTACATTCAAATTTCATTCTTTGTTTTTGTGAAGGGAAAAACAATGGAATAAAATAGAAATAGTCTTCTGATCAGAAAAGTTGAAAATGGCTTTTACTTTTCTCATGTGATTACAGAATCCAAAAACGTTTTTCTCTTTCTGTTTTTAATTTGGATTTCGTCAAATCTTAATTGTGAAAGAAGTGATGCTTATAAAATACAAAACCTTGGAGAGAACTACAAATTTGAATATCCTATTTGTACTGACCCTGAATTAATTCATGCGCAAGTTCTCTGTCCCCTGATCTTTCTTCTTTTTGGTGCTTATATGAAGGATCAAATCTAAAACTATCCTCACCTTGTTCTAACTGATTAAGTGGCTTATTTTTGACTCATATTTAGTATTTAAGTAGCATATACCTTAATTTCAATTTTCATTAGATCATTCCCTTATTTTACTTTTATCTCATCTAAGTGAACATTTGTTTCCATTTGCTTTAGGATGCAAGAGATACTGGCGCACTTCGTGAAGCAAAGAGTATGCTTGAAAAAAAAGTGAAGGAACTTACTTGGCATCTCCAACTGGAAAAAGGTTTAAAGGTGAGATACATCTCCAACTGCAAAACATAGACTCAAACAAGTTTTTTCTTTTAAATTTTTTTAAAACTAAAGCAAACAGACTCCGTTCTTCTTCTGTTTTTAATTTGGATTTATTAAACCATTGTCACATCTTAATTGTGAAAGAAGTGATGCTGATAAAATAAAAAACCTTGGAGAGAACTACAGACATGAATATCCCATTTGTATTGACCCTGAATGATTTCATGTAAAAGTTCTCTGTCCCCTGATCTTTCTTTCTTCTTTTTTATGGTTATATGAAGGATCACATCTAAAACACTCCTCAACTCTTTCTAACTGATTAAGTTTCTTACTTATGACTCACTCTTAGTATTAATTATCATAAACCTTAATTTCATTTTTTATTATACCATTCCCTTATTTTATTTTTATCTCATCTAAATAGACATCTGTTTCCATTTGCTTTAGGCTGCAAGAGATACTGGCCCACTTAAAGAAGCAAAGAGTAAGCTTGAAAAACAGGTGGGGGAACTTAAATGGCGTCTCCAACTGGAAAAAGGTTTAAGGGTGAGATATATCTTTTGTTGATAGATATAACTTGGGAGGATGTTGCTGTTCTGATCTCTTACACATTTGTCATTTTGAAAAACATTTTTGCACAAATTGGAAATAAAAAGAAGGGTAAATGGCCAAAGTATTTGAAAGTTCCCAAGTATCTTCAAAATTGGCGAACCCTCAAGCAAACCATTTGGATCTTGTGCAGACAAATCTAGCAGAATTCAAAGCACAGGAGATAGCAAAACTGCAGAATTCATTGCAGGAGATGAAGATAAAAGTTGATGAAACAAATGCTCTGCTCCTCATGGAGCGAGAGAATGCAAAGAAAGCTATTGAAGTAACATCTCCTGTCATTAAAGAAGCAATGGTTCTCGTTGAAGATAAAGAGAAGATTAAGAGACTGAGAATGGAAGTTGACTACCTAAAGGTAAAGTTAGACATACTTATCTGTTAGGTGAACCTTATTTCAAGGGTGCCTCTCTTTTTGTACATAATGCTTCTTTTAAAATTGGAATCTGGTGTGACTATATATATTTCAGTTTTATATAGCTTATAGAGTTCTTAGAGTAATACATTGATTCTTGGGCCTCTTCTTCTAAACTTCATTGGTTAATTGGAAAGAAAAATATAACAGATATAAATAAGAGTTGCTATTATCAGATTGAGGGCCAGAAAGAATTTCCATGTGAAGATGCTACTAACTGCCATACTGCCAAAATAGGGACAGACCATGGCCTCTTCTACAAATGGAATTTAGAGAGCTTTGAAGCATTTGTGGTGCGTCGATGCTTGAAATAAGAGTTGCTATAATTCTACAAATGCATTACTGCCAAAATACAATACATAACTGCCATGAATACATTACATATATGCCCAAATTATTTCAAGCATCGACACCTCCTTGGGTCTCCTATTATAATGTTTATTATTTATTATTAGTAAGTGGTCCAACATGTGAATGACAGTTGATGTCCATCAATGAGACAAAGGCATGGACATAGGACACAACACAAACATTATTTCCAAAATATAAGACACCGACACTAACACGGATACACATATTATTTAATTTGGTGTCCATCAATGAGACAAAGGCATGGACATAGGAAACAACACAAACATTATTTCCAAAATATAAGACACCGACAATAAAATTAAATATGATCATCATTTATAATAAATCTAAGTTGAGAATCAAGATGATCACCAAATGCTTCAAAAATGCATCACACAGGTGGTAATTTTAACATGTTGACAAATATATTAGTAAATGAAGAAACTGTGGCAGAATAATTTTCAAACCGGTCCATCATAAAACTACTATTGAAACCATCAAGTTACCAGTCAAAGAGGTACCTTAAGCAGCGAATGCAGATTGAAGATGCAGACTGAAGAAGAAACGTCATTTGAGGAGACACCAAGATTAAAGCAAAACAACGAGACATGTCTGAAAGCGGACGCTAACTGCAAATATAACAAAGACGTGACCACATAAGGAGCAGTGGAAGGAAAGGAAATGTCACTCGAAGATAGAGCTCCATGACAGACTGAAGACGAAGACCGAAACATAGACAAAATTGGAAACTAGAAAAGGGAAACCATGAAAGAAAGATGAAGACCGAAGAAAAGGAAGACATGCATATGTGGAAACTTTTTGAATCCCTATCTATTCTCACTGTAGCTGTGTGATTGTGTCTGAACAGTGAAGATATACCATAATGAGAATTTGTTTTTTGGACATTTGTCTGAGTACGATCTTCCTGGTGAGTGGTGTCATAAAAGTGTTAGTGTCCAATGTGTGTCGGACACGTGGACACACCTAAACCCATTGTCTTGGTGCTTCATAGATCTGCAATGTATTCCCTCGTGAAGAATATGCCCATTGGGGATCCAAGTGTTGACAATATGCAAGTGTATTTTACCTCAAGCTGAAACCTACCTTAGATATGAACAATTATGTCGAAAAGGGAATTTCTTTTTCTGGAAACTTATCTAAGGTGTCTGACATGTATTGTTCTTGTGTCATGCAAGTATTAGTTTCTGATGCATGTTGGACACATGGGCACACCTAAACCCTGGAGGGTTGATGCTTCACATAAATGACATCCCTCCTGAACAATAAGCTCTTTGGGCTTCAAGCGTGGGTAATATACAAGTGCACTTTACCTTATGCTGAAACTTACCGGTTATTAACAGTTGTGAAGAATGTGGATGGCAAGGATCAAGATTGAACTCTTGACCATGATGGAGGCCTTGATACCATATAGGCATGTTAGGGACAAATCATTTAAAAATTAAGAGGCTAGATGAAGGCACATGAATGGTTTTATATCGCCAATAATTTGCATTAGCATGATATGTTTTAATTCGACGTATTATTAACAATGTGTAATGATTCAAGTAAAATGTTATGTATTTGAATATGCCTTTGGATTAGTTTATCGCAAAACTGACTAAGGATCACAATTTCTTTCTAAGTTGCCTCACGGTGATATGCCTGTTTCTTGTCATTATCTTCAGACTTCACTCAAGTTAGAGAAACTGAAATGCAACAACTTTGAAAGAAAATATAACGAAGCTAAAATTTGTAGTGAAGAAAGAGGTAAAAGATTAGAAGACACGGAGAAGAAGCTTCGTCAGCTCCAAGAATCAATGATCAGGTAATATATATAATGAACAATAATCCCTAATTTACGTCTACTCATGATAATCAATAATGACTTTCTGAAAATATTGAATGAAATGTTTAAATTTTGAGTTATTGTGGAGGTTTCCTTTCTTGTGAATTATGGGACAATCTCATTGGCTAAGTTAAATTTATCTTTCCTTACCGTAGGTTTACTTCTCAAAAGAATTTCTAGCTAATTTCAGAAGTCATCATCAAAAGCTAAGTCAATCCCACTCTTAATTTGCACGGATGGTTGAACGAAATCTCACAATTCTATTACTAGGCTATAAGAGAAGATGACTACTTTAGAACCAGGGAAGCAGGTTCTACGTCAACAAGCTGTCTCCATGGCACTTGATAAGTTCCTTTCATGATGCCCCAGATCAATTGTTCAGGTACACCTCCTATTCAATACTGTGCATGAAAACAAATTAAAGTTTGACATTGGTTTAAAACAGTTTCCTGTCTCTGTTGGTAGAGAGCTGCTGAAAGTGATCATGTTGCTGTGGGATGCAAAAGACATCTTTTGTAACAATCTTTTTAATGGACTGTGATTGGTTTGGGCATTTCTATGTACCTTTTACTTTTGTTCTTGGTCACCTAATGGATTAATCAGGAACTGCATAGCACATCAAGGACCTAGAGGGAATCCTCTGAAATAGAGGATAAGCCACAAATGTCATGAAATGTGAACCATAGAATAATCAAGAGTAATCCATTAGATGTATTGCACAACTTCTAGAATTGGCTGGGAACAGACTAATTGCCGCTTGTATCATGGACAAATGTCTTTTGCATTAGAGATCATTTGAAGTTGAGGGTGCTAGTACTAGTGTTTTCGATCGCATCACCCGAACTATTGGCCATGCAATTAAGGTATGAAAAGCAAAACTTGCTCATGCTAATACTCTTTTTCTTGCTCCTTTTCCCAACATATTACTTCAAGTCACTGATATTTCCATTTGGACTTCAGACCCAGGATATCAACAATGTCTTGGCCTATAGTTTATCCCATGCCTCCAAACTTTTCTTGTTACTCCAGAACATACTCAAAGGAAGCGGTTCTTATGGAATGGCTCCACAATTCATCAGCAGCCCTGTTTGGGAGGATGACTCAAGTAAACATAGCTTCTGTTTTAAATAGATTAATTCACATTGAAAAGCTTTCATTTTTCAGATAATGTGAAATAACAAAACCATAAATGGAATCTAAGTAAATATTGTTTTATTGAAAAGATTGTGGACAACAATACGTGTCTACACACGCGTGCGCGCACACACACATATAATAACACGATACAAATCTACAGAAATGGAAACAAGGTCACTCCTAATTCTGGAATGATTTCCTTTTCCAGTCTAAATCAGGGTTCTTCGTGATAACTTGAAGAAAGAAATTTCTCCATTACTTGGATTATGCATCCGGGTATGACAATTTCTTTATTACGCTATTGTAAAGCTTCTATGAGCTGATCTAGCATGCATGCTGACATAAATGGCCATTTTTCTCCATTTGATACATTTCCCTTGAAATTCAGTTCGTTTTTTTCAGGCAATCAATTGAGACATTACTGTTTTTATGTGACAAGATTGGCGCCAAGAACTTCCAGAGCAAGATTGGTCAAGTGATCATCATGTTCTGTTGCAAACACCAATGCCCAGCGCATAATGATTGCCCACTAGCATGGGACAGTGAAGAGCCTAGGAAACTTTTTAAATACTTCAAAAGCAAATCATGTGAGTAAGACATCATTATTTCTATTTTTCTGCCTCCTTATGGCAATTTGTGCCCACAGCCCTTCTGGCTCTTGATGTATATGTTTGGGTACAATTTCATAGGGACTGTTCTTACTGCTCTCTACTAAAAAACAATATAACTGTCGCAAAAAAAAATTAAGAAGGTGTAAAATAACTGCCTCTTTGTTAGAGGAACAACAAAAACAGTACTTATGGTATTACATCTTGGTTTTCTCCTTAAATATACCACTGATAAAATAATGTATACTTTTTTTGGATTCTCATTTTTAGATCCTCAAGTGTTCATTTTTTATTACAATCTTCTTTAAAGATGGGAGTGCTGCTCATTTAGTAATGGAGAATTTGTCAAAGCTGGTTTGGCTAAATTAGAGCATTGGTGTTATGTGGCAAGAGGTGAGGTGCATGAACTTAACACTGCTGTTATTGCATGTAGGTCTTTTAATAGGTACATACTAACCCACCTATCCTTTCTCGAAAACAAAAAAATATGCGGTACACAGGTTCGGACTGGGATGAGCTCGAACATATTAGACAAGCTATTGGATTTCTGGTATCTATATTCTTCACTAGATACCATCTTGCATATATTAGGAACGTAGAGAGGAGAAATGAAAAAAATGATGGAAACAGATATTAGGAGCAATTTGTTAAATGGTTAAGAATAGGAGAAAGGGTTATCTTTGAAGGGTTTGCCCTTACTGCGGAATATTTGTTCAGTTTATTCAATGCTAACAAATCCCAATGATACCTGGCCTCACACACTTTTAAAAAAAAAAAAAAAAAAAATCTGGCCTCACACCTATTTAGTTATCTAACCAGTCCCCAATTTTCCATTCTCTTCTATCATAGCAGCATTATTTTCTCTAGTAAAAAAAAAATGCATTTTGTTTGTCCTTCTAATGGTCAGAGATGGGAAAGTATGGTAAACTTATTTTTCATTACCTTTATTTAGGTCATCCATCAGAAACCAAAGAAAACTTTGGATGAAATAAGCCATGCCTTGTGTTGATGACTGCAGATTCAAATAATGCAGAAAAACTATATTGATCTTTTTCTTATCAATGTTTTCTTCTAGGTCATTTCCAATATGTGAGTGTTGATGACTGAAGATTCAAATAATGCAATTAGTACTTCTTTCTTGTTGGATAATGATTCAAGGTAAGCCAAATACCATAAGCCAATCGGATAATTGTAAAGTTTTCCTTCTATTTTTCAAACTTGCTAATAGTTGATTTTACTCATTTTAGTGGTGCTTTTACCAAATATTTCTTATTAATTTGTTTAAGATATGACACATGGAAACCAAATACTAAATAAACATAAACTGAAATAAGCTTTGTGTCAGCCCCGTGATTTGGGGCTGTTCTAAATGCTATGATCCCTGACTTCAATTCTTCTCAAAATTCAACTACTTGGCATTGGTTCACATTATATTTAATGAATTTAACCCTGTGCATGTTGGCGTTGCAACAGCTGGGTGAATTGGGTTTCATCATTACATCCTCTTTCCCACAAGGAATGCTTATTGTTGCGAGGAGTGTTTGACAAGAAACACAAGAATTCTGTGGCAGCATGTAACACTTACAAATAATAAGGGGAAATTTGCCATGTTGCTTATAACCTACTGAGCTTATAACCACATTCATTCGGCTGAAAGCTCTTTTTTTGGGCAGTTAATTTTTAAAATACAACCCTTTGAAAGCTGACAAAAAAAAACAAGTTTTCTCGTTGCAAAATAATCTACTCAAAACACAGGTAGATAAAGACCAACTAATCCTGTAAATCCGTGATCCTATAATCGCATGGTAGGAAATTGAGAGCTTGGAAGCACAACAGTGGCATAAGGGGGTCTTTGTTTTATATGTAGTAGTAGTAGTAGTAGATACTAGTTTGACAGGCTTGTAGTAGTTAATATATCCTTTTGAAAATCGGTATGGTGATACTGATATTGTATGCAACATTAACCATTTTAAGCATTGATTTTGCAGCATTCCGTTCTCTATTGATGACATGTTGAAATCAAGGGAGCAGATAGATATCTTGGATATTGAGACTCTAGTACGTGAAAACTCTGGCTTTAGCTAATTCTTACTTTGCTCGGATCGACAACTTTTATTGTGGAATTGACTGCCCCTGCACTCTTATGCTCCTCCATGGAGATATCAAGTCACATTCATTTAGATCAGATCTTTTCATGAAATGCTGAATTTGGCTGTGTCAGAAACAAGTTATAGTATTCAACATGCCAAATTTACCTAGTAGTTTAAAAAATGGACGACACGACGTATACCACTACGTTGTGCAACGTACTACAAATGCCTTGTTTTCTCGGGTCATGGTTTTGCTCACAATAAGATTTTGTATATAGAAGGATAGAAATTTCTTAAGATTGTAGTGAGGAATGGAGTCCATGACTCAGAATATATGCCAACAAGAGCTCATTATTTATAGTGGCTTATCTTGTCTTACATTTTCATTGCTTTTGAGTTGTCTAATTGAGAGTTGGCTGGGAAATATTTTCATCCACCTCCCACAATTTCTTTACTTGCTCATTGTTACATGGAATTAGGCCTAGTAAAATGTAACACTTTTTACGCATGACATTAGGCAAGGGGGTGCTTCCAATAGTTCATTGATATAATTTATAAGAGAAATGTTAAAGAGGGTCATTAGGACACTTGTTAAAGAAATTAAAATATAAATATTCTCTTGAAAAATGGTGAGAAAGTGTATATTCAACTTTGTGAATGTTTAAAAGTTGTTGTTTTCAATGTAAAATTTCTATTTTTTGCTTTCTTGATAAGTGCATATTTACTTTTTCTCAACCTACAGACTTCTTTTTTGTTTGACAAAGACAAACCCAACTCATTTCATTGTATCAATACAAATAGGAGGGAAATCAAAAGACTTTTAACTACCCAACAAATGGCTGCCCTTACTGATGAATGAACAACTATATTTGCTTCTCACCGAATGAATTTTACCACAAAGTTTGAATTAACAGACCTAAAACTCTTATTAGAGCCAAATTTTGATGTATCAGTGGTTGCACTATGGATAGCATCAACCGTAATCTTAGAATCCCGTTAGAAGCTGACATTCAACAAATATATCTGATGGGTACACTGCATAGCTGCAAGAAGGCTAAGAGCTTCATATTCTTTAGTTTGAATCAAGTTATGAATCCAAGAGGTGTAGGCCACAACTGGCCATGACAATCCCGAATAGAGAGCTCTGCTGAAACCAGTTTGCGCAGTGGAAGAAAAAAAGAAGCAACATCCACTCTTGTCACATCACTATAGCTTTATTCTTTACCTAATCAACTTGATCTTTGGTATTATTACAAACCATGTTGTTTCTATTACACTAAAATTCCCAAACCAACACGACAAATTGTCACACAAAGTCAATTGAATGATGGAAAAATATAATCAGATTAGGAATATATCGTTCAAAGTATAGCAGGCCACATAACATAAGGAAGTCAATCTTGGTGATCAAATTAAGAAAAAAAAATCCACACTATAACCAAGCAAAACAACTCAAAAACCAACTAGATAAAGAGCAACATGAGTGGGTTAGGAAGATCTAAACACATCGAAGACAACACACTCATCAAGGAAACCATCACTTTGAGACCTTAGGAGTGACAAACACTCATCTTGGACACAATCTCAAATAAAAAATGTTTAGCACACATACAAATAAAAAGAATTAAAAAATAATAATAATTAAATTATGTTAAAAAGAGGGAATCTTAAATGGTCATAAGCATTTGAGAACACTTTAAATATGCATGCTTGTTATATTTGAAAAAGGTAGAAAGGAAAAGATATAAAAATGTTTTTTTTAAACAACCAAATGCTTTGTATTTTGAATTGCGTGTGTGTTCGAATGATGTATTCAAATAACTGTAACCATTCAAGTATCTTCCGTTAAATAAAATGACCAAACTATTATTTTTTATTTTATTTTAAGTTGTGTCCACGTAAGATTTATTCTCAAACTAAACAAACATAGTAAAAATATTTATAGCCAATATAATATAATTTCATGTTGGCATATTGACATTAAGCATGGATAGTGTGCAATAACCCCATAGTATGAAATTTATTCAAATCATTGGGGATGCTATGCCCTCCCCTTGTCACAACATAGCTCCGCCAGAAGATATAGTTTCTACATTCTAACGAAGCCTACTTCGTTGGCAAACAACTCGTACTTGTAATGAGTAAGGCACCTCTTTTGTTTATAATGTATATTTTTATGATCTTTTTCTTCATAGTGGTGATTAACGAAAAGTCAAAGATACCTGTCTCATCTCCACCGATGTGCATTGCCAAGTGTACCAAATGCACACCGTGCAGAGCAATTCTGGTGAGGGTTGACCTAGAAGAATGGTGGTGTATTTATGGAGGAAAGCTTTACATTCCTTGAAGGGAAGATTTCTTGTGTGGCCATTAGTTATTTAGATGTGTAGTATTTGGTTTAATTTGAATTTGATGTATTTTTCTTGTGTGGCTTATAGTTGAGTGTGTGTGCGTGACTTGTAAAAAGTTAAGGTAACAAGTTCATATTTTTCATATCACACTCAAAAACTCATACACGACCCTTAATTATTTGGACATAAAAATTCCTTGCCACTTGTTTAAATTAGTTATTTTAACTAAATGACAAATATGTATATTTGAATATAATAGTTTTTAATTTACAATCACTTTGCTAATTTACGCCAACTTTATTTATGAATCAAAAGAATTAATGAAACATATTTCTATACATTTGTGTTTATTTTGACTTGGTTTCATATTTATAAGTGTGTTCCAAATATAAATGTGTTTATAATGAAAGTTACAAAATTAACCCACAATTATTAGTTTTAAATAATAAAGATGGATGATTTTTTTGTCCAAATAAAAAGATGTATATTTGATAATTTAGACCTTAATATTTTTATGATAGTCTAAGTTAGACCCCATTATATACAGGGTTTTGCTAGAAGCCATCCATGAATGTGTCTTTTAGCAACCCACACTTCAAGGCGTGATTTTCACTTTTTAGTTATAACTATGCTAAAAGACACCTTCATAAAAATTAGTTGGTGTCTTTTAGAAAATGCTCATAGAATAACTTGCTAAAAGACACCTTCATAAAATGTGTCTTCTAGCAAAACCCTTATACATATCGTTTATAATATAGGAGACGGCTAAAGTTTCGTAAGATTAGAATTGCATGATAAAAGTTCTTGAGAGTAAGGGTTAATGAGAATAAATACTAAATACTTAAAAAATTAACTATCTTTAAAGGTTGTTGTTACATCTTTAACTTATAGGACTTAAAACATAGTCTCTTAAAACATAATTTCATTTTATTTATTTATTTTGAAATCAATAAAGCCATGGTCTATTTTTTATTCAAGGCTATTACTTTTTTTCACCCTATGAGTTTCTCGCATCCTATTTGGATTTCAAAATCCAAAATGTTTCAAAGTGTTTTTGGAGGTTTTTATAATTGTGTTTATAACGACGACCGGATTCTATAATCCGAACGGCATAGAATACACGAGAACTCACAACGTAGAAAAAGAAATCGTCTTTCGTCCATGGATCTCAAATAAGGCTTGGCCCAAGCTCACATAGCCCACACAGCAAAGCCCACAAGCGAAGCAGTTGCACCAGCAACACTCGTCTCTTCTCTCTCTTTCTTTCGTTCTTTCTGTGTAGAAAGAGAGAAAAACATCGCCGCCGTGTGTTTCATCCACTCGATGCGCATGCGGTGGTTCCTTCCAAACCCTATCAAAACCCTTCCAATCATCAACACAATCCGTTCAATCTCATTTCGAACCTTCGTTCCTTTCAATTCAAGATCGTTCCATAGAAACCGAATCCAAATGGCAGCAATTCACAATCACAGTGAAGCTGGACTTGCCAAGCGTTTCTGGATCAAGTTCAACCGTGAATCCATCTTCTCTATGTACACTCCTTTTGTTATCTCTTTAGCTTCCGGTAACTTGAAGATCGATTCTTTCCGCCATTACATCGCTCAAGATGTTCATTTTCTTCGCGCTTTTGTTCAAGCGTAAGTTGATTTCATTCTTCTTAATCATTATTTAATATTCTTCATTATCGCTAATCAAGTTTTGGTTGCTGAGAAAGTTCACATAGATGATTAAGTTGTGTTTGATTTTGATATTGTAGACAACTATGTAGATATATTAGAATTAGTGTTGTTAAATAGCTTCCTTAGAGCAGCGGAATTTGAATTTTGAACCAATCGCTGTGTATACATCAGTTATTCAATGAACCTGAAATTGAAATTGTCTCCCGTAATAAGGAACGAAGGTAGTATAGACTATTTAGTACAAAATATCAATATCAAGGAAGTATTTTGTGTGTTAAGAATATTGCGTTACAAATTGCGGTCATTGTGATGTGATTTAATCACAATATTGAAGAAATCTTATTAAAATTAGTTATATTATCATATAATCTCCGAAACATGGGTACTTGCAAAATGGTGAATTACGCATACGGTACTCGCGATACTCCATTTTTGGTGAATCTCCGAAATCTTAAGTTTACGCATACGTATATTAATATGACAATATAGTATTGTATGAGTTTTTTTTGTTGGTGTAACCAACTCTAGTTTTCGACTTTTTAAACTTTTATCTTGATGTTTTTGTTGTAAATTGAAGAATTCAGCTCTCTCATGTTATATTTTATAACAAAACTCATGATTTTATTGACGTACCCATATTGTAATGTTTTAAAATTGTTGTATTCTCGTACTGGTACCCGTACCTATGCAACATAGCATATAATGTATAATAACTTAATTTCTCACTGTTTCTTCATAATTCCATAATGTAATTCTTTCAATAATTTTGTTACTTCAATAAATCAAATTAATCACCAATAAATTTAGGTTTTAATGTTTTTAGAAGAGAGAAGAGCATAAAAAAAACCAAATGAGACAATAAATTTATTCCCTACCGGTTGCTTGTGATTTTTGTTCACTGTGTTAAAATGGAGAAAAACGGTATCGGCCACTACATATACCTTTTTGTTGTGGCCGATTTTGCAGTAACGGACTGTTTTTTGAAACTTTGTAAAATTCCATCGAACAGCGGATATAGCGGCGCCATAGGTGTTGCGTAGCGGAATCTGTTTACAACGCTAATTAGAATATGGTTGTTGTCTTGGATGGTGGAGCTGAATTCATGTGATTTTTAAGTAAGTGCAACTGAACTTGTGGATTTTAGAAATGAGTGCAACTAAAAGTTCATGTGTATGAAATTTTATTTTATGTCTATTTTCTTTTCTTCTGTTTGTCAGTTTTCTCAGCAACCAAAACTGGAGAGTTTGATTATTTGGTGAAACTGTATGTACATTTTATTGAGGTGAGTTTCGGTCTTTAAAATCTAGAACACCGTGCAAGACCTACCCATCTCCCTTACACTACTTTTTCTGTCGTTTTTTAAGAAAGGAAGAAACTATTGAAAGTTTATGGTAAGTAATTTGGTTGTTTAAGTTTATTCATTGAATTTCTATGATTTCATAGGTATGAATCGGCAGAAGACTGTGCTGACGACGATGATGATAAGCTTGGACTCTCTCAGTTGAGGAAGAATGTTTTAGAGGAGCTGAAGATGCATGACTCACTGGTAAAGGTAAAGACATTTGTCCCGGTAACATGGGCCTTAATTGGGGCAGGTTTTTTTTATCTTGTTATAATTCTGCTACTTTTGTTTGTGAATTGTGACTTGAGTTGTTATAAAGTATTTAAGGGGAAGAAGGCTGTTGTCATAATTTTCAACTTGTGAATGGGACTGGTCCCAAATACTTAATGGTTGCATACTAATAGTAAAGGAGATATATTGCCTTCTAAATGCGGATTGGACTCCTTTTCAATTTTTGAAAAACTTGAAACAATTTGTGCATAATAGTGAAGTTTTATGTGGTTGGAGTATGACCCTGAGGGACATCCTTTCCGATGGGGAACAAGAACTTATAATTGATTTATCGAGAGGAAAATTTGGGTTTTTTCTAAATCCCATTTGTTGTTTTTGTCATTTATTGTGTTGATTCCATGTTTAAGTTTAAGTCGATATTTAAAGTTTAAATGAACAAAATGTCTCATCTTATGCTTGCTTCATGAAATTTTTTAACAGTCAACATGTGCTTTACATGTTTGTAATTTTCTCCCCTTTTCACTCATACAGCCTATGTTATTGTGGTTTTACGTTAATGGTGTATAGGAATGGGGATTGGACCTTGCCAAAGAGCACAGTATTAACTCAGCAACAGTTAAGTATACAGACTTTCTGTTGGCTACTGCTTCTGGGAAGATTGAAGGACTGAAAAGTTCTGGTAAACTTGCAACACCATTTGAGAAAACCAAAATTGCTGCTTATACTTTAGGTGCCATGACTCCTTGCATGAGGCTGTATGCCTTTCTTGGTAAAAAGTTCAAGGAACTTCCAGACCTCGAAGAAAGTACTCACCCGTATTGCAAGTGGATCGACAACTATTCCTCTGATGGTTTCCAGGTTTGTCATGTTGACAGTAGGGCCATACCATATAGCCCATGTGGTTGCTTTGATACTATTTTGAGTCTTGGTCAAATATACATTTAATCATGGAATTCTTGTGCTCCAGCTACTCAGTTATTCTTATATTTGAATTTAGGCTTCTGCTCTGCAAACCGAAGAATTGCTCGACAAACTAAGTGTCTCTTTAACTGGCGAAGAACTTGATGTCATTGAAAAGCTTTATTACCAGGCAATGAAGCTTGAAATAGACTTCTTCAATGCTCAACCACTCTTTCAGCCAACTATAGCACCCTTGACTAAAGGACATAACCCTGAAGAGGATCGTCTCGTGATTTTTTCCGATTTTGATTTAACATGCACTGTTGTTGATTCATCTGCCATCTTGGCAGAAATTGCTATAGTGACAGCACCAAAATCCGACAATCAGCCTGAAGATCAAATAGCTCGAATGTTGTCTTCTGACCTCAGGAACACATGGGGTTCTCTATCCAAACAGTATACAGAGGAGTATGAGCAATGTATAGAAAGCATCATGCCTGCCAATAAATGTATGATGATTCTCTGCATTCTTTCTACTATGGTCTTAACTGCTTTACAAAGAATGTGTTTTGCTTTTATTTTGTTAATTTGCTTTGACCTGTGTGATTTGCAGTGGAAAATTTTGATTATAAAGAACTGTCTACAGCACTTGGGCAACTTTCGAAATTCGAGAACTCAGCAAATAATAGGGTTGTTGAGTCAGGGGTTCTTAAGGGTATAAATATAGAAGATGTAAAGCGCGCTGGAGAGCGTTTGATTCTTCAGGATGGTTGCACTGACTTTTTTAAGAGAGTTGTAAAGAATAAAAATTTGAATGCCAATGTGCATGTTCTTTCATACTGCTGGTGTGGTGACCTCATTAGGTCTGCTTTCTCTTCAGGTACATATTTCTTACCATGAGCTGTGATTTAGTTCTCTCTGATGATAGTAGTATTATAAATATTTATTTTCAATGTTGGTTTGCGGAATCAAATAATAAGATACTTCTATCTGAATTAATTGTGTTCATTTCGCACTCTAGGAGTCATCCTAGTCTTGGTGGGTGTATAAAATAGCCTATTTAGGACTTGGATTGTTGGTGTACATGAGTCTCCTTTCATCTCGGAGCTTTTCATGTGATGTTTTTTGAAGTTCTGGTTGGAATAAGGCAACTAATTCTGATGTGACCATATTGAGTTTTTTATCCTTCAATTTGTTAGGGATAGGCTCTTAAGTTGTTTCTACTCTGCCCATAGTTATATGGAATTTTTGTTAGTGTGATGCAAAGCAATTGGGGAATTTGTTTTTGATATTTGAGCCACCATGAGTTCTTCATTCATGTTTATCTTGCCCTTTATGAGTTATCTGCTTTGAGCATATCTGTGATTCCTAGCATATCTTGGGTTGGCCAAATCTTTGCTGTCAAACTGATTGAAGTTGGCAGCTGATATATTTAGTTTCCTATTGTCTTATAAATTTATTTTCCTAATTTTTGGCCAGCTGATTTAAATGAGATGGATGTTCATGCTAACGAGTTCAGTTATGACGGATCTGTTTCTACCGGTGACATTGTTAAGAAGGTGGAGTCTCCCATTGACAAGGTCCAGGCTTTTCGTAATATATTGGAAAGTTGCAATGATGACAAGAAAAAATTAACTGTTTACATTGGAGACTCAGTGGGTGATTTACTTTGTCTACTTGAAGCAGATGTAGGAATTGTGATTGGTTCAAGTTCAAGCCTTAGGACCATAGGGACACAATTTGGTGTTTCATTTGTCCCATTGTTTTCTGGCTTGGTTAAGAAACAGAAAGAATACAATGAAGAAAGCTCTTCCAATTGGAAGGGTTTATCTGGCATTCTTTACACAGTCTCTAGTTGGGCTGAAGTGCATGCTTTTGTTTTGGGTTGCTAGTGTTATTTTGTGTCTCATGCGCCAAAATTCATGCTAGGCTAAAAAAAAGAAACATATATATAGTGCAATACAAATACACAAGCAGGTGGCTAATTTTATAAGCGGCCACAGATTTTCTGCTGTCTCTCTTATTTCTCTTTCAGGATGTTGCAATTCAGAGACATGGTGCCATTCTGATTTCTCTAGTGGTTCTTTGAAGCATCTGGTTGCTAGTTATTATTGATATCATCCGTCTCCTCCAATCATGCCAGGAATGAGAAATTTCAGACAGAAATCTTTCAAATGCTTGTTAGATCAGGACACAATTCAGACTTTGAAGTGTTGTACTGGTATTTAGTAGGCTACTGCTGTTCCATAATTTTAAGGATTCAGCAGAGATCCTGTGTATTTTTTAGTTGACTCCTTGAAATTCATATGCATAAATGTTCATTTTTTAGCAGCTTCATTATAGATTAATGGTTTTAATCAATTCCAGTAGATTATGGGACTTTTTTAGATATGTGAAGTTTCAGACCGGCTGAGTGACTTATGTATGTTCTAAACATTTTAGTACCTTAAGAAGTCATTCCTGATTAATTGTATTAAAAGAAGGGTTGAAATTGGTATAAATCAGTTTTCTTTTGTGGTTGAAAGCGAAAATGCGAATTTAACTTTTGATAAGAAAACAAAGATAAGTGCACAACCCACTTATATAAGCTCAGCAAAATCATACTATTTTCTATAATTTTTATGACAAGCTTTTCATTGTTAATTTTTTTTCCTCGTAGATTTTATTTTTCATTTATGTAATTGTTGCAAGTTATCTTACATGGAAAACTCTTGAGCGTGTCTTCTAATTTTAAAAATTATTTGCTTCTTCCTTGTAAAATAGTTCCTCTCTATCTCTTAAAATGCACAAAAACATCATCATAGTTATGGTGAGAAATGTTAACACTGAACTTGGATTTTAGCTTAATACTCCCTCCGTCCCAAAATGTATGATGTTTTGGGCATTTCACACAAATTAAGAAATGCAATTAATATTGTGTGGAAAAGAGATATTATGAGTTGTTTTACAAAATTGTCCTTAATAAATAATATGGGAAAGATAAATGAAAGAATTGAAAGAAGAAAGAGTAATAAATAGTTAAGGTTATAATAGGAAAAGCAACATTAATGTTGCATTGGTATTGTAAAGCGACATATAATTTGGGACAAATTTTTCTCTCTAAAGCGACATACAATTTGGGACGGAGGGAGTAATATAAGTTCAATAAATACTCAACATATTTCTTTCCGAAGCAATTATTGGTCCTACTTACGTGGAATGGAATTTCGTTTTCAACTGCATCCAGCCAACCAGAATCGTGTTTAATTGCTTGTTTGAAATAGGAGAAAAAGTATGTTGTATAAAAGCATATATAATGCAAACTCTAAAACTTGATTATGTTTTTTTTTCCACCTTATGTTAATATCATTGACGAGGATGTAACACGGGTTATTGTCCGTACATGTTTTGTTTGTTGTACGTATGTTGTCCATTACCAAGTCGCACTAATGGTGCATCTTGTTTGTGATGACTTTAATTTAGGTATGTAATTTTATATTTACATGTGTTGAGTGCTCAATAATTCAGTTGGTTGGATATGACCAGCAATTAGCACTAGGCAAACATAAGAGGAAGAGGAAATTGGAATCTGAGGTATGTTCAAAAATATCACATACACATTTTATTATTTTTGAAATGAAAAATAGATATTTATTAGTTGTGAAATTGTAGATACTATTATTTCCTCTCAATTCTGTTAAATGACACATCCTCTCGCCATAGGGAGGACTGTATCTTTAACAAAATAGATAAAATGTGTCTCAAAATAGTTAATTAGTTTATAACACAACTCTGGTTGGTGTCTCTATTTAATTTAAAAACAATTGAGCAATAGTTTTGTAGCACAATCCATTAAGCACTCCATTTCCCTTCCTAGCGTTGTATAAAAAAAAAATAGTACTTTGGATACAAAGAAAAAAATGCTTAATGCAGTTTTGACTGTAAATTATAGCTGATCAATTTGGAAAATTCTTTGCTTCCTGACCTACTACAAGAAAAATGGTTGAGTACGATAGAAGAAAATGGAAAGAATCCATCACAATCATCTGAAGCAACATCAATGCATACTTTCTATAAAGCTTTACTTTCTCATGAAAGAGAAAACCACTTCACTTGAGAAGGATTAATGTGTGGTTGTCCAAACTACATTCTTTTCTTTTTTTTGGTCAAGCCAAACTACATTCTTTTTTTTTTTTGGGTCAGAAGCCAAACTACATTCTATTAAGGTCAAAAGTGACTTTATAAATTATGCTTTGAATTTGTGGAGAATTATGAAAATTCTTTCCCAATAGGATGTACATTTTTTTTTTAAAATATACGTTGACTTGTGGTTTTAATTAGTGATCGCAACATTTTTTATATTGTAGAGAATTACCGTCAAATACATGCTTAATTAGGTTACGTTGCAATTTTAACAATGTCAAACACCGTTATGTTGTAGCTCAAATCACAATTACAGGTCTTTATTTAAAACAAATTAAAAATGCATAGACTAATAAATTGAAATTTAGTTTTTAAATCACCTTTGACTATAGGATTGATAACATAGCTGGTGAGTGAGGTCAACCATGTTATAAAGTACTCACTCCAGTTCTTTTTATAAAAAAATAAATTGGTTAATAAAAGGTAATGTATTTAGTCTATATTATGAATCAAATACACAATTTTAATTGATCAATTTGTTTCTTCTAAAAAGAATCGGAGGGAGTATAAACATAAATTGGTCCGTCCAACATCCATGCATGGTCCAAAACAATAAAACAAATTAGATTATTCTTCAACATTAATAATTTAGTTTTTTTTTCTTCTTCTCATAATAGAACATCAGATTCCAACTAAAAGATATATGCAATAGAATATTCCTTCTATGTTTGTATTATTAGTTAGTGTATGAAAACAAATCCTATACACATGGAGATCACTCATACACAACAAGTAACCGCTACTTTATATAATAGAATAGAAAGTCCTTTGTTTCATCCATATCTCTGCCTTATATACTTAGGTCAGAAATATATCTCACAACCATCTTATCCTTTTTTCTTCTTCTTCTTCTTCTAATTATTGCAGCAGAAAAAAAATCTTCATGAGGGTCTTAAGGTTGAGAACAGCAACAATTTGGTCCAAGTTGAAGTATTTTCTTCTGGGATTGTTGGAGCCATGGCCAGATGATGGCAGAAGGAAGTGAGGACATTATTTGACCTCACACAAGAAGTATGCCTCTAGGCAAGTCTGATGCTTGGCTTTTCATCTCTGTTTGTTGGTTTAATTTCCTCAAAATCAAATAAGGCATGGGATTGAATATTGTTTACTATAGTATATGTTTATATCATTATCATATATCATGTTATGAGATATTATTATAAGTTATCTATTTCACTTTGTCATTGAAACAACTCTCTTGGGATGATAATGACATATATATTATGTAGCCTTCTCTGCTATATCATAGCTGCATTTATATTACAATTTGTATGAATCAAAATCAGTTTTTTTTTCCTGCTCATATTGATCCATGTTGTAGGAAAGACACTTATTTTGTGTCTAATAGGTATAGATATTTGACACGACACCGACATATGTATTCAATTACTTCCATTTTCTTCAATTATATTGATGTTAGTGTCGTGTTCGTGTCTGTGTTCGTGTTTCTTAGGTATTTATCATGTATATATGCATCTGGCATGGCCATGGAAAGGTCAGAAAACTAACAGCAAAAGAATATTGTTTTTTATGTAAATTAATTAACCAAATATGGTACTGTGTTGAATATGATAAAGAAAAATCAAGTGATCCTTTCTGGCTTTTCATTATTAAAAGTACTTATTAATAGTTTATGAGTTATGACTTATTGTAGTGTACATGAAAGGGTGAGAAATAGTAAAAAAAAATTTTTGACGAAAAATAGTAAATAAATTGTAACTTATAAAACGGAGTGAAAGAAAAGAATTAGTGTACTACACAAGCAGCCGGCCACGCATTTAGATGATTTAAAGTTCGGTTAATTACAATGCAATTCCAACGGTAGATAATATTATTAAGCACGTACTTTGTAAAAAAAATATATATATATTATGAACCACATATAAATTTCTCAATAGAAATATAAAGCATGCAACAAAGCATCTTTTGTTCGGATCTATCAATAAAATTTTATGTTTCAAAGTTCAAATAGTTGGAAACCAATGGAAGAATTAGTACTTGTGAATAAGTTTTTTGAAGGTATATTAATTATTTGCAGGTTTTTCTTTAGTTGCAAATTATTGGGTGCTGCTAATTTTGCTCCGCGCATCATAGTATTGATTTTTTTTTTTAGGGATCATAGTATTGAACTATTGATGTGAGTTTAATAAAATCCACAACAAATACTACATAAGGTTATTAAGAGTTATTGTAAAAAAAAAAAAGGTTATTAAGAGTGAAACATAGTGTCCATTTTTTTGTTAAACAACCATGGCGCCCGAATGGTATTTTGCATTTTAAGTCACCGAAAATAATTATCTTTATCAATATTATTCTTGTTTTTTTTTGCAGAATTTCAATCTTAATATTACTATTGACAAGTTTCTTCAAAAAATATTACTATTGACAATGTTAATTAGGAGAATTATTTTAATTAGTTTCCTTATGAAACTTTTAGTCATGACCATTTGTTTATAGTGGGGAATGTTAATTAGGCGAGGTGGTGCTTTTTCAACATAAATCCAAATTAAGGACATAGATCTGTAGTTTTCTCCAATAACTTAGTTCTTATCTACCACACTTTACTTGAGGATAAGCATGATAATTCCATAATCAACTCTACCATCCATTGTCCATTATCTAATTCATTATCCTTTATTAAAGATAACATCCTTTATTAAAGATAATAAATATGGGTTAGAGTCCAAGTGTCCCACCTGGAAGAAAATGATGTGCACCAACAAACAAAAGAGTCCAAGTTAGTTTAATGATAACCTGGCCTATCATTAAACCAACTTTTACTGCCTTATGAGTCATCAAAAGGAAATAAAGACAAATCAAACATGACGACTAGTTTGTTTGATTAGATCAAGGAGAATTCAATAAGACTTGATAAATTCCATAATCCAATATAAGGGTCTATCATTGTGATCAAGACTGTTATTTTACCCTTTTGATACTTTCCATTCTTTTGTTTTGACTTCAAGTGGCAAACATGGAATGGATGTGTTTCTTGTGAACTTTTTGATTGACGAGTGAGTCGCTTGAATTATGGATATATACACATAACATGTTTAGGTAAAAATTTGGAAATAGATTTGACGCAGTCAATAATCACGGTCGTTAATGATTTTTGAAGATTAGATGGTTGAGATTTAATATCTCTACTTTTTGAAATCACGATGTGATTCTTTCAATTGTTATTCGATGGTTTAGATCATTTGACTGCAATAACAATATAAATTACTGGTTATATAGAGTAAATACAAGTTTGTAATATTTTTGCTAATTTAGGGAGCTAAATGTTGTTTTTTCTTGGGTACTACCTATTTTGGCAAAGCATGGTCTTTTAATCCATTTTATTTTTTTGGGCGTGTCAAAAAATTCTTAGGGCTATAAAATAAAACTAGGGCATAAAAAGATATTCTAACACGTTTTAAAACACAAATAATGGTAATATCAATCTTCATATGGAATAAAAGTGGATCCCATAAAATTATACATGGACCAAAAGGAAAAGAAAAGTATAGTGAAAGATACAAATCAGCTTTCTTTGTTGAGAAAAGCAAAGACTTAAAGAAAGGAAATGACAAAAGATGAACTTTATATCGCTTTCATTTTTATATTGTCCAAGATATATGGGATATATATAAATACAAGGTTTTGGCTTATAACTAACGCCCACCACTCACTACCTGGTCAAAGCATTAACAGTGTCATCTTTGAACTGATTTTGTTCTGCCAAAAATAACTCTAGCCACTGGCATCATTGTCATTGATCAATGAAACTCAACATCTAACAAACAAGCAAACTCAATTGGGAGACCAAATATTGTGTAAACAACAAATAAACGTTACATAGACAAATTTTACCAGTTGTCGAAGAGTTAAACAACTAACAAGTAACAAAAAAAAAATCAAAAGTATAGCAAAATTGATATTGTTAAGTATTAAATGTTTTGTTCTTTATATATTATTAATCAAGACAGTTATTTTAGGATAAGATGAGTAAAATGTATAGTGAGAAAATCAAAGGTTATTATTCTAGCAAACTCATGATTTGTTATGATGTACTTGCAATATCTACCTTTAATTTGTTAATTAATGGTTGATATTGTTCATTTTAAAGGAGTCGAATCCATTATTTTAACGTCAGTTCTATTCTACCAGAATAAAGTAAAAAAAAAAAAAAAAACTTGGTCAATCAGACGTTATTTCAATGGAGCAATGTAAATTCCAAAAAAAATAATATTACATTTGTCACAAGGTTAATGCTACAAGTTAGTTGAACACAATAACAACTACCTCCAAGTCTCTTTCTAAGGGTTAAGTTACAAGAATCAAATACTGGCTAAAGTTTTCTTAGGCCTAACGTCATGCTTTGTTGTCGCCAAACTTTGGTTATCCAGTCGAGGCCTGGATCAAATACAAGGGTCCTTAACTGAATACTTAAATGGATCAATGAGATATATTTTAAAGTTAATGAAAATAAAGGTAATTGGAATAATAACGTATCATATTTTACACCACTCACCACTTGCAAATAACTCGATCAACATGAGAAACAGAAGTTCCCATTTCGTGTAATATCCCTCTCTTCAAGGCCTTTCAGAAATGATTTCATAGCTAGATGTTCAGAGGCGTATGTCATGAAAGATGTTAATATTATGCCCCCAACAATCATCAAACCTAACCTGTTAGAAATGTAAATGAAATTATAAATTCGAATAAAAAGAATTGAGGTATATATGAGCGCACAAGCACATGTGACATTTTAAGTGAGAGTCTTTAATGTCAGATTGAGGACTAAACCATAATCATTTGATCATAAATATACAAAAGAAATATAGTTAAATCAACTTCAAGCTGAAGACATAACAATCAACATCAGATTATTTTGGCAGGTTTCTATTCAATTTCCATTTCATGCAGACTGACGCTTGTATTAGTAGATAAGCAACAAGACAGAAGAAACCTTCTGAGACAATTATGTCACTCTTTACAGAAATATAACAAACAAAAGACCAATTAAATGGTCAAACAATCATACAGTTGACAGGGTTCCAGCTCCCATTTATCAGATGCATGAGATTACAACTCAAAATATATAAACGGCAAACCAGAG
>Ga0315914_1002856_pt1 | contig 26422 bp, 14 predicted proteins | sample MpolenodulesMG_FD_203920 | JGI IMG/M metagenome (GOLD analysis project Ga0315914, IMG submission 203920) | Medicago polymorpha root nodule microbial communities from Los Angeles, California, United States - elongated nodules | ecosystem: Host-associated > Plants > Roots > Nodule | place: USA...
AAAAAAGAATTTTTTAACAAAACATAAATTTAATATGAATTTTTAACCATCAAAAATATAAAAATTCATATTAAATTCATGTTTAGTTAAAAAAATTCTAAATTTTTTTGGGAGAGATTCTTATAATATTATGAATTTTTCTGCAAAATTTTATTCAAAAATATGAATTCTACATATGAGTTTACTTTAAAAGAGAGACCAAAAGTAAAGACAGAGACTAAAACGAAAAGTTGGTATATTTATAGAGACTAAGAACATTTTTAACCCTAATATTTATCAGGGAGCTAATTTGACTATAATATATATAAAATTTATTTTAACGTGGCCCAGTTTCAAAAGACCCAACTGCTCTGGTTTATTGCTGAAATAAGTATAGGAAAAGCAGCATAAAAGAGATGTGTGTTATGTTGGGTGTAGCAGGCTATATATTATAGGTAGCAGAAGTAATTAATTAATTAGCAATGTGATAAATTTTTTTATTTTTTATTTTGGTGAGGGCAATGTGATAAATATAAATAAGTAAAGAAAGCAAGAAAAATAGGAGTAATGTAATGTAATAAACAAGGACAGTGAACGGGTGAGAATGGATGGGGTTAATAATCTGAGACATTAAATTTGATGGGACCCACAATCTGTTTTGAGTTTGGTCTGTTTGATGATCAGTGGTACCCAGGTCAGATGATCGTCATGATTAATTCATATATGTCTGTCTGGCTGGCTAGCTAGCTATAAGAGATTTTTGCTTAATTGAATTTTCGCTTTCTTGCTTTTCACAAAACATAACCCTTTCCTTTATTTCATTTTTGAACCATTGAAAATGACTTTTTATAACAAGTGCAACTGCTCCTGTTTCATTATTTCAGTGTAAATGCCTTGTTGTATTTGCATTAAAGTTTCATCCCCATGTGATTGTTCTTCTAATACACTCACTCACTTTGTTATGCATCATAAAACCATTATTGGGCTGGCTGTTCTTAAATTCATCTACAGTGTTACTGTTACCTAGCATGGTTCAATTTGGCTAAGAAAGGTTTGGTAAATTGGTTGGAAAGTAATAGTAGTGATATTTAAACAACTCATTTTATACAACTTATGTGACAACTTCTTTTTTCTCTCTTTTCATTGATATTTGAACATCTCTTTTAACAGAAATATGGCGAATATTTTGGAGGTGGTAAACCATGTCAAATGTTCGTCTTGGTTTTGATTTATTAGTAGAGAGTAGAATGCATATTTAGTTTTCTTAATTTGTTGGACTAACTCATTTTCTTGTCTAAAGTTTACGCATTTGTCTCTTTGTAATAGATTTTGAGTATTTGTTGAAATTTGGAGCATAACTCATCCTTACAAACCAGTTTGTAAGGTGAGGAATGTCTTCTCTTCATAAATCCTTATCTAGTGTCCGGATCGCAATTAAGGTTGGATTACCAACACACTCCCTCACGCTTAGATTCAATGGGCATGAAGCGTGGCAATGCGGATGCCAACGATAGATCTTGGATACACTCTGATACCATGTTGAAATTTTATGCATAACTCATCCTTACAAACTGACTTGTAAGATGGGGAGTATCTCCTCTTTATAAACCCTTATCTAACGTCCGAATCGCAATTAAAGTGGGATTACCAACAATATTCCTTTTACATGTGTTAATTAAATTTGTTGCACAAGTTTTTTTAACACAGTTTAATTCATTTCAAATGGTTTAAAAATGACCAATTTCAGTTGACCAAAGAATTTTGATTGAAATTTAATTGATTAAAATTGGAGTCGAATCTCTTATGCGAGATATTGAGAACAAACCTCGTGAGTGGTGGTAGGAACAGAAAATTACTATTTGTAATGTTTAATCATAAAAAATAAAAGTATAAAATTTTAAATAAATTATATAAAAAAAAAAGTATAGTATTTGACTTGATTTTAAAATCGAACAAATTATGTTAAATATGCTCAATAACTAAATTAATGATGAATTTGAAATTCTGCAAAGACGAAAGGTATGGGAGATCAATATCTTTGAGTTGACTTACCGTTTACCTTTAAGGATCATTAAACTGCTATATGTATTCAACCGTAATAATCAATATCTGCACTTTATTTTGTACAAAATCTAAGGCATATATAGTTCAGTTCAGTACTATTATATAATGCAATACATGGCCATGCAGGTCAATCTATCTATCTATCTATCTGTATTATTATATATTTAACTCTTGCAACAAAAAGAATGGTATATCATGTCAATATTGGAATGGTACTTACTACTTACACAAATATTATTATTATTATTCTCCCTCACACTGAGCTATAGCTAAGTAGCTAATATATATAGCTCTTGATCATTTGATGTGTACAATATATTGTTCATAATTTGATTTGAGACCATTTTTGAAGTCTAATATTCAAAAGGAAATCATAGTGAAACTGAGAAACCTTAGATATATTTGCAATATGCAAGAGAGAGAAGATATTGAAAGTGTCCAAATAACAATCATTAATGGAGCAGCTTGTGTTGTGAACTTGGTTTGAATCTTGTGGTGATAATGCTTCCACATTAAGAAGACATAGAGTGTCAATTCATGCAAAATTCTCAATAGTCAAATGATGGGTCCCTCTTTGGCCCAAAAAACACCTTGTGAGCAGAATTCAGCTCCAATTCCAGAAATAATCACATGGATACAACATATAACATAGGATGATGGCAAAACGATTTGAGCATGTCGGGTCAACCTATTTAGCATACTATTTTAGACTGAACCATTTGAAATTTTAGTGAACTAGTTTTGAAGGATCAACTCGCCTAAAAATCAATACATTTAATTTTGTTTGTTGTTGTTATTGACCCCTCAATCCATTGGTATCATCTTTCAAGAATATAAAGCCGTTTATGCAAGGTTTTAGGAGCTAACTTAAAGGGACACCAATCACATATTTAAGACTTGAGCGAAATAACTACTTTGCATGGTTGGCCAAGGATCGTCGTTAATGGTAGCTGAATCTAAAAAGTTGTTGAATTTAACTGACAAATACAAACAATGAAAAAAAAAAATATACAATCATTAAAAACTACATGAATACAACTTATCTTTTAGAATAATATATGTAGTAATATAGTTTTAAAAAAATAGTAATTAAATATATCTGTTTAGTTTGGTTTGATTCGGTTTGAACCTAAACCATAGAAAAATCTAAACTAATTTGATTGATTTAAATTGGATCTTGAAGTCGTTAATTTTCAATCCATTAATTGTTTTGTGGCAGATATCCTTATAGATTACCCATCGTATTTAATCCATAGTGTTGTCTATTCTATTTTTTGGTTGTCTATTCTTTATCCGTAGTTTGTAAGTTATATACAATTATTTTTTTGTCCTTTAATCACATTTTAAAGCAGGCAGTAACAAGATGACAAGATCCACATCGATGTAGGAATGAATCTAAAGATTAATTAAATTAAATCACACAATTGCAACCAAAAAAAGAAGAGAACAACTATAGAACAAGATAAAATAAAAGGAAAAATGTTGAGCAAGTTGGTTTCCTTTTTGCCATTATTGACAACTTCCCCTTTGCAATATATATTACTTCCATGGTATTTTCATTCCGTGTGAAGTTAATTTGTACATATCAAATCGTGGTTTGGCTTAGTTCAATTAGGTGAGCTTCATATTTTGATTATTTAGTTCGGACCTTATGGTAATATCGATGATAATTAATTATTTTGAGTGAACCAATTTAATGTGAGAGATGAAAATATATATAACTACAAGCTAAAAATTGTTACTAAGCGGAATTAAAAATATAGATGGTTAAAATGGTGGAGCCAAAGTTAAATGGTGGTACTCATACGTACGTTTATGTGGAAACTAGTTATATAAGGAACCTTCCGTGGACTGAATCACACGTTTATCTTACAATAATGTTTGATCTCTTTGTGATGTTTTCCTTTTGTCTTAATCCTCTCATTTGTAGGGAAGGGGTAATGTTCTGGCGATATCAAGTTTAATAGAAAGGTAAATAAGTTTGTCTGACAATTGTTTCAATTAAGATTCAAATTTTCACAAACAATTTGTCTTCAATCGAAATTCATTCATAAAATATCATTTCAATAACTTATAGAAAATGATGCCTAGGACAATGTGTACTGGTGTAAGTATGCCTAGAAATAGGTTAAGAAGTTTATGTGAGATTAACTTAATTGGTAGTGGTAATACATTATGATATATGAGGGTCGGGAATTAAACTCCAAACACTTCGTTTATTCACCTTTAAAATAAATAAATTTAGACTACTCGACAAAAAAAAAAAATATACGTTAAGAAAATAACAACTTGCCTAAATTAAGGCTCGTAACCAATTAGGAAAATGCTACACATAGTAAGAGAAATTATCCCGAATCCATCACGAATCAATCTACCTAGCTACCTCTTTGGCCCTAAAAATGTTCTATACATTTCGAACATGATCGATTACCTTAGGTGAATAGAACTTAAGAACGATCCTTTCTTTTTAGAAATTATGGGTTCTGCATGAGAGGAGTCAAATTGACATGTATTTGTGATTCACTGACTTAGGAAAAATGGGCTCTAGATACTTACAAGGATTTCATTTGAGTGACTTTATATTTTGGTGATTTTAATGTATTTAGGGATGAGTGTTGCTAAATCAAGCGAAAAAATAATCAACCAATTACAAATAAGAGTGGAGCAAAATTCAAGGGAAGTCATGAGAAAAGATGGAAGTCAACAAAAAACTGCCAAGAAGAAATATACTTCAGGATATATTCGTGAGGTTCCATTTCGCTCGATATATCATTTTTCTTTAAAGATAGATGAACTATTAAAATAAATTATTTAAATAAAACAATGATTGGTTAAGAAAAAAATATGAACAAAGATATCAAATTCACCGGACTTAAAAGACACCTAAGTGAAATTCATCCATACACAAGTTAGTTTAGATTGGGGCATACACCGGTTTATAACTGTTTAATTTTAGGTGTATAATATCACATGTTTTTTTAAATTTTTTCATTGATCCTGTTTCTTTTCCCATAAATTGTAGAATTGGAACCTTGAGAAAAATCAGCATAAAAATGTTTAATTTATTAGAGTTTTTAAGAAAAGTGTTATTTTGTTAATTAAATCGAGATATAATATAATTTGAGGATTAACTTCACTAGAAAGATAATACACCACCGCATATAATTGACATTTTAGCATTTGCATGTAAATTTGGGAAATGATCAACGAAAGAGCATGAGAGTCCAAAATGAGTAGGGCAGTGGTAGATGAAGAGAGGGAGATCGAAATTGTGCTTATGAAGAAAAAAGCTGACATAGATGTTGACTCTCCATCTATATGAAATGTCCATATGTGCCTTTTTAAATCAAACATTTTACAAAATCTGTCTTTTTTTGGGTGAATCATTTCATAAAATATTTACAATCTTGGTAACATTAACATCATGCACAAAAAATGACTCAGCTCATAAGATGAAAGATACTTTGGGTTTAAAGGAAGGAAACTTCTTTTTCAACCCGCAAATCACTTAAGTTATTTGCTTTTATTTTTTATTTTTTTACTTTCTAGATTATTAAAAAAAGAAGAAAAACTTTCCCAACAAAGAGTTTATTTTTTCCAACATATGTGATATTTTTTGGAAATATAAGGGTAGAAAAAGAAACTCTTTAAAGAGAGATTGAGTATCAACCAACAAGAAAAAATGGGTTGGGCTGAAACTTAATGATATATCAGCCCAATGTAAAACCAAACATAAGTTGAGAGTTGTTTATAAATAGTCAAAATGTGGTGCAACAGCTGCTGCCAGCAACTATGTTCTGAGGTGAGGTTGAGCAGCTCCTCTTTATCTTTTATCTGTTTTACAAGTACATGAGGAGGAACTCTTGAGTGATCATAACCATTTGAGAGTCATATTTTGGTGTGTATCTGCTTAAATATTGTGTTCAAATTATTGTGATCTTTTAAGTATTTTTCGTAAAAGAGAACATTGAGGAGTCTAAAACGTGAGCAACACTTGCTAGATTATAATCCTAAATAAAAAAGATTTGGACTCAAACACATGAAATGCATGAGTTAATTATTTCATTATTCTTTCACCCTTTTTCACTTACATGTGTACTTGAATCATTTTATTTGGAGTTGTGATCAAGCAAGTGTTGCTTCTAAAATGTTAGTCATCGAGGGTTAACAATGGAGGTCTGTGATGTGTTTTTTTTTTTTTGGTAGGCCTAAAACTAAAGCTTTAGTGGTTGGAACATTTCTCTTTAAGCCCCCTTACAAAAAGAAAATAATATTTATTCATTCAAATTGATAAAGATATTGAATACAATTACAAATTGAATATCACTAAAAACGAAAAAAATGATGGATATGCGTACAAACTAACGATATTCAATTTTATAATATACAATGACAAAATGCTTATGATCAAATCAAAGTGACCAGAATACTGGTGTTTTCAAATTTGCAAATGCAATGAATTCAAACCGATCTTTCAATATGAGTCAAACGAACACCGCATGAAGACGGAAAATCAAACAACTTTGCATCAAGATGACGAAATCACAAAAACCGTAAAACAAAATTCACTCTATTTGAAAATCACTTATTTAAATAAAAGAATAGAAAAAAATACATATGAGTGATTTCTAGGAAAAGAATGTTCAAAAACCAAACATTTTATGAGTAAAGAAGAAAGAAAACTTAAAGAGAAGGTGGAGCTCCTCTCTCAAATGATTAAACAATTTTAATGGTATAATAATGTATACAAATTTGTGATACAAGTGAACTAATAAAAAATAGTTTAATGGTATAAACTCATATTTAATTTGAAAAAGGAAAAAGATAAATTATCAATGTAGAGATAGTCAACTCTATAGTAGTAAGACACACACTATATATTTTTTTCTTTCAAAATGTTAAATCAATTTCTTTTTAAATTATTACAAGTAGTACCTCATTGTGTGAATATGTCTAAACACTACAGTTTTGTTTTGTTAACCCCCAATTCTCAAGTAAAAATAAATTTGGTCTTGTATCATACAAAAATAATCAAGTTCTAAAGAAATATAGATTTGATCTTGTGATCATTCAAGAATATGTGAATCTTAAAACTTTGAATTAAGTAACTTTTTAAAATTTATAATGAGCTAGTATTATTATTACATTACAATTTTATTTTTTGCAAGCGATTTTGTTTTTATTTGCTTTTCTGATTCATCACATCTTTCACTTTTTCCTCTCCTTTGCTGGCCATTCCCAAATACCAACAATCATTGTGACATAATAGGAAATATCGATTACCAGCTAAAACATCAATCGCTTGATTGGTGGTGAGTGGTGACTAGTCTTTCCTTTCCATCACATGTGTGTTGGAATTATTCCAACACCATTTTTCTCTCCTACCTTACCTTTCCTTAAACACAGCTTGCTTTTCGTGAAACATGTTTGTGAAATCAGAATTCCCTTGTTTATAAATTGCGATCGCTTTCTAGAATGTCCAAGTCCAACAAAACCTTTTATGTACATTTTCCAAATATTACAATCAATTATCTTCGAGAATTGCTCCACAGACCTCTCAGTTTTACTCAAAAGTTTTCCAATTTATCAATAATTACTTTTGGTTTGTATTTTTTTTTATAGGATTGTAACTTCCGAACTGCTTATTTAAGTGGTTGAGAAATCTTAGAGACGTATAGAGCAATCATTATCTCCTTAACAACGACCCAATATGTTTGAAGCCCGAATCAAATTTTAAAATGCCATGATTTATTTGTTGTTAATAATGAAATTGCATTAACTACCAAAATTGATGGAGTTCACCCAAAGTGAGTCATTAAAGATGAGAATATCTAATAAAAGAAAGAAAAAGAAAACCATTACAACTAAATTGAAAGAGGTAGAATAAGTTCCATGTACTTTGAAGCTAATAGTTATATTATAGTTACATTTTATTATTTTGGGCATTTTTTTAAATCCAAAGCTATTTATTAACTTATTGTATTAGACCTTGTAAAAAAAACTTATTATACTAGATTTCATTTAATATTTGTTTTTCAATCGATAGTAAATCAATTCGTATTCAATAAAATGGAGTTATAGTTTAGTCAATGTTGTACACTTCATCTAGTCTTTTTATGCATCAAAGACAAATATTGTATTATTTATTACGAGAAGGAAGATTCCTCACAAATATATTAAAGTTGTACGAGGTTTAAGTGCGAAAGTCAATCGTTTAGAGGGATCGTTTTTAAATCACACAAAACTGTGCAACAACATTTTATAAGTAGTGAAGTAAAAAAATAGCGGCTCCTAGTTTTTTAGTGAGAGAAACTCCACATTCTCTCTAAATTTTCTTTCTCCTTCATTCATCGAGGATGGTTGGTTTTAGGTCACTTTTTGACCTAGAATCACCCATGCATCTTTTTTTCCTTTCTTTCAATTTAAATAAGTGGTTTTCACACGTATCAAGTTTTTCATTTTGTGTTGTTTGTGATTTTGTCGTCTGAGTGCGTCGTTGTGTTGTTCGCCGTCTTGTGCATCGTTTGATTTCACGTCTTATTTCGGTGTTCGTTTGGTTCCTATTGAAAGATCAACTTCAGTCAATTATAGATTCAATCAATGATTTGACGTTGCAGATCCGGAAGCATGAATATTTCGGTGACTTAGAATATATCATATTAATTGTAGGCATTTTGTCGTTGTATGCTATTAACTTGGGTTATGTGAGTTTGTTCATAGATTCACTCTTTATGTTTTTAACGATTTTGAAAAAGTTATTGTATCTCATATACCCTCAAATCGAATTAATGAATATCGTTTTGTTTTTATAAAAAAAAAAAAGTTTATAAATAGTGTCTGTTATTTTACAATGGCATTCTATAGCCATATAAAAAATACTTTTTAGGAAAAAGTTGAAGTTGATGAATTGGAAAATATTGAGAAGCATTTGATATAAATAAAAAATAGCACATTCTAAAAAGCCTTTGAAAACAAGAACTTCGTTTTTATATTCTCTCTTTAAGAGTTATTCTTGTTGTATTTTATGTGGCCCAAACTAATAAATTTTATGTGACTTAATTTTTTTGGAGGATGTTATATATATATAGTTTAGTTATTTGTTTATTTTAAATGAATGACACCCTCTTTATTTTTGTGATATGATATGCTGCAAATGGATGTTCAATGAAATTTCTATTTCTCATTTATGAAAGTAACTCTGAAAGTGTACTGTGTAATTTTATAGACCCTTAAAGATCACAGGGGGAAAAACAACTTTTTCTTTCCTAATATTGATTTTATATTTCATTTGCATGTATATAATCATTCGTTGATAAAATTCCAAAAAAAAAAAGTTCTTTTCTTTGTTGCTAAGGTACGTGTTATTCTCTTGTACTTTGCATTTCTTGCGGGCTTGGTTCTGGTATATGATGATTGCTTTGCTCAAGAGTAACATGCATGCATGGATTCTTTAATTTCAAATTGATGTTCTAACTTGTTATATAAAAACATGGTGAAGTAGATTGTTTCCTTAGGATCCTAACAAAGAGTGAACATGGAAATGTTTGGTTTGGATATTATGGACCATACGGTCCTTCAAAAAATTGTTGTTGTTTTATTTTGTACTTTTTTGTTTTGGAAGATCATTAGATACATGAGTGATCTTCTCAAAGTTGAGAAAGAACCGGTCACGGTATTGGTCACTGGTGCTGCAGGCATGTTACATTTATTTGATACATTTTTTATGTTCTTAGTTGAATTAATTTTTGGCTAACCTTATGAAATGTTATGTTCTATATTACCAGTCACATACTTTTGTTCCATATTACATTTGTTGTATTTTATTAAAATTTGTTTGAAGCATTACATTTAAACTTTATTGACATGTACCTTTTAATTTTGATTTGTTTAAAAACAGGACAAATTGGATATGCACTTGTTCCAATGATAGCAAGAGGGATGATGTTAGGCCCAAATCAACCTGTAATTTTGCATATGCTTGATATTGAACCAGCATTGGAGGCACTTAAAGGGGTGAAGATGGAGCTAATTGATGCTGCTTTCCCACTTCTTAGAGGCATGTTTTTTTAAGTTAATGTTGAACTTAGCACAATTAATCATATTCCATCATGGTTTTCTTTATGAATATATATCTTATAATAGTATTTGTGCATATAAAAATGTAATATATAGGTGTTGTTGCTACTACGGATGTTGTTGAAGCTTGCAAGGATGTAAACATTGCTGTTATGGTTGGCGGATTCCCACGGAAGGAAGGAATGGAAAGAAAAGATGTAATGTCTAAGAATGTTTCAATTTACAAGGCTCAAGCTTCAGCTTTGGAGGAGAATGCTGCTGCAGATTGTAAAGTTAGAAACACTTTCTCACCCTCTTTATAGTATAGTTAGGTTTGAAAAGGCACAATTTGGTTTTCTGTAAAGGTAGTTTTAGATCGAAAACTCTTAACTGAAGCGCCAAACTTCATACCAATTTGTGTCGAGACAAACCATTAACAGTTCAGTCTTACCAAATAGTTATAATTTCCTTTCTAAACCGAAACATGAACAATCCTAATCTTGATTGTATCTTCACAGTGTAGAATGAATAGAAATGGCTTGACAAATTTGGATCACTATGCATCCTAGTCCCTCGGACATAAGTTGCTCCTCTTATATTCGTGACTTCCAATTATTTCTGAATGCAGGTGCTAGTAATTGCCAATCCAGCAAACACAAATGCTCTAATATTGAAAGAATTTGCTCCATCAATCCCTGAGAAAAATATAACATGTCTAACTAGACTTGATCATAATAGAGCATTAGGCCAAATCTCAGAGAAGCTAAATGTTCATGTTAGTGATGTGAAAAATGTTATCATTTGGGGAAATCACTCCTCAACTCAATATCCAGACGTCAACCACACAACCGTGGCAACAAGTAATGGCCAGAAGCATGTCAGAGAATTAGTTGCTGATGATAATTGGTACCTCAGTTTCAAACCTTCTCAATCTGACTATCTTTGCTGATGATAAAAGCATGTCCATGCTCTAAATAAATATTCCAAGCACATGCAAAGCAATCTCATCCACTAGGAAATTAAGTTTATTTTTCATTTGTGTTAGGCTAAACAGTGAGTTCATCACAACTGTTCAGCAACGTGGGGGTGCCATTATCAAAGCAAGGAAGCTGTCTAGTGCATTATCAGCAGCAAGTGCTGCTTGTGATCATATTCGTGATTGGGTTCTAGGAACGCCTAAGGTTCGTTTTTCTTAATTTGTCTCATGTAAAATTAATTTCATCACTTATACTTTGTGCTTTATTTACATTTGGATGATCTATTTCAGGGAACATGGGTATCAATGGGAGTGTATTGTGATGGATCTTATGGTATCCAACCTGGTCTCATTTACTCTTTTCCTGTTACATGTGACAAAGGAGAATGGAATATTGTACAAGGTACATTGTTTTATCTTCTTATACACTACATTGAACTTAAGTTAAAATTTTGCTCTTCCTAGTTCTAGCAAATGGTCAGTTTTAATAATGTTAACCTTGATGAAGAAATCAGTAATCACAACAATTTTATGTTATGATAATTTGTTTTCTAAAGTTGCTAGATGATTTTGAAAGGAAAAAAAGTATTAATATCATGTGGTTTGTTGTATGATATTATTATATTTGATACTTTGACAGGGCTCAAGATTGATGAATTCTCAAGGGAAAAGATGGATAAAACAGCTCAAGAGCTCATTGAGGAGAAAACATTGGCTAACTCGTGCCTTTAATTTGGCCAAAAAATTCTTTGAATTTTACTTTGATCTATTTGGTTCTAGGAAACAAAAATGCAGATTTTCCTGAACCCAAGTATATTATTAATAAAGTGTGTAAAAAACTAGTATATCACTAATAAATTATAAAAATTATTGTTATGTCGTTTGTAAAAGAACTAACTAGTAATACTTCTTCAAAAAAAAAAAAAACTAACTAATAAAGTAGTGCTACTAATAATATTTTTTTTAGGGGACTAAAATTAATAATTATTGTTATGTTCTTTATGGATCATCGAATGAAGATGAATTAGTTTGGGTCTAATCGATTTGTTATTTTAGAAAGTAGTTAGTTTTATTTTGTATACTCTAGTTTGGGAGGGAGTGCTTCCCTTCTAATGGTAACATAAAACTATCTAGCTAGCCTAAAATCAGATGAGATTTATCTATCACTCTGATTGTTGCAAAGGAGATGAAATTCAGAAACGTTGTGGTTGAATCAGATGCTATGCTGAAAACGTTATTAAGGCAATCCTAACCCACAAAACTCCAAATTGTACTACTCTTGCATGGTAACAAGACTAAATTAACAGTGCTTATATGCGCGTAGAGACAATATAACAAACATCAACAAAATGTAAAATGATTTTTTTTTAAACCAAAAGCAACATAGACTCCGACAGAATCCTCTAAAAAAGGAAAGAGTTTTACTTTTTCCACCCTATGGCTTTCCTTGCGCGTGTTGGAACAAAATATGTTTTACAAACATTACCCTTAGAGTGGGGGAGATTGGTGAAACGAATAATGTTTAAACAATTAGTAACCCTTAGAGTTTTGATGATAACAAGGTATTAAAAATTGTCAATTGGATATGCTAATATTTGTTCAAGTGTACAGGACCATAGACAAAATGTTATATCTTTATAAGGTTCTCGAAGAACAAAAGAGAGCAAAAGAATCAACAAAAAGGAAGCTTGGAGCTCCTAAAGAAAAGTGCTTCTGAAGTTCAAAGCGCTCCTGAAGTGATGACGTCATCAGAAGTTAGTTCATCAGAAGCACCACATTAGAAACAAGATCACCAGAAGCTGAAGTTTATCAGGAGCTGAAGAATTTAAAGCTTCAAAAGCTGGAATCTCATTTAATCATGCCTAAGAGTTGCTAAAGACGGAAAGAAGTGTAAAAACGGTCTTGAAATGAAATTTGAAGGCAATGGATGCTTATTATATCAAGAGCGTTGAAAAAGGACAAGTGTACAAACTGTACAACCACATTCTCCACTACTTTGGTCGTGCTTTACAACAAGACAAGGATAACAGCTCTGCCTGCAGAAATGTTCCTTCATACAAGGAATGAATTTGAAATTGATCCTTTATAGGACAATAACCATATCAGGCAAAAGATCATTGGTGATTATCAACAAGCTTCAAACGACTCTTTTTGTGTTGTTGTCAAAGTTCCAACGTATCTCTTCACACCTCTATATAAAGGAGTGAAGACCTACCAGTTGAATAACACATTACAACTGATATACAAGCAATACAAGAATCCACAACATATACAGACACGAAAAGCTAAACTCTTAACAATTCAAAGTTCATAATCTGTTATTGTTTTGTTTTCATTGTTACTTAGAATTTCTTAGCAAAGCTCACATTTTAGAAATTCTACCGTATTAAGAGTCTTAAGAGTCTTTTCTGTTTTGTATTGTGAACACCACTGATTGTATATCAAGTGTTCAAACTCAAACATATTTCCCTGTAAGTTTGTTTGATTGTAAGTCTCTTGCTTGTGTGCTTGAGCATAGGAAATCTCTTGCTTGTGTGCTTGAGTACTTGCAATTTGAGATTAGTGAACTCTCCTTGGAAGTGCAAGGGGCACAAGACTACTTCCGGTTTGTAGAAGGAACCTGTATAATTGCTTTGTGTCTTTCTTCTCTCTCTCTTACTCTGTTTTTTATCCGCTGCACATTTAGTTTCTGATCACTACTTCAGAAGCTGATTGTTATTTGCTTCTGAACTGTGACATCAGTAGGAGAAACGTAGAAAAAAGCTAACACAATTCAACCCCCTTCTTATGTTTTCTCACCTTCAGCGCGCCCTATTATTTTCAAAAATGCACTTGATGTTTCCAAATTTCATAATCTGAAATGATGTTTTCCTTTGTTAAAGGGTGAAAAAAGGAGTTCCGGATTTTGTAATCCGGAAATTTCATTTTTCCGGATTTTATAATCCGAAAACTTCAAAAAATAGGATGCGCTACATGATTTTTTCAATAAAATATATTGCTAGGATTCTTGGTGCTGCTTTGATTGTTCCTATTTTGCAAGTTAATGTCATTTGGAGAGATGAAAAGTAAACTATACTATTCTTCTTGTTCATGGTTTGTGATGATTTTATTGAATGAAGTTTTATGGAAGGTTTAGTTGTTACAATTTTTTACTTAAATCTTCATAATGACCAATATTGGAGCATAATCTAAGCCTAAACTTTGCAAGAGCATATGTCACATAAAGTACTGATGATGTAATTTATCTTTTTAACGATTAAATAAAACTTTTGATAGAAGAAATGGTTGAAAAGTGAAGTTTATTCCAACATTGTTGACAATTTTAATGATAAATAATCGCCAAAGTTTTGTTTTGTAAATATATAAAATGATAAATCTATTACAAACTTGTAAATATATAAAATGATAAATCTATTACAAACTCATACATATAAATAGATGTATTGCGTTCAAACTTTGATCTCAATGTTTTTCTACTAGGAGTTGTGAACAATAACTAAGTAACTATGAAAAATGATTAAATGAATTTTTAAGAGAGCAATGTTATTTGATTATCCAATACACAATTTATAATTAATGATGTGACTATAAGAGAAAAAAATAAGTAAGGAAAAAATGAAATAATACTTATACGGTAATAAATACATGGTGTTGGACAAATAAAAGGTTGTCAAGGGAACATTTCTGTTTTTTAAGGAGCAGGTTTTGTTTTTTAAATAAGCTATGAGGTTGTTTGAAAAAAAAAACTATATGAATAATTAAAGAAAAAAAAGAAATTGACGATGATGCAATGGTGTAGAAGAAGAAGGTCAGGTTGGTGGTTATTGATGGAAAAGGAAAGTAGAAGAAGAGGGTTTAGTACTCTCTCTCAACAGGTTTTGGTTGAAGGAAATGGTTACTCAAGACTCGCTCTTCTCAATCGACCTTCCTCTCTCAACGCTATCAACACCTCCATGGTTACTTACTTCCCTCCCAATTCAATTCAATTCAATTCAATTCTATTCAATTCAATTCTATTCTATTCTATAATCTCCATCCAATTTCAGGCTGCTAGACTGCATAAACTATATAGAAGTTGGGAGGATAACCATGATATTGGTTTCGTCATGCTCAAGGGAACTGGCCGGGCATTCGCTGCTGGTGGAGATATTGTCTCCCTTTACCGTTTTATTAATCAAGGTACTCATTTTCTGCTACATTATTTTCTCATACACTTCTTTTAACTTTCCGCTTTCTCTTTATGCAGGGAATATGGATGCCTGCAAACATTTTTTTACAACAATATATAGTTTTATATACCTCATAGGTACATATTTGAAGCCACATGTGAGTATACTATTTCGATTATTGTCAGATATATAAGTTTCATAGACCCGTATCTCCTGTTTTTTCTTATGCAAAATAATTTATACTTTTCAGAAATATGTTTGTGCAGGTAGCTCTTCTGAATGGCATTACCATGGGTGGTGGGGCTGGAATTTCAATCCCTGGGACATTCCGAGTTGCAACAGATAAAACTGTATGTAATATATTCCGTTGCTGGATTGTTATCTGTAACTTATGACTTAGGTTTTGTGATTTGAGAATATGTTACGAGCCCTTGCATTGTGGCGTGAAATGCTTAAATACCGCACTACCTTTAGTAATATGGAAGCTTATACCATAACACTTACTTTATCTTTCCGATGTAGGACTTTGGATTATATAGGTTATTACTAAGCAAATATTGATAGTGGTAGCTTATCCAATGATAATTGTACAGCACAAGTCAAAATATTTGTTTGCTTAATTGCATTATTGGAAAAGCATCATGTATGTAGCGTCTATTTCAATATGTAGAACTGCACTTGCCTTTACATAGATGATTTCTCCTTTCTGCACACCATATTTGAGTGGTGGCATTAGTTCTAGTATTATATCAAATCATAAATGGAAAGCGGTGGAACGAAAAAATTTGTAAATTGGAATTTGGGGTGGCAAAGTAACAAGTTGTATGTCTAACTTAAAATTCTATCCTCTCCTAGTTTAACTAGTTTGTCTTCATTTTGGCAGAGATATATGCATTGTATAAATCTTGGTTGCATATGCCGACTTAGCTATAACTTATCACCTTTTTTACAGGTTTTTGCGACCCCTGAAGTTCTTATTGGATTTCATCCTGATGCTGCAGCATCTTTCTACCTTTCACGCCTACCTGGTCACATAGGTAATATTATGTGTATACAATATGCATGCCTCCATCTTCTGCTTTAAGTTAAAGTTTCAACTTTTAACCCCTCTGCTTGGATTGGGAGGTTCTGTATAACTCATTTTAACAGTTACAGTCTTGAAGATATTTAATATTGTACTGGTGTCTATGCACTTAAAGAGTGAGGAGGTTGCCAGTTTTGACAATTTTATATGGTCAAGTTATTAGAAATTATAATGCCTTATTGTAAAACAAATTGCGATTCTCTTGTCAAAGAGAAGCTCCACTTTGATTGATTTTGTTCATGGAAGAGTCTTATTGGTACAATCGGGATCGACTAAAAGATACAATTCCATATTTACGTTTTATACCTCTTACTTCATCATAGAATGATAGTTTTGGCATTGTTAGGCTATTGATGGCGATCAGCGGTAGTGATCAGTTCATTTAAACTGGGATTGTTACTTAATAGAAATTTCATTGATATTGACCTGAGTTACAGTTCCTTTTTACAAGACTATGACTTCTCTGCAAGTCTTGAAAAAGAGTTTGGAATCTGAATTCTTCTGGATTCCTCTATGGTGATTCCTTCTTTGAGCATTTTATTCAATCCCTTAACTTTCAAAGATTTCTTCTGGACAATCTTATCTGGCAATGTGTTTACAGGCAATTCAAGTTCAGAAATGGTGCAACACATTTCTGCATTTCTAGGCAGGCACCTTTCTTTGGAGCTATATAGGGCTAGATAAGGTTGTTTACAGTCATCTCCGATATGCAAATGGGATTGAACAGTCTTGCCATTCCTAGTTTCTTTTATTGCTTTGTGCTTTTTGTTTTCTGTTCACGGGGATACCTTATCCTTTCCCTTCTTCTAATTTTCATATCTCTTATTATACTTATTTTTTCTATACAATATTTGGCTATATTCAGGGGTGGCTTAAGGTTAGTGTTAGTTATGGTGGAATCTAGTTTTCTACTTAACATAGGTTGGAATAGTTGTGCAATAACCAGGTCAATCTTCAAAATTTAGTTTATGTCTTCCCTCTTTTGTCTCTTTCTCTTGCACACATCTTACAAGTTCATAGAATTATTGGAATCCTAAATAGCAATGATATAAATTTTCATTTTTTTAACTGTTATTATTACTTCCACCGATATCAAATGTTATGCACCAGTGCTATTATCCAGCCTTATTTATCACATAAAGTATTGACAATATATAATTGAATGATGAAAGAATTGCTTAATAGGTAATCCTCTTATTTTTTTTGAAGAAAATTGATTGATGAGAAATTCATGGTGTTAAGAACTAGTTACCAATTGAAGATATAATTGATGAATTCCTCTGTTAGTCTTTCCTTGTTTCATTGGTTGTTGTTGTATGTAGGAGAGTACTTGGCTCTGACTGGGGAAAAGCTCAACGGAGTAGAGATGGTTGCATGTGGGCTTGCTACACACTATTCACTACTTGCAGTTTAGTTTTGCTAAACCCTATTTCTTTTTTCATTATTTCAATTGTAATAGACTCTACTTGCTATATGACATTCAAAACCTTCTTTTATTTTGTCCTATAGAGGCTTCCACTAATTGAAGAACAGCTTGGGAAATTGGTTACCGACGACCCATCTGTCATAGAAACCACTTTAGAACAGTATGGTGATCTTGTACACCCAGGCAGCAGTAGTGTACTACAAAGGTTTGATCGTCTTGTCTCTCATTCTCTATTAGAAAAAACAATACAAAAAACGAAAAGCTACGAGAGAGAAGGGAAAGAGATTAAAAGTTCAGTATTTCAAACAGCCTTTCTTTCCATCTTCAAATCAAAACAAAGAAGCCTCTTTAAAAATGATCATTATTAGAAATCCTGAAAGAAGATAAGAAAATAGTGCTTTTTGGTTACTTCTTGTATATTTTGACTTGCAGTATAAGATAATGCTTCTACTTTTCTCTTTTCAGGCTTGAAATTCTAGATAAATGCTTTGGCCATGACACAGTTGAAGAGATTGTTGATGCATTGGTAAGATATGCATTATTTCTTTAAAAAACAATAACAATTAACAAATACCCTTAGGCACTGATTAGCTTTTGCCAAATGAAAAATAGGAAAATGTTTTCCCTAAATTAACAAAAAGAGGAAAGTATTCAAGTCTAACCACGTTGGGTTAAACTGTAATTTACCCTAAATTTTGCTTAAGAGGGAAAGCATTTATCTGCATGCTCTCCAAGTGATGTGGGAAACTCTTGCCTCTAATTGGGATAGCTGTTTCCTGCACTCTTTATGAGTCCAATAATTAGGAGTTTTAAGATTAGACCCAGGTAGAAGGGTCTGAAGGGCGTGCTTCCGTTTAGAAGCAGATATGCTATGGCTTACTAGCTGGTGTCTCCACTAAAGCTCTTAGTTGTAATCTTGATCAGATTAACATATCTGTGCCAGCTGGCCATAATTAACATCTGTGCTCGCAGTTGAGCAATGTTAAAAGCTCAGCTTGAATATGTGTATGTGGGATGATGTGTATGGGTTGGTTTTGGGGTACTTCCTTGTGTGATTTGTAATTTCAGTTGACAATCAGGGGATTATAAAATATGAACTGTTTCCCTGATTGCCTAGTGCAAGGATAAGTGCCCCCAAAAAGCCAAATAGAGAATATTTTGGGCATTACTATTCACATCCCTTTTTTACTAAACACATCACCTCTTTTTTTATTTTTCCTCCTCAAAATAGCTACCCCTCTTCGTTTCCTATCCTTGTCAATACCTACCACAAACTCTTCTTTACAAAATCAAAGACTGTGTTCTGATTCCACCTTCAGTTACCGTCTTTCTCATGTTGCACCACTGATTCTCCTAAATTATGATGTTGTTGAACATTACAGGGGTCTTTCTCATGTTTTTTCTGGTTGCTCTTGAGAGATGGAAAACCAAAAAAATGCATCCACAACCAAAAGCAAAGCCATATCCAAAGTTAGCTTTAACATGTTTGGTTTATGTATAGAAATATCAAGTTCCAACAGTTAAGCCAATTCTACTGTTGTTGAAACTACACAAGTATGAGTGAGGAATGCCTAAACTCTAAAAGCATAGTAATATTTACGAAAAACACATGTACTACTTTCAATAGATAAGTATATATATTTGTGGCTGGTTTCCATACAAACATGGGGTTTGTCTTTTATTCAAAGTATTAGTCATATGTGATCATTTTTGGTGCACACATACAAGTAAAAATAGAGACTTCAATTTGAGAGGATCGGGATGGTGTGGTGGGGCTTTTGTAATATTAGGGGTATTTTTAGAACAAAAAGATATGTTTTGGCTTCTCTTGGATGTGTTCCTTTCTTTTGTATGTGTTGTGACTTACATTTGGATGAACACGTTATCTTTTCTTTTTATTCTTATCATTTTTAAATTTCCAATAGGAAGTTGCTGCAGGTGAAACCAAGGATGCATGGTGCATTTCTACCCTAAATAGACTTAAAGAAGCTTCTCCATTGAGCTTGAAGGTTTCCTTGAGATCTGTGAGTTCCTTTTGCTTGTCTGATGTCTAGATATTTTGAATTCCTGTTTTCTTTTTCTTCCTTCCTCAGAACCAGCCAACTGCTTCTATAATGTAATCAATCTTAATTGGGATAGATACGAGAAGGTAGATTTCAGACCCTTGATCAGTGCTTGTTGCGCGAGTACCGGATGACTTTACAAGCAATTTCTAAACAGATATCTGGGGACTTCTGTGAGGTATAAACATTGTGAATTTCTGGAAACTGAAACAAACTTCTTATGTCTTTCTCAACATATGTTAATTTGAATTTCCTTGTAGGGAGTGAGGGCACGTGTAGTGGACAAGGACATGGCCCCAAAGGTACCATTTGTGTGCATTACTTTTTTTTTTTTTTTTTGCAGATTTAAAATTCATTGGCCTAATACAATTTCTTCTTTACAAACTGATTTTCTCCCTATTTATATATAAAAATTCAATTGAAAATTGATATTCATACTCTGATTGTGGATTAAATATATGCAGTGGGATCCTCCAACTTTGGAAAAGGTTTCTCAAGATATGGTGGATCAGTACTTCTTACCTCTAACTGAATTTGAACCTGATTTAGAGTTACCCACAAAATCCCGTGAAGCATTTTTGTAGCTAACCTTTCTCCCAAGGTGCTTCTAGAATTGCACAAACAGACGTACACCATTGATATTTTGCCGGGAAAAGATCAAGCATGAACTTATTGGCAATCTCATGGACATGGTAGCTACTGGGTTATCATATTTAGATTGAACTAGCTCTGGATTGTGAAACAGCTTTAGTCCTAGTTTGGCATAGAGGAGTGTCTCCCTCTTATTATAGCCTACGTATAATTATTGTTGTGACGTTCATAGAACAGTTATATTTTCTGAAAATAAAATTAGGATTAAGATGTATGGTGCCGATTCTGGAATACCATTTGTATATTCGCAATACTCGAAATTAAAACAATGATCAAGAGGAACTAAGTTCTATCACTGGGATAAATAACTGTTGGTTACCAATGATGAAAGTCTGCGTCATAAAAAACATACAAGAGCCTACCCGAACCATTTTAACCGAACTGATTTATGAAAAATGAATACCAATCTATATTTAGAAAAATGGTTCACTTAACTGATTTTTTTTCAAGAGGATTATGAATCAAATTAGATGAACCGGACTGTTATGAACTTAATTTACTTTCAATTTTCAAACCTAAAATCTCTAAATAGAGAACCTAAAATCCCTTCTTTGAAATGAACCAGATGAACTGATCTTAGATAAACTTAATTTGTCGCCACCCATCTCCATCACTATCCACCTCCATTGCAGCGCCATCACCGATGCAATAGATGCTCTGTTGACCCAAGTTCACTGCTCCTCCAAACTATCACTCTCATGCCCTCTTGCTCTCGTGTCTTCAGCATATCACGGTTCCCTTTGTTTCATCTGCAACGCCGCTCGTATCTGAACAAGGTACATGTTTCTTATAGAAATTGGCAGCAAGATTGTTGGTAGGTAAGCTTCCATGAGATGCGAAACAAGTGCCCGTTGTGTTGCTGTTTTTATAATTTATGCGATTTGTCCAACTAGAAGAATTCCATTTCCATGTTTCTAATAGAAATGTCATTGTTTATGGCGTGCTTTCAACCCTTTAGTTTCTGATCCCCTCTAGGAAATTTGCACTGTCCATAGTTCAATAGTCTGATCAGTTGTTCCTACATAATTCATCATTAAATCCTTTTTGAAAATTCAATCTATATTCTTTAGGCCACTAAATTATATGACGATTAAAAAAAATGTAAAAGTTACTCTAGGGGATTATGTTAAATTCGCTTACTAAACTGTAAGCTTCGCTTAGCAAGAAAGTCGGTGGGAAACTCAATTTATTTAAGGAACTCGCTAGGTGAGCTAGATGGTTCACTTTGCGAATTTAACAAAAATCTATTTTTTTTTTTTTTTGCATAACATTCTCACCAACAGCCACATTTAAACATTTTAATATAAATTGATTCTAGCTTATGATAATCTAAGACATAAGTTATAAATTGCAATTTTTTTTTTAGCAAGCCAAAATGGAATTAAATTATCAGAAGTAATTCATCTCGCATAAGGTATGCAAGGAATATAAAATTTGGGTGCTTCCAACAAGCGCTTCGTTAACATTAATCGTTTAACGCATGATGTGCTAGGGTGGCCAGAATGAGACCGCAAGCACATCATCTTTCTTTTTCAATTTGTTTAGGAGGAATTACATGAATTTCATATCTAGATGATGTGGTGTCTATAACCTCTCTTCAGATTAACTTTGTTTAACAAAGCACAAATAACATCTATTACTTGATCGATTTTAACCTTGTCCTCTTTCTCCCTCCATTGTTCAATTGTATCCTCTTTTATCACCTAATCATTCATTATCCTCTCCATCAGCCATTTCTTCTTCTTTATCAACAATAATAGCTTTCATAGACAATTTTTTATGAGTTACTTGTTTGTGTTTCACCTATACTTCAATAAATATCTCAACAAACTACCATGGGTAATGAGCCTTACTATATGAGGCATGTCCATCTCTTCTATACTCCCAATGAGCCACATCTTTCACATTTTTCTACTTCTTCCTCACTTTCCTCATCTTTATAGTTGTGGTTTTACAGTTTAAAGTAAGTATTTAAAGTTATCATTTCCACAACTATCTGAGTAACATGGCCTTGGCGAATAAGTACTTGGCGAATTTAACAAAAATCAATTTGTTGAAAAATGTACTTATAGTTGAAAAACTTGTGCTTTCCTCATCTTTTTAGTTAAAACTATAGTCACGGTCTTACAGTTTAAAGTAAGTTTTACAGTTTAAAACTATAGTATGTATAGTTGGGTGTCCGGTCTTCAAACCCAGTTACAACTGCATATAATGTGCAATGTCCGTACTAACCGAGTAAAGTTCACACAACTAATTATATGGTTCTCGATTCTCTTGGTCGACCAATTATTTGTTTTGCATGCTTAATTGCTTATAAGTAATCAAATTATGGTTTTGTAAAAAAAAAATAAATCAAATTATTTGTTTTGCATGCCTATAACTTAAGTAATCAAATTATGGTTTTGTAAAAAAAAAAAAACCCGAATTTGGTGCAATCAATTTTGATATTCATGATATTTTATTTTGAGTTCCAAATACATTTGTACGGAATACCGACATGGAAAATAGGTTAGAATATATATCAGTATAAACTCACCTCTTTCCGTTGTTTTATTGCGCTAATGCAGGTATATTATAAACGATATTTTATCGAAATTTGTGTGTAAATTTCAAACAATATTTTATATATATATATATTTTTGATATAGATTAAAATGATAAGTATAGATACTTGTGGGTTTCAAATGTAATAGACTCAGCAAACCATATTTTATTTTGAAGAAACAAACCATGTTTATCTTTTCATATTGTCAACAATATAACAATATAACATTATTATAGAAAAATATGTTTAAGAATATAATTGGAATAACAAAAAAGTCAACCAAAAAAACGAAACATGCTATTTTCTTCGTATATAGTATAGATGCAAGATTTTCTATTGACTTTTTACTTTAGAAAATGATAGTAGTTTTTTTACTCATAAAAATGATAGTTGTTTGTTTTAAAGAAAATGATAGTTCTTGCTGTTTTCCATTTAAACTATATTATGGGTGCTGAATTTGTTGTATTAATCCCGTGTAAGAATATTTTTTCTTCCTTGAAAATAAAACTTTATATTTTTTTATATCTTGCTTTATATGATATTTTGACTTTGACTGTGATTTGACTACAAATAAGTTTCCATTTTTAAGGGTCAAAACGCAATGGTTGTTGCTGGCATAATATAGGCCCTTTTTTCTAATTTTTAGCTGATAAAATATAGACACATTTAATTCATAGCATATTTGACAATCTATTATTTTCCAAATAAGACATATAGATATGAATATTGATTATGCATGAATAAGAATAATTGAAAAATCCCTTCAAAAATATAATAAAATTGAAAATTAAATATATTGAGTATTTGTATTTTACACCTTAAATACTACTTATACAAATATTTAAGTTTCTCATTAAAAAGAATAAGTTTCTAAGATTTTTTTTATATTTCGCTAAATATCACATAAACAATAAAAACGGAACTTGTTAAGTTTTTTTTCTTCTTTCAATTCGGACCGTAAAAGCTCCATATGTATAAAAAGCTTTTCCTCTATTCGTATAACATAAATCATGTTTGTGGTTGTTGGTCTATTTTCATTTAACTGCTGAAAGCGAAAGGGATCCGGCTTGTGTGTATAATCACAAGTCGGTGACTGCACGCAATCAACAAGGTAATTGAAGCATCCGATCAATATTGGACGATCTAAATTTCAACATTAGAATTTTATATTCAGTAACAAAAAAAATATTGCTTTAAAATTTGAATTGTCTGATATTGATCGGATAGATCCCTTATGCAGACTGTTGCTCCAAATCCAACTTCTAACGATTGTATGGGAAAAATTTGACAGCTTATAAAACACATTTGGGTGAGCAGAGGCGAGTACATTGCAAGGATGGACATAGAATACTACATGCCAGTATTGGTTATGTTGTTGATACAATTTATATATTCAGGCATGAATCTTAGCACAAGAATTGCACTTTTGGAGGGTATGAGCCCAGGGGTATTTGTAATGTACCGTAGTACTTTTGCAACCATTTTTCTTGCTCCAATTGCTTATTTATATGAGTATGCTATACTTTACTATTACTACTTCTCTTCCATTTTTTTTGTTATTATTATTATTTCTTAATTACTCATCTTCCCTCTCATCTCAAATGTGTTTACTAATTATTTGTTTCTTTCTGTTGTCTTTTGACAGGAGAGACTCTGCCTCCTACTCCTTAAACTTAAGGAGTTTTTCCTGGATATTCATGACTTCACTAATTGGGTTTGTTTTCATTTTCTAGTAATATAAATGCATATTTACAAATTACACTCATGTAAACCACAAATTCCATTTCCAAACCTAAATCTTCTTCTACATGTCCCTCAACAAATAATAAGTAATATTTTTATAGTATAATATATCTTCCGCGCACAACTGTGAATACTAATTTCTTGAGTTTCGTAGGATCTAAATGGTCGAAAACTCACCCAAAAAATTTCAATGTCGATGCATGTGCAAGATCAAGTTCAAAACAAATTAATCATTTTAAAGTTTAAACAAATAAATTTTGTTTTTGTAATTTGTGGAACTTGTAGTAAAATTAATATTGATAAAACACGTACCAGACACACACACATATATATATATATATTGCTGCTAATTTATTTGGTTAGATGTGAGATTGGTAAATCTTTTCACTTTTTTTGGTTGTTTCTGCAGTGCGTTGTATCAAAATATATATTTCGAGGGTCTATATCTAGCTTCTGCTTCAATTGCAAGTGCCATGATCAATCTTATACCGGCAATTACATTTGTAATAGCAGCCTTTGTTGGGTAAATTTCTAACTACACTCAACCTGTTTTTGTTGCCCCATCAAATTTCAAACAAATATGTCTCAATTAATTTGAAATTGATTATATTACAGAATGGAGAAATTCAATATTCGAAGTACGAGAACTATAGCCAAAATTGTGGGAACAATAATATGTGTTTGTGGAGCATTGTCCATCGCATTGTTGAAGGGTCCAAAACTTTTAAATGCAGAAAATATACCTTCAAAATCAATCATTGCCACAACCTCGACAAGTGATGAGAACAACTGGTTTCTTGGATGTCTATTTCTTTTGGGAAGTACTGTTGGGTGGTCAATTTGGCTCATTTTGCAGGTATTTAATTATTATATATTTTTTAATTAAGTGTTTATATTATAAGTGCTTATCATATAAGTTGGTTTTACGGTAAAATATAAAATAAAGTCAAACCATTTTCATATAAGTTATTTGTCATTTTCATAAGTTATTCTAGAAAGCATATAAAAATAAACTAAAAACAACTTATGAATAGATTATAAGTTGTTTTCATAAGCTTTTCAAGCAGCCTCACAAGATCCTATGATAATAGCTAAATTCAAATAAATCAATTCAAATGGGTATGTGGTCAAAAAATTAAAAGCATGTGGAATAACTATGGACATGGTTGGATAGACTTAGTTTTATTTATCAACCGACATAAATACTTGTGATAATGTTCGAGAGAGCTTATAACATAGCTAATGATATGTTCATAAGTTTTTTTTCAGCTAACTTTCATAAGTTTACCAAGAAAACTTATGAAAACAACTTATATTTTAAATGAAAACAATTTAACTTTATTTTATTTTATATTTGTTATAAAAATATCGTACGCATAAATGTATATCATGATAAACATTTATGTTATAAGGTGCAAATTAAATTATTTATTCAAACAAAACTTATAACTTAATGTTATGAATCTAATTTATCTATACTGATACGTCATTTTTTTTCTTCTATACATTCAATCAAATCATTTTATGATACCACTTTTTTAGATCAACTTGAAAGTTATCTCTACAAATATATTTTTGATATGATTTTATTGGATGTATGTGTAAGAAAAAATTACACTATCAATATTTAGTAATTAATTTTTTTAGTTATTTATTTATGTAAGTTC
>Ga0315914_1002858_pt1 | contig 26419 bp, 8 predicted proteins | sample MpolenodulesMG_FD_203920 | JGI IMG/M metagenome (GOLD analysis project Ga0315914, IMG submission 203920) | Medicago polymorpha root nodule microbial communities from Los Angeles, California, United States - elongated nodules | ecosystem: Host-associated > Plants > Roots > Nodule | place: USA...
AAAAGATAAACGGGGGGGGGGGGGTTTGCAATTTAATTTCTTTCCTCAAAGCCAAAATGTGAAAGTAACATGTTTTGATTGCAAAATGTTAGCGACGGTTATGATTCTTCGAATTCCCTCCATTCATTTGTTGGAATTAATTACGGTCAAGCATTATTCAAATATTTAGTTTATGTCTTCTATTTAAGTGATGAGTTTGTAGGATTTTATTTTCATTCCAGTTGTCGAGTTGTGTAGGGCTTTACTCTCTCAGAGGTCTGATTTTATTCCTTCCAGTTGTCGAGTTACAACCATTACACCTAAGGTTATACGCGTGTCAAAGGCATATCCTAGAGGCACAATGCACCATTGTACAAAAATATTATGTGGGGTTTTTACTCTCTCAGATGTAATTGAAGCATAGACTTAAATTAGAGTTCCTAAATTCTCAATTGTCCTAAAGGTTCTCTCATCTATAAAACTTATGAATTCATCAACATACTCTCCCTCTCGGTAGTTCTACAAACGGACAGTCCTATTTTGTCTACCTTACCAAGGATGAAAGAAGAACAGAGTCACTATGTTAATTCAATCTCTGTTGTTACTACTATTACCCCAATTAACGTCATTTTGTTATCTTAGTTACTTCCTGATTCTGGAAGCTTTTCACTAATATTAGGTATGTCACTTTCCTAAGTACCGCTATCTCAAGTTAGTTCACTTCAGATGAAAGAATTCGCATAATGAAATTAAATAAGATTCATAAAATAACGAGAAGTGTTGCAAATGGCCGCACATGAATTTGAGATATAAGAAGTGGCGAAGGGTTTTGAACAGAGGAGACGAATAATGAGAAAGGGTGTTCGTCAAATGTGAGCGAGAGATTCATCTTTTAAGACAAAACCCTTTTGATTTACTTTCATTTTCATCCATAAGGCCACGTCATCATACCACTTATCTAAAAAAAAACCAATTAACTCTTTTTTAAAGGGTTAAACATCAGACACTATATTTTATGACCAATGAATCTATGATTTAGGAATTATTTTATAATTTAGCGTGAGTTAGAGAGAGATACACACCTAAGGACCTAATTGGTGGTTTGTCTTTCTTAATTTTGACATATAAACGTGGTCAATACGTATGGAAAACGATTATTGGTGTATTCTTATAAATAAAAAAAGGCAAATAATTATTTTTGTCCATTATGTCCTCGTGAGCTTAGCTTAGTTGGTAAAAACAATGCATAATATATGCAAGGTCCAGGATTCGAACCCCGAACACTACAAAAAAAATAAAAATTTATCCATTGTGTAACAGAGAATCACAATAGTCTTTTAGTTTATATTGTGACTCTATTAGTCAAAGTAGTAATTGATGTTAAAATTCTTCGTCAACGTTGTCATATCAATCACTCAATATACTTACTTATTATCATATCATTCATTATAAACACTTATTTATCGGTCAAAATCAATGTGTTTATAAGAAAAATAATTATTGTCACCATTGATGAACTATTTTAACGTCAAATATTATTTTGACTAATGTAGTGTACAATCAAAGATGATTTTAAAAATTTGATATATCGATAAATTATTGTGAATAATCATTACATATTTAGACATCAATAAATTATCGTGACTAATCATTCCATATTTACACATTAATCAATTATTTTGACTAATCATTACATATTTAACATTAAAATGACTATTTGCCCAAAGAAGGAAAAAAACTACTCTCTCCGTCCCTTAATAGATGACTTAGTTGACTTCGTCACACGTACCAATGCATATGTTTTAATCTTTGATATCTTCAATTCTCTACTAAAAAAAATTATGAAAATTTAATATTTTAAAAATATTTATCGAGACGAATTCAACAACATTTTACATGATATCATTTATCTTTGTGAATTAGTAGAAAAATATAGTCAAAATATGTCAAATCAATAATGTATATTGTCAAATAGGTCATCTATTAAAGGACAGTGGGATGAAGGTCCCACATACGCAAGAGATTAAAAATAAAAAAAATGAAAATAAAAAAAAATGGAACGCAAAAGTAAAAAGAGGGAGGAAGGTTAGATGAAAAGTTAGGGTTTGGCATAGCAGAGCAAAGCAGAGTAGAAGAAGAATGGTGGGAACGAACGTGAAAGCAGAAACAAGATCTCTAATGGATAAGCGGAGTGCGTTAGAGTCTGAAATGAACTCAATCATCACTCGTCTTTCTCAATTACCTGGCTCCCCTGGACTTTCTGGCAATCTAATTGATTCTGAGGTTTGTTTCCTCTTTTCTTTATTCCATTCAAATACCCTTCTTCTTTCAATCCATCAATCATAACTCTCTCTCTCTCTAGGGTTTTCCTCGTTCCGATATCGACGTTCCACTTGTTCGAGCTGAACGACGTCGTCTTGCTGAGCTGCGTAATGACTACACCGACATAACTGATAAGATTAATCAAAATATACACATTTTGCATTCCACAAGACTTGGAAATCATAAAAATTCAGGTTGGTTTACTTCTCCAACCTATGAAGCACAGACACGAACACCAGTCACGGAGCACAGTCACGGACACGCTGACAGAATGACATAATTCAATGTAAACATAGGTGTTGGGGTCGGACACGGGACACACCTAATCCGAGAAGTGTCTGTGCTTCATAGTCTCAAACTCTTCATGCTCATATTTAACAATAAGATCAGATTCAAGATTTAGTAAATAGGTCTATAGACAAAGCAACTGCTCATAAAAGATGCCAAAATCTGATTGTGAAGTTTCTTTACCGCCTTTCAATAATTCGCTGTTGCATTTTATTACTGAAGTAATCAAATTTCAGTTTTTGCATAAATATTGTTTGCTGAATCGTGAACTTCTGTATTAACTTTTCATGATGTTTAATATTAATATCATATTCATTATGTCATGTTGAATGTTTGCTTTTCCGCTAAGACAATGATGATGGCTCAGACATGCAGACCTCATCTACTGCAGAAACTGTTGCATCAACACCATCACAGAATGTCCTTGTGAGTCTTTCCCCCAACTCGATGGATGTGGATGTCTTGGTTAGTAGACCTTTTGCTGTGGTTGACGAGATAGCAGATGCATCACCAGCGGTAGAGGATGGTTTACAACTTGGAGATCAGATTTTGAAATTTGGCAATGTCGAAGCGGGTGAAAATTTGCTCCATAGGTTGGCTTCCGAGGCCCAGTCGAGCATGGGTCAAACAGTACCTGTTGTCATCATGAGGCAAGGCACAGTGATCAACTTAACTGTCACACCTAGAACTTGGCAAGGCAGAGGTTTACTGGGGTATGCTTCCTGTCCCAATTATTTTGTTATTTGTTATCTTGTGTGCTTATAATATCCTTTCAGTTTTGTTTCGAACATAATTAAAAATAACTAAACATTAAATGCGATTGTTTTAACTTTTCCCTTTTCCCTGTCTAACCCAAGCCCAATACTCTGATAGTCTGATGATCCATTTATTCTACACAGAAATCTTGTCCATATTTATAAAAATATCAGTATTTTCTCTGTCAATTTGATAAATTATTTTAGGGTGTTCATAATGATTTGAGAAGTTTGACGGACTGAACATTTCTTCTTCTAAACTTAATAGTTATTTATCTGATTCTGATTGGAAGCCGAATTAAAAGATAAAACAAAGAGTAGTATTATTGATTGAAATAGAAAATATTGCAGAAGATTGACCCATGTAATCCCAGTGCAAATGCTCCTTCAGAGTGCTAACAATGCATCTCTGCCTTCCTAATTCTTAAGTCTAATTTTCCTGAATTCATGTCTACAGTTGTGGCCAAATGGACTTATTTATAATACTAGACATAAACTCCTAATTAGGGCTGGAAATGAGTCGAGTCGAACTCGTCTGAGCTCGGCTCGACTCGATAAGAATTGGGTCAGCTCGAAATTCGACTCGAGTTCAAAACGAATTTTTTTTTGGCTCGAGTTCGGCTCATTTAAAGTTCACGAACAACTCAGTTCGGCTCGTTAGGTTCAGTTCATTTGCTTCAATCACATAATTTAAATTTGTTTTTTAAAAACAATTATATATTTTTTGACCTAATAGTATTAAATATAAAAAAAACACTAAGGTGAAAAGGGCTATGCAGCCATTCCACTACTGTGAAATAATAGATCCCCACCTTCATATAAAAAAATAGCATGACCGCTTGTTTTATAAACAAATATTGTTGTATATACCTCACATACTTTCAATGTGGGACAAAAACAAAGTAGCGCAGCATTGCTTAAAGCCTTGAACTCTATGCACTACAAGCAACATGTTTCCATTGCTAGAAACTATCTAGCTCCACTCTGTTACCATTGTTGTTTTTTAGTGTTACCATTATTGTTTTTTATTGTTGCTATTTTACTCTTACTATTAGTTAAATACTGTGTCCTAGCTTATATATATAATCGAATCAGTTCATGAACCAAACGAGCCGAACTATATATAACTCAAGTTTAACTCATTTAGTTAATGAACTTAATCTTTAGCTCAAGTTCGGCTCGTTTGGTTCATGAACCAAGTTCAACGAATTAATTACCGAGTCGAGTTCCGAACTTTATTCGAGTTGTATCGGTTCATTGCCAGCCCTACTCCTAATCAATACAAATAACTGCATATTAAACAAACTCCCTAACTGCTCCTAATCAATACAAATGACTGCATACTAAATAACAGCCCAACTGCTCTCAGGCACTTCTTTTGGGTTTAATAACTGCATCATAAGCAGTTACCCTTTCAATACCAACTGATACCTAACAGATTCTTATATAAATCGCTGATATTTCTTTTGTCTTAATGTTACCTCTCGATCTGCTTCTCTTTAAAGGTGTACTTGATTTTATACTTTCAATATTTTTACTTTTGGTTACAAATGGAGGTCTACTAGTATATAGAGTGGGAAGTGCTAAAAAGTGCAGTAAGGCAGCGATTAATCAAATAGTTCAAGAAAGTTCCTGTCATATTTAGTATCCGACTGTTTTTGTTTTCTCTAATAAATTTTAGCTTGAATGGTTTGTAGAGGAACCCTTCCTTCTCTAATCCATTCGACACATGCAATTTCTTTTCAGTCGATACGTCTTGTACTTGAGCTCCTTTTGTACTTGCCTGTTCAACTAAGTCAACTGTTTGGTTATTTCCAGAAAATATTTATAATTCGATTTTATTTTTCCTTTTCTAATCGGACCAATCCGCCTACTTGACTTCTTATATTGAAAGTTATTGGTGTTCCTGTTCCAATGAGACTATTCCGTACCATTATGGAAAAAGATTCGGGTAAAATATGCACTTCTTCGGGAATAAAAAAAATTGATCTACTTTGAAAAAATTGGTATTTTTGGCTTTTATTCTTTGATTCCTCAATACTCAATGAAAACTTCTCTTTGAAAAATGGAATGAATTTCTATAGTTCTATATTTACTAATTCCTGAATTCCGTCTTCTGTGAATATTTTTTGCTGATATGTTTATATTTGAGCTTGATTCCAATACTCTAAGCTGTGGCTGTTTACAATGGAGCCTGATTCCAATACTCTAAGCTGGGCAGCTATGAACACCTCCAGCATCTTCTCGTCCAGTAGTGGTGGCCAGTTCGAATCACCTGTCTATAATGGAGTAAAATATTTAGAGTAGAGATGAAGAACAACAAGACTTCACCAATTAACAATTAATCATTAAATTAATATTTTAACCTACCTTTCGAGCCATTAAATTAATCTCGTCCAGTATCTTCGGCTGTAAAAAAAACAAAAATTAATATTTGAACGGAACAGATGAAGAACAAGATGAAGGAACAAATTCAGATTTTTAGAACAAGATGAAGGTACCTTTTTCAAATTTTTAGAACAAGATGAAGGAACACATTCAGATTTTTTATTATTTTTTCCTAATATTTGAACGGGTAATGAAAAAGTAGAGAGCGAAAGTGTTTTTTCATTACCCGTTCAAATATTAGGAAAAAATAATAAAAATTTTGAAGGTGTTCCTTCATCTTGTTCTGAAAATCTGAAAAAGGTACCTTCATCTTGTTCTAAAAATCTGAATCTGTTCCGTTCAAATATTAATTTTTGTTTTTTTACAGCCGAAGATACTGGACGAGATTAATTTAATGACTCGAAAGGTAGGTTAAAATATTAATTTAATGATTAATTGTTAATTAGTGAAGTCTTGTTGTTCTTCATCTCTACTCTAAATATTTTACTCCATTGTAGACAGGTGATTCGAACTGGCCACCACTACTGGATGAGAAGATGCTGGAGGTGTTCATAGCTGCCCAACTTAGAGTATTGGAATCAAGCTCAAATTCCGATTGTAAACAGCCACAGCTTAGATTGGTGATTGCTGATATGTTTATATTTATTGCTAATCTTTTCTTTGCAGATGCCATTTTCGGATCTTGTAGATGCTGAGTTGTTCATGTCGTAATGTTGGTGATAGTTTGTTTCTTCTCCGGAATTTGTTCTTGACCTTTTGTAACTTGTCTTTGTACAACTCAGTTTGATTATGTGATAGATAGATATATCAGATAGTAACAGCTGATCTTTGATTATGGTGGTCAATTAACTCAATTATGTGCTATATAGCCTTTTTAGTTTATTTTGATCGTCTTTTGTTAGAGGTATCTTTTGTTGGATGGACGTAAAAGGAATGGGAAACGGAAGGTTTATTTCAAACTTTAGTTCTTTGATTTCAATTTATTTATTTATTTTTTTGAAAAAGATGAGGGAGTAAGAGTGGATAGAGCAAAATCTCTCAAGACTCTTGAGCTAATTTTAGATATCATTTGGATTTAGGCGGAGATAATGTGCTTAATATTTGGATTTAAATATTAGAAGGAAATTAATGTATTGATAAAATTTTGATAAAAAATTATTTTAAATTAGATTGAAAATTAATTTACACAAAAAAAATACATTTCACACAAAATCAGTGTATATTTTAAGTTATTTGGCGTATAAGTCATTATGAATTTAAAGTAAATTTAATATAAATTATAAAAGTTAATTGTGATATTATATAATATGTATTATATAGTTGTATTAATTTATGTTAATGAATGTTTTCTCAATTGTCAAGAAGTTGATTCACTTTCAAAATGTGAGTTCAACTTTCACTGTCAATGTGAGGATCTCTTCGGTGAGTGATTTGTAAATGTTTTTTGAGCCTACATGTCTGTTCCAATCGTAGTGAGTCTTCGGAGCCTACTTTACCCAAATTAACATGTAAAAAAAAAACAAGGTATGTAAAATCTATAAAGATTATCAACAAATATCCACGGTTAGATATGAGCAAATCTTTAGGAATTTCTATATTTCTCTTACCATTTTCATCTTCATCGTCATCGTCTCCATTAGAAAGTATCTATTTGTCAAAATTTGTACTTTTCTCCTACTCTATTGGTACGAAAGATACCCTAAATCTCATATTCACATTAAGCCTCAATACAACACAATTCAATCTTGTCTTGATCCTTTCATGATTACACCCAATATTAGTCTAAAATCACAACCCTAAACTATTGCCATTCCACCAAACGGTATGTACTTGCGAGGATTTATATTTGTCAAGATGACAAGCATTATTCTGCATTACTACTTCAAAACAATATTGATACATCACTCGTGCCTCATCCCAAATATTAATTTTGCTTGACGAAATAGTTCTTTCTAAGGACTATCATTTTTCATGGTTAGCGTTGATAACTCTTTAATCTCAATGGGGATTGTAAGCACTGAGTGTGGAATTCTTCCACCCGATAATAATAGAGTTGTAATTATGTTGGAAGAAACATTAAAAAAAATTAACCTTTAGATCTAAAAGTCCTAGACAGTGTTTTACATATAAATGTTTTCCAGTACCACTATAACAATATAAGAAAAATAAACTATCCTTACCAGAAAGAATATACTCAATAATCTAATCATATACACCCCTATGTTTGTTAGTCAACATCAATAATAGATCAACATATGTCTTTGACAATTCAATCTTCATTAACAATAAGCTTCATATTATTCTATTACTTTTTCGCCAAACAAAGTTTAACTTTCTATTACTTTTTCAATACAATCAAATTATTAATATTATTTTATCTACTAGGCCCCATATTATTCTTTTTGACAATATTAGGCCCATATTATTATTTCAGGGTTTTGCTAGAAGCCATTCATGAAGGTGTCTTTTAGTAACCCACACGGCCACACCTCAAGGTGTGATTTCCACTTTTTAAGTATAACTTTGCTAAAAGATACTTTCATAAAAATTAATTGGTGTCTTTTAACAAATACTCATAGAATAACTTACTAAGAGATACCTTCATAAAATGTGTCTTTTAGAGAAAAAAAAACCCTTTATTTAATTTGTAACTACATTACTTAATTCGCTTGCCATTTTCTATAATGGCAAAATTAACTATCTCTTAACCGGCTACATTCAAACAAAAAATGAAGTAGTAAAAAAAAAAGGACAAACTTGGACACAATCAAGTATATTCAGGCATGACTTTCCTCAACAGTGTGATTGGACGTGATTCCTTAGGGTCAAGTTCATCAAAGGCAACATAATTTCGATCCTTATCATACACATGACATTCAGTCATGATTGTCTTCATCAATCGCCAATTCCAACTAGTCTCGTTCAGATACTGTTCATTCAATACAATTATTCAAAACTAAGATTAATTAATGATTAACAACGCTATTCACTTTCTTTAGTGATTTTGATCATAATATTTTCTATACTCGTGTTATTTTTGTTGTTTATAGCTTATTGTTTATTTATAGGCTTAATTGCATGTTTGATCCCTTATGTTTATTTTAGGTTTTAAGTTGATCCCTTCAGTTTTAAAAGTTTCAAGTTGGTCCCTTACGTTTTAAAGGTTTCAAGTTGGTTCAAAACGTTACTCACATTTTAATAAGTTAACCCATTCTGCGACATAATATTGAGTTTAATAAAACAAAAAAAATTTAAAAATGGTTTAAAATTGATTTTCTAAATAAGTTAAATTTCATCACTCACATTGTCAACCCGAATCTTTAAACAATCAAGTGATGGAAGGAACTAACTTATTCTAATATGAGTAACGTTTTGATCCAACTTGAAACTTTTAAAACATAAGAGACCAATTTGAAACTTTTAAAACATCAGGGACCAACTTAAAACCTAAAATAAACATAAGGAACCAAAGATGCAATTAAGCCTGTACTATATCCAAGCAATAGTATTCAAAAAAATAAAATAAAAGTATACATGTAAATTGAAATGAGTTGGGTTGCAAATATTTATCTGTATTTTTTCTCTTGATGAAACAAAATACTGATATGATTGTATCACCTTTCCCCAATTTTCTTGTAGAGACTTGTGGGCTGCACGTAAGTTATAGCTTGGTATCTTTGGGGATATATGATGAGGAATATGGACATTGATATCATGGCAGAGGATCTCAACCCTGATAAAAAAAAGTAGCAGGAATGTAGCAATTAGTTAGTTTGCCATTAAGGCCTAGGAGCATGAGATGAAATTCATTCAGGACCATATATTGTGGATCATATGCAATATAACGAGAGGAGAAATAATACCATTTAGGATAATCACAATGAACAGTTCCATTAAGCTGTGCTTGTGCAGCATTCCAGTCTTGATAGTATTTGAATGGTATGTGTGGTGCCGTGTGATGTACCACAGTGAAAGTACTCATCTATATAAGGAACATTTCTTAGTTTCCTACTTACAATACTCTGCTATAGTACTAAAAATTTAGACATGCGATTATAAAGTTAGGAGAATTCTTTCGTACCTAGTGTCTTGTTGTGTATTATTGACACTTTGTAGGCAAAATTAATTTCAAACTATTTGAAGAATGTTAAATATAAAAAAAATGGCACAACATTAAAATATGGATATTAGATACAATACAAAACAAAACTCTAAGGGTTGTAGTGTTCACCATAAAAGTAAACAAGACATCAGTATTTGTAACACGGTGTGTCAGATAGGAACATGACCCCAGCACTTGTAATTTCATTCAATCATTTCTATTTTATTAAGAAATCATCCGTGTCGGTATATTAATGTTATGTTTGGTGTTTGTTGCTGCTTTATAGTCTGTCACATTGGGAAGTAAATAAAATTGGACAAACAACTATTTTTGTCCTTGAATATGTGGTGCATTGTCATTATGGTCTATAAATGTATCGAAATTGTAAATACATCTCTTTTGTTAGTAATTTTATGGACTATATTGTCAAATGGAAAACAAGTTTGAAGACTAAACCGACTACTGAAAGATAGCTTCGATGACCAAAATGACTAATAAAAGAGATACTCATGGATGCGTTTGCAATTTCGATACATTCAAGAAACAATGTGATAACTAGTTACACTTCCAATGATCAAAATATCGGCTTGTAAGAATAAAATTACCCAGAAGTGATAACCAAGCCACGGCATGAACCAGTATTTAAGCCATCCTGTGATTCCCGTGGTGTAAATAATCAAAGGCCATCCAACTGCTATAAAAGCAAAAACAGCAGCTATACTTATCTTCACCCTCTTTGCTTCATTTGGTCTGAACTTTTTCAAATCAAAATGCCAAAGAAGCCTGTTATGTTAACATGTACAATGATTAATTAATTGTTCGAAGGTACAATTGAGTTAGAGCAAATATATGTGTGACAGATATACAAATACATACCAGTGAGCTATAGACATCCAAGGGCGCAATGGACCGTATCCATATACTAACGCTTTCCGCAAAAGCGGATTTGAATCAAAATCTTCTTTCCAAACAGGGTGCCATGCGGTATCTTCATTCAACCTGAAGCATTCATTAGGTAGCACACTCTAACAAAACTTTTACATACCAACATATATACTACCTCTGTTTCTAATTATAAGCAAAATTGACTTTTTAGGTTCATTCAAAGAGATTGTGCTTATATACACAGAGATCAGTGTCAGCACATGCCCGCTCATCATAACTGTGATAACTATGAAGGAGTAAATGCTTGTGCAGGCACATTCACAATTTTAAGCCTACAATTTAAAGAGCTTTGAAAGCTTGAAAGAGAGTAAAATTCAAAGGGAATCATTGTGATAGGATTCAATTTAGTATTAGAACTGAAATAATAAATGAAACAGTAAAATTCTTATGAAAATCGAAGATATTACTTCTGAATAATCCGGTTAGAGTTCAAATGAGATATAACTGTTGATTACAATGGATGAACAATGGAAATTGTAAGTGCATAAAAATGAAGATAACCTAGGTAAATCTAGACACCTAGAATCTCCCAGTGTAGTGAGACTACCTAAATTCATGCCTACCCATACTAAACATTCCTTCCCTATATAACCGTCAGATCGACATTCTTCTCCTATGCCACCTGTCCACTAATCTCTCGCCTCCCCCACTAAATCAGTTATAAGATTTTGATTATTTTCATTACTGTTTTGATTCTCTACATTAATGTTCCAGTTTTTCCTCTTATAGACTCTCTCAAAACTATCACATTGATTAAAGATGCTGAAAAATGAATACAACGACTGAATTTATAGAGCATATTTAGAAATTGACCAACTATAAAACTAACTAATTAACCAAATAACTAATCTATTAAACTACTAGCATAATTTAATTATGCTAATTATCACTATTTGTAACAGACACAGAAAAAGATAGACAGGAAAAAATCATTTGTTTTGTTATTAATGAGATGATTGAATGATGTGTATTTTTGTGCGCGCGCGCCTAATTAACTTGGATTTGCGGTTGTGGTCACACAAGAATTGTCCAAAGTAGTATGTTGTTTTTATAAAATGCATGCAGCTAAGATAAACAAATAATAGAAAACTCTACTTACATGTTTGTTTTAGCATGATGTCTGTCATGCTTAAATCGCCATGATTCATATGGATAAATTAGGGGTAAAAGGACCAAAGTTCCAACAATATCTTCTACCAATTTATTCTTTGAAAATGCTTTGTGAGCACAATCATGCCCTAAAACAAAAAGCTGCGTGGTGGAAAACAAAAAAGAGTATAATTAATATCCGTGGAACTTGCAAAGAATTGATTAATACACATGATACTAACCCCTGTTGCTGCAGTCCCTGTAAATGCCCAAGCCAGAGGAAGCAGATACCAAGGCGCTTTTGAAATCAAAAATATCCCCAATGCATAAGACGTCACTGATATCAAAACTTTTCTCCATGCTTTCATTTCATCTATTTCAAACACCTTTTACCAATACACAAAGAAAAATGAAAAAATGTATATAACAAATCTATATATACACAATGCTATTTGGAGAGGAAAAAATGTCGATAACATGTAGAACTGTAGATATAGTCACGATTCTGATCGCACCACGATCTTTGATATTATGTAGAACTGTAGAATTGCAATTTCAAATCTCAATCCCAGTTCCAAAAACAAAAAAATAAATTCATGATGGCGCGATCCAGAACATTGTACGGCTCAAATAATTAGTAGAAATGCCCATTGGAAATAGATCTATTCAAGAACAACCTTCTTCGGAAGGGAATTGATGATATCCTTCAAAGTAACATTATCAGGAAGAGGTTCTCCAATTTTCTTAAAACCATATCGTTCGCATATTTGTTTTCTGTATTCACTGGTGCTTTCAGCAGGAGATGGTGCAGCTGGAATTGCCACAGCTTTTATGATGGAAACCTTCTTCCTATATATTGAAATTCTTTGTTGCCTAAACCCTTTGTTGAAAGAACAGTTCTCGTTTACTTTACATATTCCTGACCAGAATTAGAAATAGTTATTTACAAGGCTTAAAAGTAAAGCCATTCATCATAAATGTTGCAAGCACGCATGTAATTTTCTCTTAAATGTTCCTCATAATTTCAAATTTATAAACATGAGATGTTACTATGATCATTAATTAATTAATTAGTTAATATGGATAGACAATAACAAACATACATATAATGCATGCAGCATACCTGATGTGAACTGGGCTGGAATTATATTTCTGTTCATAATAGGCCTCTTGTGTGAGTCCTGCAAAGCCTAACCATATATAAAACAAGAATTAAACACACCTATCAAATTGTTACACATAAAAACAAATTCTTCAGTATTCACACACAAATACTCTATAGACCACATACATCATTAAATGAATGAACCTAAAAAATCAATTTTGCTTATATTTAGAAACAGAGGGATTAGATAATAAAGTTGAAACCTTGGAGAGGAGTGAGGAATCGGGAAGTGTAAGCATGCAAGACATTGTTTGTGACCGAAACCTCAAGGTGAAGAGCTTCAGGTTGTTGTTTTGGGGATTGAATCGAATGAGTATCTGAAGAACGTTAGAAACGATGTAATGGTTTTCTACCCGTCTGTTGTAGCTACTTACTGAGGCAACATGAAGCACATGTTTGTGTGTTTGAAGTTTGCGTTCCTCGTGTGCTGACTGAATTGGAACCATGCATGCAAAATCATCGAAAATACTCACCAATTTAAGAGTGTTTGAATTTTAGAGTAAGAGCTACTGCACTTAATATTTTTTTAAAAAAAAATATTTTTTAAAAAAAGTATATTTGGAAGACCAACCGGGTCGATTCCACAAACAGTAAATATTTATTGAGAAAAAGTAATTTTTACAATTGTGATAAATAAATTGTCACAATTTCTAATACATAATTTCTATATTTTGTATATATACTAACATGTGCCCTTAAGCATTTCCATTCTAATTTAAGGGGGTCAATTTGATTGATGTTACATATACTAACATTCAGATGGACACCCTATATCTGTTTGTCTGCTTTTTCTATTGCGCTAGTAAGTATAAATTATGAATAGTAGTTTTATGAAATTTTAATTTTTAAATGACATCAACAATATAGCATCCCCCACCCACCCACAAGAAAACACAATATTGTATTCTTATAGGTAAATTAATTTCAATGTATATACACACACTCATTGACGAAAAGACGAACATGTCAATCCATATTTTGTCCTTAATATTTCGCTATATATCAATATTATTGTAAGTATTTACTTTCTAAATAAGTTCCGCTAATTACTGAGTTGAACGACAATCTCTAGGGGGACAATTAACTTACTGCTTTATTACTTGGTATGATTTGGTGCACTTGACTAAATTGTACATCAAATTTTTGGCGCTGTTGACGGGGATTGTTGATATTTCGACAAGGTAATCGGTAGAATTTATTTTTGTAAATAATTAGGTTAGGTTTAGGTAAGTATTTTAATTTATGTTTTTAATTTTCTAATTTTATTTTTCAGTTTTATTTATTTAAATTTTCGATTTTTTTAAGGTTAGGTTAATTTTCTGTTTTTAGTTATCTTAGGTTAGATCATAGAAATTAGGGTTAGTTCCTAGTTTCTAAATTTATTGATGATGGAATAACATATGATGTTTTTAGTGTTGAGGCAAAATCCCTAATTAATTTTAAAGATAATAAACTTTAATGATTAAGGATTAAATGGACTTTGATTAATTCCTTGGTATTTAACTTGTGCTCTTGAGTGTTTTACTAAGACATGAACAAGGTTTAAATCATACCAAGATATAAGAAATCAAAGGACATTTAATTCATGAAGTAACTCTGAAGATCAGAAAGTTAGTTCAGAATGTTGATCAGTGAGTTGATCAGAACATTTTGATGGTAGTTCAGAAGGGTGTTCATAAGAAAACCCAGAATCATAAAGAATGTGAAGAACATGCAAGTACACATGACATGAATAAAAGATCCAGTAAAGTACATCTGCATGGATCTATCAACAATAAAGGCATGGACAAGGAACTATGTCAAAAAGATCTTTAATGTTCATCCAAGACTATGAACATTAAAGTACTAGGAATATTCCAATGAGAATATTATCCTAGATGTTGCATTCACTGCACTTCAGTTGTGTCTTTACTATTAGAGTTGATTACATCAAAAGTTAAGTCTTACAAATCAACCTAAAGTAAGAACAAATAGAACATTCTCAAGGTCAGAATGTTCACTCTTGCACATGCTTCCAACTATGAATAGTGTAGTTGGTGGAAAGATGAAAAAGGTAGCAAAAGGAGATCTTGCATCAGAGATAACTTATCCTCTGATCAGAATCAAGCAAAATCTCCTAGAAGCATGGGCCTGAAGTTGCAGACCCACTATCTTCTCTCTCCTGCACAATGACCAAGACAGATTTGGTTCAACTTTATCATACTTTATCCAGCAACTTTTGATGCATATGGAGAAGTTACTTTTTGGTGGATAAAGCCCAACAAATCTCATGTCACGCCTTGAACAACCCAGAAACTCATCAGACATTCATCATTGATGAACCCAGATGAAGAACATCATGAATATCAACATTATGATGAAGAACGCAACAACATTTTGATGGTCAGAATGCTCACCCAGATTTTCAAGTAAAAGCTTGTGGGGCCCAGGACACGTGGCATAACACCATTGGTCACCTTACAACGGCTATATGAGCCCAAAAACTCTATAAATAGAGATCAAAGGCTCAACATTACTTGCACCATTGCAAAGCATACAAGAAAACAACTTGAATTGTTTGAAGCTCTTGCAATTGATCATCACTGAAGGTTCTTTTTACCTTCTTGTAGTTTTCATCAATACTCTTTGTTATCTCTTTCAAAGATAACTTCTTCTTCCTCCTCTTCTGTTTGATTCTCAAACATTCAAAACTTTTCACAAATTGTAATCAAGTCTCATCTAGTTTTAGGGGTACTAAAGTGTTAGTTTGAGCAAAGAGTGTAGAAGTCTAAGTGGTTAACTTAGCAACAAGGTGCAAGCCTGCTGAGGCTTAGAGAATACAAATTGTGTAATTGTTCAGGTGAACAAAGATTGTAAGGTGCAGAATTTGAGAGGTTATCTCAAGCATCATAGTGGAAACTCTCACAAGATTGTGAGGAGTGGACTAACCCACATTGGGTGAACCACTATAAATCTCTGTGTGTTAATTCTCTCTTCCCTATACTCTTTACTTACTGCAAACACAAACACACACAAACACATTTACTTTGTTAAACTGTTTTTGCACTCAGACATCAGAACGTTCTGAAGTCTGTTATTAACTTAACCATTCCAAGTTTCAACTTGAGAATTACTTTTTAAGTTACAGGATAATTTTTTAAAGGGTCACAATTCAAACCCCCCCTTTCTTGTGACTATTTTATCTACTTTATTTAGCTATGTTTTTAGTGCAATTCTTTGCATTTGAAGACAAATTAGAAGTCAATTAGAGGATTTGTCATTGGTTTGAGGAACTTTTTGTATTGTTTTCAGTCGAGTTGTTGTAATTCACTTTTATCATAAATCATGCAACTTCATAAGTGTTTTGAGTGTATTGTAATGAGAAATCATGTAAATTTACACATCAAGACACCACATGAATGATTAAGGATATGAAGACTTAATTATGAGCATGAAAATTAATATCCAAAATCATCAAAATCGTAATTCATTCAAAACAAATATGACCCATAAGTGAAAAAAAAATACTATAGCTTATTAAGTAGAACAAACTTATTCCTCTTACCTTGTTTTCCTTAAGCTTAAGCTAATCTCCAAGAATCTTCACTCTCTCCAATAAACCATAGCTTTCTCTTCACTTTTCTTCAAATGAGTTCTTCCTCTTTATCTTCTATTCTTCTCTTCTCTCTCAATTCTCTATAGTCTCTTTGTGTGAAAGTGTAAAATGAGCTAACCCTAATTTCATCTCATAAGTTATCTATATATACTCCAATAATGAGTTAGGTTACTACAATTCATAATGAGCCTCAAAACTCTTACCACTTAATTCTAAAAAGTTACTACACACTTAACTCACTAAAGCATCTCATTATTTACCATCTCAAAATAATTACCTCAAGTTATACTACTACTTGGTAAATATAACATTCTCACTAAAAAACACTAAAATAATCTCCATTCAAAAATTACTAATTTTCCCTCAGTCTTAAAAAAGACTAAAATACCCTTATCGGCTAAGAATCAACTAATCTCAAATTAAATACGCAAACAAGCAAATAAACGCATATAAACAAAAAAAAAGATTATAGCTTATTAAGTAGAACAAACCTATCCCCCTAACCTTTTTTCCTTAAGCTTAAGTTAATCTCCAAGCATCTTCACTCTCTCCAATGAATCCTAATTTTCTCTTCACTTTCTTCAAATGGGTTCTTCCTCATTCTCTTCTCTCTCAATTCTCTCTAGCCTCTCTATTGTGTGAAAGTGTGAAATGAGCTAACCCTAATATCCTCTCATAAATTATGTATATATACTCCAATAATGGGCTAGGTTACTACACCTCTTAATGGACCTCAAAACTCTTACCACTTAATTCTAGAAAGTTACTACACACCTAACTCACAAAAACATCTCATTATTTACCATCTCAAAATAATTACCTCAAGTTACTACTACTTAGTAAAAATAACTATTCTCACTAAAAACACTAAAATAATCTCCATTCTAAAATTGCTAATTTACCCTCATCCCTCAAATGACCAAAATGCCCTCGGTCTTAAAAATGAAAAAAATACCTTTCTCGGTTAAAATTTCACTAATCTCAAATTACATACGCAACGACATGCTCGATAATATTGACGAAGCGAACCCTGTCCTCTTTGACATCAAACACTCAGTTATCACTGCACTAAGGGAGAACCAATTCTTCGGTAGGGAGACCGAAGACTGTAATGCTCATCTAACTCAATTTTTGGAAGCTTGCAACACCATTAGACTGAAGCCATCACATTTCAACCTCTCATTCTTGTGTTTTTCTCACCTTTAGTACAATCCCTACTCTCAACACCAATAACCGCTTTGAGGAATGAGGGAGAAGACACAATCTCCAGTGAAACTACGCATAAAAGGACCTTGTCAATGGATCATGCCAAGGAGAGGAGACTAAAGCTGAACGTAAGGCGTCGCGATCCCTTTGACAAGGGAGTAGTGAGACTTGTCAATGATAATGATTTTATCATTTATATTTATTTCATGTCATTTTCGACCTTTTGATCAATTTACATATTGATTTTCAAGATTCAAATTTCTAGTTTTATTTTAATATGAACTCTTAATGTTTAAATCTATGATCCTTCATTAATATTTTCATCTGAATTTTAAATTTAAAATTTGAAAATTCATATACGAACGGACCAAAATGGCAAAAATGGCGTGAAAAATAAAGAACGAAATTATTACATGAAATTAAGTTAAACGCCGACCATTGTGATTTTTATTTATTTTATTAATAATAAATGGTAGTAATTAATTTTTAGATTAATATTTACTCATTTATGTTCTAGTTAAAGCTCATGATTTCAAACTCCTTATATTTTAGCTCAAATCAAATACTTAATTTTCCTTTTTTTTATGAGTACCATGTTTGAAATAGTATTAATTTGTTACTACTTTGATCTCAAATATAAGATTAAAAAAATCAAATATTGTTTATGTATTTGGTAAAAAAATTTAACCAAATACATCAATTTTATTTGACTTTTTTTAACTTTGGAGTAATCGTTCCAAAAGACAAATATGATTGATCTCATTTTTACATGTGATGTTAGGGTGAATGAGTATTGAGTTTTAGGATACCTCGGTGAGAGTGATAAGAGATTTTAGGGAATCAATGCTGAAAAGGGTTAGTTAAGTCCTTAACACCCTAATCATTCAACCCCACTAAATTTACCTTCACTTTTCCTTTGTCGCCATGTTCACCAAAAAAGTTAGTGAATGAGATAGAGAAAGAGAAAGAGAAAGAAAAAGGAAATTTGAATAATAAAAAAAAAGAAAAGGTAGTAGCAACCAACTACTACTACATCTTCTTCTCTTTCTATAATTTGCTTTAGAAAGGGATCCCAATGAACGTTGCACCCCACCAACCTCCATTGCTTCTACTTCAAGCCTCTTATCCATTAACCACTTATGATATGGCCCATTTGTCTTTAGGATTTTAGAGAGAGAGAAAGAGAGAAAAAAGTAAAGTAGTTAAATTGGTGAATGATCAATGGATAAAAGAAGAGGTGTGGTTGCTGCAGGGTCAGTGTGGGAGAGCAGAATGAAGAGTGATCAAGTTAAAGGTGGAATCAAAGTGTTCAAAGCAGAAAAAGAACAAGAAGAAGAACAAGAAGGAGGAAATGTTGGTGGTTCTAGATTGAGAAGAACCTCAATTGGGTCTTCAAAGAGAAAAACTTGTAGCCCAATTCAGATTTCCAAAGGAAAAACAGAGGAACCATGCATTTCTGATGGAATCAAGAAGAGTCTTCCATTTCATACAAGAAGCCCAATTCAATCAAGAAAGATAAGATCTGATATGCAGAAGGGTGGTGGTGAAGCTGCAGGGAAATTGAGGAAGATTAAATCAGATCCAATCAAGAAGAATGCTATTCATTCAATTGAATTGAGGAAGACGAAATCCGAGTTGGATCGAGTTCAAGAAAATGAGCCAAATGATGAATTGGATGATGGGTTTGAAAAGATTGAAGCTGAGAAAGATGAAAATGTTGAGGATTTTGATGTGTGTCAAGAGAAAGAGATATCAAGCAATGTTGGTGTGGTTCAAAATTCACCTGAATCAGTGGTTCATGTTGGTGGTGATTCTGAATCAGATGGTGATGTTGTGGATGATGAGGAAATTGAGATTGAGATGGAGAATGAAAGCTTTGATGTGAAGGAAATTAGTATTCCAGAATCTAAAGTTACTGTGAAACAACAAGAAAATGATATGGTTGATGTGAATGAACCAGAAAAGAAGATTGTTTTGAATGAATCAGAGAAGAAAGTGGTAACCAATGAAGCAGAACAGAAGAAAGTTGTGAATGCCAATATGAGATTTCATCACAAAAATGAAAGAAGACCAGTTTCTGTCCCTTTAGTAGTGAAGCAATCCCCTACAATCAGAAGGAATTCAAAAATTTACCAAAATTTCTCCAAACCTACTTCAAGTAAGAAATTTTCAGTTTCATATTCAGTCAATTTTGTATATTTTTGGGTTTAATTCGTTGTCCGAACTTTAGAAAATGTGTGTGTTTTACTAATTTTTAAGGTTCAGTTCCAAAGGAAGAAGAACGCAGTAGCTTTCCACAAACTCAAAACAAGTTGCAGAGTCTAGGTGATTTTTATCTCAATTATGTGTTGACAAAATTTCATTCAATTCAGGTTATAGAAAATAATAATTATTTATGATTTTCATCAACAGTGGATTTAATAATGTGGAGAGATGTTTCAAGATCAGCATTTGTGTTTGGGATTGGAACATTCGTTATAGTCTCATCTTCTTATGCAAAGGATATCAATTTGAGGTTAAAAATAGAGTTTATTTTTTTTTTTATTATAAATAAATCCATAATACAATATAATAACTTTTACTGTTTCTGCCCTTGCTTTTTGCAGTCTTATTTCTGCAATGTCCTATGTTGGCCTTGTCTATCTTGCAGTTATCTTCCTCTATAGATCCTTAATTTGCAGGTAATAATGAGTAACTCATTCAATTTTTGTGACAGAGATACCTAGTGCATTGTTAAATTAGTTGGGAGAATCACCATTGTAATTTTAACACGTAGGATTTTCAATAGAATCTAAGTAAAAAAAAATATAAGCACCAGCTGATAATGTAATTAATGTGTTTATTTTATGTACAATTGTAACTAAAATACCCGTATTTGTACGTCGTAAGTTTTTTATTTTTTTGAGTTTATATTTATGGACAAATTATATATATAGTGGGGCTAAATTTCAGATTTTTTTTTATGGGTTCAGGGGAGTGATAGATGTAGAAGACTCAAATTATGTAGTAAGAGAACAAGATGCAATTTGGATGCTGAAATTGGTCCTACCTTATTTGAATGAATTCTTGTCAAAACTGAAAGCACTTTTCTCTGGAGATCCTGGCACCACAATGAAGGTAATTTAAATATATATTCTTAATAATATTGAACACTTTGTTAGCATAGATAGAAGAGCACTCTAATTGTCCTCGTGATCTTAACTCAGTTGGTATGATAACAAGGTCCGAGGTTCAAACCCCGATAAAAAAAAACACTCTAACTCGTGTGCTATCTATGTGTACGAATTGCAGTTGGCAGTTTTGCTCTTTGTTTTGGCAAGATGTGGAAGTTTCATAACTATTTGGAAGATGGCTAAAATCGGTAAGTTTTTAAAGGCCTAACAAAATGGGTCTTTCTTTACACTTTCGGTTGATGATTGATTGATTACACTGACAGACAAATGAAATGGTAGTGCTCAACTAACTCTAGTACTACTTTTCAGGCTTCTTTGGAGTTTTTATTGTACCAAAGATCTGCTCTTCGTATTCAGCACAATTAACTGCATATGGTAAATTTCCTGATTTTGATGAGTATAGGTTGATGATAGTGTAGAATAGATTAGACGGTGCGGTGCTTTCATGGGCCCACATTAGCCGATCGTGCATGCATATATTTATACATATCTACTCTTTTATACGGATCATGATACCCTTCTGTCGGCATACACTAAATTTAGTTAAACAACATAAATTTGTTTTGTGAATTTTTTTTTTTGTTGTGAGGAATTGTTTTTCTGGATTTTTATAGAGTCAAAATCAACATACTTTGTACTATAATTTTCTATATAAATTTGAAACTCACAGATACATTAAATTAAATTCTTATATTGAAATTAACTCATTCTGTTATCACTTTTTTTTTTAAAAGTATTCTCCTATCACTTGTAAGGTAATGTCATTTTTTATAATAAATTCATTTTACATATTATGTTTACTTCATGCGAGTTTTGGATTTTTTCCAATACGACAAAGATACAAGATAGGCAGAGAATCCATTTTTTATACACGTGATATTTATTTTATTTTAATCTTCTATTCTATGATGACTCCAATGCATAGTAATAATGTAGATCTGACGGGGTCTACAAACAAAGATAAATTACTAGTACTATATAATTTAATTTGCATAATGTTATTATTATAATTGCTAGGGTTTAGGTTTGGTATCTGTCTATTCGTATATGTATTGCGTTAATACATGTGAATTACGAAAAATAATTTTTATAAAATTTTGATTAAAATTATATATATATATATATATATATATATATATATATCATTTTCATTGTAATAAACTATATTTATATTTTTCAATGACACAATATATCAAATATAATATAATTTTTATCTTTCTAAATGACATCAATAATATATCATTCTTATAATTAAATTTGTTTAAAAGTATAATTGAAAGTAAAAAACATCATTCTAAAACTATGTATTCTTTTACATGTAATAATAATATATAATATAAATATTATTATTATTATTATATGGTCCAATTATACCTCATCGTTTCATCCAACGACAAAATCAAACTAGCTCTAAGTTGAGATCTTTTCTTTTTTGTTGTCTTTATAAAACATAATTAATAAATACTACATCACATGGATTAGCATCTTTGGTTTTCTTTATCCAATGGTGCAATCATGTCTTCTTTTTTTTTTTTCTGACAGTTTTGAGCCCATTACTTGCATTGGGTCTCTTTTATTTTCATGACAATTGTCTTTTTTTTTTTGGTAAACTAGGGAACACAATTGTTGGATCATAATAATCGTAACATAATGGTCCTCCACATCCTTGTGGTCCCAATCCCAAAGTCAACAATACTCTATTTCTTTTATGTGTTTGTTTACTATTACTATGCCTCTTTTGTCTTTACTCTTCGTGATCCCAGCCACTACACTAGTATGATGAAAATTTATTACAACACAAGTCATGTCTTAGGGTCGTGTATAAATGCTTGCTACTTAATTAATCAATAGAAATATCGAAAGAGAGTCCTTTTATTTTCATTGTTCTGAAGTCTAATCTAATCTAATCTAATACATATAACTTTTAATATGTTGATATGATAAAGCAAATTTTTGGATTCGTCGATTTCGGGATGCATGGGATTCGTGCACTCACAAAAAAGCTGTGGCTCTAGGCATATTTGGTCTAGTATGGAATTTGTCATCTGTTGTTGCTCGCATTTGGGCAGGTAAATAAAATACTACACTTTTATTTTATTCGCAATATGAAATGTATCCATGTACTAGTTAAACTAATGTGTGGTGGTGTTGTGTTAAATTGCAGTGTTTGTACTATTTGTGGCATTTAGATACTATCAACAACACTATATGGTGAGGGATGAATGGGTAGAAGATGAAACAGGATGTGATGAAGCATGGGAAGAACCAGTTAGACAGAAACAACACAACTTCGTTGCTACCAACAAAGTCAAGAAAGGATTCTAAAAGGATGCATGGTGGTAAACTATAGCTAGCTAGTGGTACCACATTTGTCTCATTTGCTTTTGAATTACTCTTTTCTTTCTAAGTTTCATATCAAAGTGTTCTTTTCGATATATTAAATATATGCATAGCTATAGTTCTCAGGTTGTAAATCTTTGTTTAGTTAATAACAAATCCATTAGGGTTCAATAGCAAAAGGGAATAATAGCTTGGACGTTTCTGATCTGTAATTAACATTCAGTTATAGATAGTATATTCATTTGCTTTAATTTTGGATAATGCTCGAATTTAGTTCACATATATATCATTAGAAGAAAGAATGGTATAAAGTCAAAAAGTTTTGTTCCATCTAGAATCTCAAAGTGAGACTAGGTTGCACAAAAATTCTTTAACTTCATTAAATTCAATGTCAAAAAACGTTTTAGAATATTTAAAAAAAGTTTGTTGAGTGTCTCATTGCTATGTTATGTCATAATAAATCCGAACACTTGAGTTACATTAACTTCCGGATCATAATTGTTATAGTGAATGACTAAAGAAAATGAGTCTTGTTAACAAGTATCTAAGAACATTCTTTAAGGATTTCAAATTAAGAAATTATTTATTGAAAAAGTCAAATATTTCAATTTCAATGGATTGATTTCATAAATTTCTATAAAAACTTACTTTCTAAAGTCATTAAAGAGTACTCGTTAGCATTTGCCATTATCTTTTATATTGGTGGGTCTATTTGTATACGTTATCCAGAAAGATGAGGACTCAATCATTATTCATTCGTCGAACCAACGTCAAGATTTTGATAGATCCAGAAGTCAAAATGTCTTTTGCATTTTCATTTAAGAGTTATGGTATATTGACGTCACTTTTGTGACAACTTTCCCAACAATCTAAAAATATTGGTTGTCAAAATACCCCTATGATATATTGACATAATGTTCGAAGCTTTTTTTCTTTTTATTTTACAAATAATTTCTATGTATAAAGTTGTCAAAATAATTGTTGCAATGTTTAAGTATCATTACTCTTTTAAAAAAATGTTTGGTGTACATCTATATGACGTGATATAGAAGTGATGTGCTAGGAAGAAAGAGATAGAGATATAATAAGATGTTGAAATGGTTATAAACGTGAGTTGTTCAAATATCATTATTGTTTCATTTATTGGTGATAGTTTTGTTGGGTTTTTTTTTGGAATGAGGTAGAGTAAAAGTAATGCTTTGCACGAAATGTGTGTTAAATGTGATTTTGTCAGCTAAAACTCTATTCTTGGAGGAGTAGACCCTTACTTCTAATAGAGAAGTCGGTGCTTCTAAATCGAGTCAACATTGTTTAATAAGACCCTCTTCAAATAGGAAGGTGTATTAATTAATTTTTCACAAAAATACCCCTAATTAATTGAATAGAATTAAATATCAACTAATTATCTCTCTTTCTTTTTTGAGGGAAACTAATTATCTCTCTTAATATTAATAAAGGGAATGCATATTGTTGACAAATTTAATGCAAAAACAAAATTTCATAATTTTTGTGCTTTTATCAAAATGGTCTTATTTATAGGGACATAGGTAGTAATTGTTAGTGCTAGTATCAGGTGGCAACAGTCCCGTATCCGGTGGTTGAAGGATGGGATGAAAACTCAAAGTATTTCCATTCGGCTCTAGTTCGTCGTCGGAGAAAGAATGCTATTGTATCTTTAATGGTGAACGGTACGTTGGTGGAAGGAGTTCAGCCTATTCGGAATGCGGTTTTTTCCCATTTCAAAGACCATTTCGAGGCGTCGACTATAACAAGACCAGGGGCTGAAAATTTGACTTTTCAAACTTTAACCCATGCGGAAGTCACGGGTCTCATAAAGCCATTTTCAGAATCGGAGGTTAAAGCGGCTGTCTGGGATTGCGAGAGTTTTAAAAGTCCAGACCCAAATGGAGTTAATTTTGGATTCATAAAAGAGTTTTGGGAACAGTTAAAAGGCGATGTTTTGCACTTTATCTCAGATTTTCATAGGAATGGAAAATTGGCTCGCGGGATCAATAGTACGTTTATCGCCCTTATTCCCAAGGTTGATAGCCCGCTGAGATTAAATGACTTCAGACCCATTTCCTTGGTGGGGTGCCTTTATAAAATTTTGTCAAAAGTATTAGCTAATCGTTTGCGAATGGTTATTGGAAAGGTGATTTATGATACTCAGTCAGCGTTTGTGAAAGATAGACAGATTTTAGATTGCATTCTTATAGCTAATGAGGTGGTTGATGAGGCCCGTAAAACGAAGAAGGAGCTTTTGCTTTTTAAAGTTGACTTTGAAAAGGCGTACGACTCAGTTGACTGGGGGTATCTTGATGTCGTCATGCACAGAATGGCGTTTCCGGTGCTGTGGCGAAAGTGGATAAAGGAGTGTATAACAACAGCAACGGCTTCTATTTTAGTCAATGGAAGTCTAACTTGTGAATTCCCTTTGAAGAGGGGACTGCGTTAGGGTGACCCTCTTTCTCCGTTTCTCTTCTTATTGGCAGCTGAGGGTTTGAATGTTTTGATGAAGTCATTAATGGATAATAATTTGTATACGGGGTATGCGGTCGGTACTTCAAACTCGGTAGTGGTGTCTCATCTGCAGTTTGCGGATGACATGTTGCTATTGGGAACAAAGAGTTGGGCCAATGTCCGAGCTTTGAGGGCGGTGTTGACACTGTTTGCGGAAATGTCAGGTCTCAAGGTGAATTTCCACAAGAGTTTGTTGGTTGGCATTAATATTGGGGACTCTTGGTTGATAGAGGCGGCGTCCATTCTAAACTGTAAGGTTGGTAAAATCCCGTTCCTGTATCTTGGTCTTTCGATTGGTGGTGATCCTCGGAGGTTATCGTTTTGGGAACCTGTGATGAATGCAGTTAAATCTTGATTACCGGGGTGGCAGAGTCGCTTTCTCTCATTTGGGGGTCGTCTGGTTCTTCTCAAGTCTGTCCTGACCTCGTTTCTTGTCTATGCTCTTTCTTTCTTCAAGGCTCCGTCAGGTATAATCTCTTCTCTTGAATCTATGTTTAAATTTTTTTTTTGGGGAGGGAGTGAGGATAATAGGAAAATTTCCTGGATTGCTTG
>Ga0315914_1002861_pt1 | contig 26406 bp, 10 predicted proteins | sample MpolenodulesMG_FD_203920 | JGI IMG/M metagenome (GOLD analysis project Ga0315914, IMG submission 203920) | Medicago polymorpha root nodule microbial communities from Los Angeles, California, United States - elongated nodules | ecosystem: Host-associated > Plants > Roots > Nodule | place: USA...
TGTACAGTTTCTTTATCTATATATATATATTTTGCCATTAAAAAAACATCTTTTATTGAATGAACCTAACAAATGAATTTTTGCTTATAATAATGATTGGAGCATATACATTACAACAAGTTAGACTAGATGCATATATTTCATGAAAAAAGAAGGAATAAAAATAAATAATCACGATTATTGCTAACCAATCATAAGGGCGAATCAAATTACACTATAAATAGAGTGAATAGATGAATTGATCATCAAAATTATAAAATAACGGACAAAATAGTCATTGATTTTTGCAAATTGATAAATACTTTCTTAAGCTCCTATTGATTTTGTTTTTGTTTTTTCAAAAATAAACGATATTTGTTCATTCAAATTGATAGAGTATATGGATACAATATAAATTCAAAATTGGTAAAAACAAAAAGGATGAATTTGTGAACAAATTCACAACAACCATGTTAATAATAAACAAATGACATATTACATATCCTACAAATATGACTATATTCAATTCTTCAGAATACTTCGCTGGTTGTTAATATCCAAAAGAAATAATCTGATTGGAAGAGTAAAAACTTATCCATGGATGCAGGGGCGGAGGCAAGAATTTAAAGATAGGGAGACCGAGTATATGGAACATAATTTGATTAAAAAATAATTGTTTAAAAACAAAAGGTATATAAGAAACCCTAAACTAATATTTTCTTTTTTAATAGATAGACGAATTGACAAAATTATTATAAACTCACGCACATAAATATAGGACGGGGTTCGAACCCCGATAATTGCATCCGATCAAACGATTTTCGAAAATTTTGTCAGTTAAGCTAGAACTTGTGGGCAACTTAAAATGTGTTATGGGGAAGACCATATCAATATATTTTACGAAATTTGAGATAATTTAAAATATTGTAAAGTATAAAATATTGATATTAGTTGTCAATTAATCTAGTAACATGGTAAAAAAAATACATTTTTTGATAGAAAAAATAGACATATTAATTATTGATCGACAAATATATTCAATTGATTTGTGGTAAGATCATTGATCGACAAATATACAACCTAAAGATCCAAAGAGCATCTTTTTCCCATGCACACCGTGTCACTGTCCCAAGCTAAAGTTAGGTGTGTATTTGATTTTATGGTGACAAAAATTGATTTTAATTAAAATTGAGTTGAATATATTTGCATAAATTCACATAAAAGTGGTTGAACAATAAATATAAGTGCAAAAGTCATGTTGAATAAACACTACAAATCATAGCTTCAAATTAGAATTAATTATGGAATCAAAATCAATTATTCTCAAATGCACTCAAACATGTAAAAAAAAACAATTATACACTTCTAGAATTAATTTTGACTCGTTCAAAAGTAAAATCAAACATATAAGTGCACTTGATACAATCAGATACCACAATCGTAGACCTTTATTTTAAACTCTTAAATTAATAAGTTTTAATGAACCTAGAATACACCTAAAATGGTAAAAGGTAGCGGAAAAAATACACTTTGTCTCTATATCTAACGTGTGAGTTTTGTTACTTAGATCTTTAAAACAAAACAAAAAAAAATGCTAAAATTAGTACAACAATTGGTTTTGTAAGTAGCAGAACTATAATATCCATTGCATAGCGACCAGGAGTGAAGCAAGACTCAATGACACCATCTGCATGCATTGATCAAGCTCTGGCAACCTAAAGCATTGATGTCAAAAGTGTTCCTCATGTGTGGATCCCATAACTTGAAAATTGGATGCATTGCACTTAATTGCCTATGAGCAGACAATATAAATGGTTCCATGCAAACATGTGTACGTAGCCTCAACCTATATAAAATTCCTCAAAAAAAGTTACATAAAACTCCATTCAAATGACATGTCATGTCATGCAGCAACAGAGATCACCACTTATGCTTAAAAAACAAAAAACACCTGCATAATTATGTCAACCACCCAACACACACCACATTAAAACATGGAAACCCCTAAACCCCCAAATCAAACAAAACAATTTTAACCATTCAAATAGCAATCAAAACGGAAAAAATGTTACTTAGGGCATTTTCCCAAAGGATGAGAGGGAAGGAAGGGTTTGAGGGGAGAGTAAAGAAGATTAATATGATTGTTGTTGAAGAAGATGGATGGAAGAAGATGAATCAATTTTTTCCCCGGATTATGAATTGATTGAAGGAAGAAATGCATGGGTGGAAGAATGGAAAGAAGAAGATGCAAAAAATGGAAAGAAAAGATGTAGAAGAAGAAAGTAGTGGGCAACAATGTTGTTGAAAGAATATAGCTTAATTAATGCATGGGGTCAAACTGAAAATAACAAAAAGTATAAGGCTATAATCTATAAAATTAAATAATAAGTATTTCAAATACAATGACGTACATTTGGCTGTTTTTTATTTTTTATTGATGTTATGTGACATGACTAAATTGTCCAAGTGTTTATAAAGGTAGCTTAGGCTTCACCGGTATAAGATGAGAAGAACCTAAACATAATTTTCATATCTTACACATAATGGATTTCGATTCTCTCCATTAAAGATTCTCTTAAGTTTTCTCTATTTTCAATCTCCAACACATTCTTATTCTACTACCATAATCTTTATCAGTATACCAAAATAATCCAACTTTAATATTATATAACAAACAACCAACATTGCTCTTATGTTATGCAAGCGTGTTTTATTTTCTAGTAACAACTATGATAGTAAAAGCATATGTATGCATAATGGATCATTAGAATGAACAGGACATACATCATCAATAGAAAATAGTGGAATCATAATGCAATATTCGAGTACAGTCCTTTACTGGTGACAGAAAAATGTAGATTTTAATTGTCTCATTTGTGTTTGATTATGTATTTTAAAATGACAAGTACAATAAACTAAATTGATTTCATAATTTTAAAATAATAGTTATAGTTTTCTTGCAAATTTAAAAACAATAATTTTAATTATTAACATGTATAATTTATTTTTAAGTTTATTGATGAATTTCATTTCCCTATTTAAATTGTATTTTTAGAATGATGATTGATTCGATTGATAAAGGAGTTTACTCCTATTTTGTAAGGATATTGTTCAAATTTCCGTTATTAACTTAAGAACCTACTTAATGGTAGTCTTTAGGAACATAGCATCCAACTCACCAAAAATTTCATTTATAAACAAAAACTAATTTTTTTAAAAGGATAAAGAAAATCTAATTGTCAATAAGCATTGGGACTTGCAAAGTTCAACCATGTATTATTTGTTGTTTACTTTATTTTTTTCAAATTGTTACCAAGATATGGTTACACATAACACGCATAATCTATACCCTAGGAGAAATATGAACTTGCAATGGATTTTTCATCACCATAGTGAATTCTTCTTTTTCCGACAAATCAACATGCCCTCCCTCTGGAAGCTTCCAATTGAAATTCCAAAACTAAATTAGCCACAAAATATTCCAAATGGAGCAAAGCTAACTTGTATCCGGGACAAATTCTCCTTCCAACTCCAAATGGCATCATCTTTATCTCTTTACTTCCAATAATATCAAACGTTTTATCATTCAAAAATCTCTCTGGCTTAAACTCCATTGGGTCCTCCCAAACACGAGGATCCCTTCCCATCTCTGCAACCATGAAATTCACTGTCCAATTTTTAGGCACCAAATAACCATTCATAACAACATCCTCATTCACCTTGTGTGGCAAAACAAAATGTCCCGGTGGATGAAGTCTTAACCCTTCCAAAACCACACACTTCAGATACGGAAGTTTATGCAAGTCTTCCTCTTCACTTCCTCATTCTCTCCAACACCATCACCACCCATTACCTCTTTAATCTCCTCTACAAGCCTCTCTTGCACGTTCGGGTACTTCACTAAATTTGCCATAATCCATTGCAAAGCAGTTGAAGTAGTATCTGTCCCAGCATTCAAAAACTCCGAACAAAGACTAACCATTTCATCCTCACTAAGTTTTCGTTTCTCCTCAGGTAAATCCAACTCTTATGAAACAATTGTGTTAGGATTGCTCATTTCACTCTCCTTAACTTGATTCCTCGCTCTTATCAACGGAAGCAGAACATCTTCTTGCACTACTAAAAAAGCAAAAATTAGTGAGGGATATTTAGTGAGGGAAAATGTGAAATCCCTCTCTAATTCCGTCACTAAATTTTGCGACCAAGGAATTTGTGAGGAATTTCATTTTTTCCATCACTAATTTCCCTCACTAATTTTGTTTTTTCTAGTAGTGTTGATCCTTACGCAACTTCAACAACTCCTCCCAATGTTTATGCAACAAAATTCTTGTAACCGTTGGCCAAAAATTCAATATATTAAATCTACTTAAATTCAACAAAAGTGTCCTATTTACACGTTCAACCTCATTAATTTTCTCATTGCTAAGTCGTTCACCAAAACACATGAAAACTAGTAAACAGAACATGGCATAGGTAAAGTGAGGAATGACTGTAACAAAATTAACAGAATCTGTAGATTCCAATCCTGATGCAGTTTTGAGACGATTGATGAGAATGTGTAGGACCCATTTACAAATTTCTGAGAAGGATTTCATCTTTGATGGATGAAGCATCTCAGAAGCGAGGTTGCGACGATCAAGACTCTAAACTCTAGATGATATATTTTACTTTTTTTTTTTTTACAACCTGATGATATATTTTACTTAACAACAAAGTATACATAACTCATTTTTTATTTACCAACAAAGTAAATGCAATTTTTTGTTTTTTGGTACAAAAGTCATTAATACAATTTAAATGTATAACATATGTAACTTTTGTCTATTATTTTTTGGTACAAAAGTAATTAATACAATTTAAATGTATAACATATGTACCTTTTGTCTATTATTTTTTGGTACAAAAGTAATTAATACAATTTAAATGTATAACATATGTAACTTTTGTCTTTATTTTATAATTAACATAAAAAATAATATCAATTTTATTGCAACATCTTCTAAAAGATATCCTTTTTTTCTTTACAGAATCTTCTAGAAAATATCTTATTTACTCATGTTTAATATGTCTATCATATCATCTAAATACTTTTTTATGTACTCTTTAAACTTTAAGATCTTAAATATTTTATACTACTTTAAAATCAAGATATTTATACGATAAGTTACATGTCACTCTTTATAAATTAATTTCAAGTACTATCTTTGATATATACATTAGGGTTTTTTTCTCCAATACATCTCTTTATGTCTTATACAGTTTATAGTGATGCTTACATTTTTTTAAGGAATAGTGATGCTTACATATATACACTATATATCTATATCTATACAATAGAAAATGTGGTTTTCGAGTGGCTTTTTCTCTTCTAATTATATCATTAAACAATTTTTCTTATAAAAATCTATATTTTATTGGTGTTGTTCTAAAAGATAATAATTTATATGATATTTTTCCTCAAAAAAAAAAAATTATATGATATTTGATTTATTATTTGTGTCATTGAAAATGTAAATATAGTTTTTGGTTGAAACCCATTAGTTTTCTCAGGAACTTCCTACGGTCCTGGGTAATTCATGAACACCATTCAAAGGCAACTCACTTTTTTCCATCAACATAGTTTATCTTGAGGCAAATTGTTGCGTTGATAAACCATAGCAGAGAGTTTAAATTGATGATGTTCTTTATGCATGGTAATGGGCAGGGATGGGGATGGATTTTATCTTCCATGTCCCCATACTCTTCTCCCATATACTTATATGTTACCCTACCCATACCTAGTGGGGATGAGAAATCGAATCTCATCCCTGTCCTCGATGGGTTTGGGTATCCCCGCTCCATCCCTATCCACGGATAAAAAAAATTAATAAAAGTAATTTTTTATCCCCAAACTCAATGTTGTAATACATTATCCAACAAAGTGATGTTGGCGATCGATGACTATGGTGAAAGAGAAGAAAGAGGCCGAGAGTGTGACATATGGAAGAAGAAAAGAGAGAACTATGATAAGTGATTGTCATCTCAAAGGCTGAGACTCTAATTGTGTGGGTGAAATGATTTAGAGTTTGAGTTTCTATTTATATAAAAAGGGTAATAAATTGAGTTTCTACATTCGGGACAGGTTTGGGTATGGGTGCCTATATCACTGTTACCCGTCCCGTACACATATTTTAAAATCGGAGAAAACTCAAACCCAGTCAAAACGGAAAAAACCCATCAAATTAGTTTTAGTTTTGGTGGATACCCACAGGTATGGGTTTTTTTTGTCATGCCTAATGTTCTCCCAGTCCCCTCATTCCTTAAAACTTGTGTTAGATCAGTGGCGGAGTCAGAAAAAATAGTTTGGGTGGGCCACTAAGAGTTTGACTACAAAGCTCGGGTAATTTTAAAAATTAAATTACATAGTTTACTACCGCTACAAATTACGAATAGTTTTTTATAATACTTGTTAATTGGAGTAATTTTCAGTTGACAAGACAATATATATAAAGGAGATTTGAAACCCCCAAAAATTAGAAGGTTTGTAAACCTCCGTTACCCAACCAAGTATAAGCATGACAAAAATCACATATGTCACTTTTAGAACTGCCGAAAAACCAAACCGTTGAAAAATTGTTTAAAACTCGTAAAATAGACCTATGATTTTTAATTTTTTAATTTTCTAGGTGGGCCACTACACCAGTCAGTGGGGATTTAGATTTGTCGAACACTAAAACCGCAACAAAATTGTTTAAAATATCGTAAAATAGACCTACAGTCGTTAATTTTTTATTTTTTGCGGGTGGGTTGTGGCCTACCTCTGCACATGAAGGGCTCCGCCTCTGTGTTAGATGATTGTGGAGCGATAATTTTTCCTAAAATTGTTCTCTAGTTTTCTTTTTCATTTCTTCTTTATTAAAAAATTGATCTTCAAATTAATAGTTGTGTCAAAAAACAAAAAGAGTTGCATAAAAAAACTTTTTTTTTTTGTCAGGGTTTAAACCTCAAACCTTGCATATATTATACATTGTCTCTATTAATTGGAAGAAGAAAAAAAAAACATGTTTAATAGTGAATCCAAATGGCAATTGAATAAATTTATACTACTAATAAAAAAAAATTATGTTATAGCCTTCTTTTTTAGGATGGTTAACCTATTTTCAATATACTTAAATTACACTTCAAATATTTTTACTCTTAAATATATTAATTATGAATTAGATACATTTGTACCCTTATCTTAATCTTAATATTCTTAATATATATTAATGTTAGAAAATTTGCCCTAATCCTAATTCCGCCTTTCTTTTAGGTCTAAGTAATTTTTATGGGAAAAAAAGTGTTTGGAAGGAATCAAATCAAGTATCATATGCTTACACTTTACAACTTTAGCCATTATACCACTTCCATTTTTGTTGAAATATTATTGCTTCCAAAAATGATATACATGACTAAAACATTTTTTTAAAGCCTCAACCGCCCTAGTGGTTCCCTTTCTCATAGCAGTTATTTTTTATTATTAGCGGTTCTTTTATTGGTAACAATTCTTTTTCATTATTATTATTTTTGGTGTACGCTTACTACGTGTTACGATATTAAAGTTGCACCTTTAGAATTGTTAGATAATTTGATTGATCCATATGATAATTTTATCATTAGAAATTTCACTTTTTACTGTAATTTTGTCGGCCACTTTGTTTCTCCTATATCAAATTACTTGAAGTTATTTATTCTGACTTTTATTTGCAAAAATCATTACGAGAGATTATAACATTATTTTCTTTTAGCAAAGTAATGACTTTGATTCCATATTCGTTTTTGTTGATTTTCATATTCATTTTTGTTGATGCAAACTAAATGTTGTTAATTTGTTTCTTTTAGATTGTGCATGTCGATCACTCTCAATTGTCACTTAGTTTGATTGTTTCTGAGTTTAAATGTAACTCTACAAGTAATGATATAGTCAATTTGATATTTTACATATGAAACTCTACAAAAAAATCCGGCATCACACATGTTAGAGTCTAGTTTTAAGAAACTAAAAAACCAACTGCAATTTTTTCTAGATAGCTAATTTCAAATTTTAGTCGAGCGTTATGAAATTATAATAAATTTTTAAAAAAAAACTTTAGACAATGCATAATATACACAAGATCCGCAGTTCAAACACTAGAAAGAAGAAAAAAATTGAGATGTGTATAAAAAAGAAGGAAGAAGTTGTATATATGTGTGTTTGGCACGTGTGACTGACAGATTTAGTCTGATTCGCACGCACACACGCCTGCCTGCCTGCGAAGCCTCTCCTCTCCTCCCTGTCTCGTCTCCCTCACACCGCAGACTCTTCTTCTTTTTCAGGTAACTCAAACCCTTCGACATTTTCTGAATTTTCGTTTTCTCTATTATTCTTTTAAACCATTCTATTTTTTAATCGATCACTTATAACTCTAATATACGATTTTACCTTCGCTTTCAATTCACACTTCCTTCCTATGCTCTGCTCTGCTCTAATTTTTAATACAAATTCTTCCCTAATTATTTGTATTTAGAACATTTATTGACAATTAGAGATTGTGATCGGAATTAAATAAACTTAATTATGCACTATGAATTCAGGTAAACAACCCATTTTGTTCTTAGGCGTTGTCTATAGTCTCTGAATGTGTTGAAATTGCAAACAAGTCCACAACTATCTCTTTTATTAATCATTTTGGTCCGCAATTTGTTGTGTTTACGGTTGTATACTTGTATTATAGATTATTTGTTTGAGTTTCATATTTCTTTGATGAACTTTAATAAGGAAGGATTCTATGTTTATATTTTTATCACTCATATATGAATTATTATCTATGATGTAAGTTATTTAGAGATGTGAATGCTACCCTAGTTGAGTGGTTATATAAAACTAGGCAAGATTATGAATACAATCATTAGAGAGAAATTTAGAGTGGCCCTCCTCGAGGAAAAGATGTTAAAGTCTCATCTTAGACTCTTAGTTAATTTGGGCATCTGGGGAGAAAATTCATAGAAGTACATATAGGGAGAATTGATTCGATGGGTGATAGTTATATATTTAGATAGAGGGCGGGGGATTAAAGAAAAACTATAGGCCAAACCATTAAGGGAGATTAAGTGGTTAATGATCCACCATATTATGGTGTTGGTTAATCTATGCCATCTTGTAGAAAGAATAAAACTATCACCTAAACAATAAAGGGAGATTAAGAGGTAAATGGTCTATTTCTGAAATTAATACGGACCATCATATTATGGAGTTGAGTGATCCATGTAGCCGATCCCATCTAATGTGGAAAGGTTTTGTTGTCTTGTATAGATGAATTATCATCTACAAATACACCTTAGAGCATAGTTTGGGTTTCTGTGTTATTGTTGTATTGTATAGTCGATAATTCCTATTAGCATAAAAAATCAACCACTCACTAGCTTGCGAAATATGGAATTTAGGAAACTATCCTCAGTAAGGAATTAGATAAATTAGCTGGTTCAAGTTAGCAGCATTTTGTCATACGTAGCTGATGTAGCTCTAAAATTATATATAAAGCACTATTAGGTAATAGAAATGTATTTTAAGCTCTCCGAAAGGTGGAGAAACCAAATGATAAGGAAATGGTTTCATCACTTTTGATTGTGTGTGACTATAGTTCTTAATAAAGTCTTGTAACTATTGACTATTGTAGGTAATGACAGAAGCAGTTGTTATAGATTTTACTGGTTCGCTGCCTTTTGTGCTATCCACATGCCTAGTTTTTTATTTACCACAGTTTCTTGCATCTTTCTAAACAGCAGTAAGCTGTTCTTTCTAACCTTTTTGTTTCCTTAGGAGCTTGTGATCTGAACATAAAGATGGACTTCCATCTTAGTAGTATCAAAGATGCATTTGACCGTGTGGCTAAGAAGCAAAAGACATGTTCTTCCAAGTCTCAAGAAACTGTTGACCAGGTAGGGCGTGAAATTGAGCAGGCATTGGCAACACTTCAGTCACCTCAGGACCCCTTAACTCTATCTGACCAGAAATCCATTCTTACAGAACTTAAGTCAAAGCTCAATGCTATTGGGTCACTTCAACATGTAGAAGGACCAACTAAGGAATTGAACTCAAGTATTGCCAAGTATCAAAAACTTACTGAAAAATTGTTAAACCCTGACATCTCAAAGGCATACAGAAATGTGGAGTTTGATACTCATATTATCAATCAGATCATTGCAAGCCACTTTTACCGTCAAGGTTTATTTGATCTTGGAGATAGCATCATAAATGAGGCTGGGGAGTCTAATGCAACTGCAATTAGATCTCATTTTTTGGAAATGCACCATGTTATTGAAGCCATGAGGGGTAGAAATCTTCAGCCTGCTCTCACATGGGTCTCTGCCAATCGTGAAAAACTTGTCCAGATTGGTTCTAATCTTGAACTTAAGATTCACACACTGCAGTATGTAGAGGTTGTGCAAAGTGGAACCCAAGCTGATGCCCTAAAATATTCAAGAACTTGTCTTGCTCCTTTTGCTAAGCTTTACAAGGATGAGTTCCACAAGCTTATGGGTTGTCTCATGTATGTAGGAAGGCTTCAGAACTCCCCTTATGCTGAGTTGTTGTCCCCAGTTCATTGGGAGATGACAACTGAAGAGCTAGCGCGACAGTTCTGCTATCTTATGGGACAGTCCTACGAGAACCCACTGAATGTGGTATTTGCTGCTGGAATTGAAGGGTTGCCCACACTGTTAAAGTTGGTAAATGTAATGGCGGCAAAGAAGCAGGAGTGGCAGGAAATGAAACAGTTGCCAGTGCCTGTAGAATTGGGAAAGGAATTTCAGTTCCATTCAATTTTTGTTTGCCCGGTGAGTAGGGATCAAGGTAGTGAAGAGAATCCTCCAATGCTGCTGCCATGTTTACATGTCCTTTGCAAGCAATCAATTATGAAGTTATCAAAAAATAGCACGCGAACATTCAAGTGTCCATATTGTCCAGCAGAAGCTACAGTTGCACACTGCAGACAAGTGTTTTTCTGACATTGTTTGTGCATATCTCACCAATATTTCATTGATGAAGTATAACAGTTATAGCTTTGTGGTTGTAAATAGATATTCTAAATTATCTTTTGCATTTGACAAGACCACTGAGTGAATAAAAATTGAAAGAATTGATAACTTTGAGCTCTGATTTCATCTCCATCTCCTTGGTTTGTCTTCTCCCCACTAAAGTGGATTCTCCAGTTTTACTTACAATTCTTGCTTTACCAAGCCGAAACGCTTCTAATGTGCTTCCATGATCGATCTCACTGCCTAAAATTTGTATTTGCTCACGCGTGGTTATGTACAATTATGGTTGCACTACTAATTATGATGTAGTAGTAGCAGTATAGTTCAATTTGTTCGATGGCTATGTTTTTAGTGCAGCGTTGGGCAATCACCAATGGTGTTTGGTAACGTAATTTGTTTTCGTTTGATTAAATTCACTCTTTACATTCCCCTATCTTCTCTTTCCCTCCCTTTCATTAAAATCTCTCTTTATCTCCTGATTTGAGCAAGAGTAGAATGGTTTTTTGAGTTGGATCAGTGGCAGCTCAGCAAAAACTTATCTGCTCAAAATAGAATCCTGATCAACCATGTCCTTACCATTTTATCGGTTAATATAAACACTGAATAATTGACAAGCTGATTAGTGCTACATGCATAACTGTTCATCAGCATGTTGGGTCACATAATTCATAGTTTCTTCTATTAGTCCCTTAAAGCCTAAGAGAATGTTTGAATTGACTGATGTATTTGAGTTTATTTATTGACTAAACATTTTGTGAGATTGCTTTGGAAATTTTATGAAAACAACTCGTTTTTAATATGCTCCTCAACATTCCAAGATAGGTTATGAAATCAACATATAGTTTACATGAAAAGAATTTAACTTAAATTAGTTCATTTTGTGCTTACCATGATAAACACTTATGTTATAAGTTGTAAATTAAGTTATTTATCCAAACAGAGCCTAAACCACACATTATTACAAGTGTTTTGGTACTCCAACTTGTATTCACATGTTCCTTCTTTCCTTGCAATATTACAACAAATTCTTCATGCAATAAACTGAGATCAAATATGCTAAGAAAAAGAACCAATAATTCAAAACATGTCCCTAAAGAAACAGACTTTAATTTCTTTTTCGGGCAATTGTCCAAAACAAGAACAGAAAAAGAAAACAGAACATTGAAGTTTCATTCTTTGTTTCTTTCTATGGAAAACCAATTATACTATCAAAAGGAAACAATGGATAAGAAATTTGAGAAGCTTTTGGAGGTTGATTCTCTTGTAGCAAATATTCTTCAACCAATTCTTTGGTAGCTTTTTCAGACAAAGGATGAAAAAATTGACCCAATTCCTTAACAAACGCATTCACCAAAACCCATTTCTCATCTTCACCCATTTTGTTCCATTTGAGTTTAGCATCTTCTTCATTGAGTTCTAAATATTCGCATAGTTCTTTGAAAACAATCTTTCTGCTCTTTCTCATTGCTTCTTCTGCTTGCTTTGCACGTGCGTTGATTATGGATGCTTTTTCTGCAAACTCTGATGCAAGTGATACATCGTTGTTGTTCTTGGTGCATGAGATTCTTGGGGGTTTGGGTTTTGGGTTGGTGGAGAGTGTGATGGGAGAGATTGTGAAGAACATTGGAATGTGTTGAATTCGAAGAGCCATAGAAGTGAGTTTTGAAATCGATTCAGATTTTTGGGTTTTGGAACGATGAAAGAAAAAAAGAGGTGGTGGTTATTACTGTGAAAAAATGGTTGGAGCTGGATTGGAATTATGATGGATACCATTCATTTGGTATTTATAAGGCGATTGTTTTTAAGTCCTCCTATCGTTCAACGTGTGAAAATAAGTCCATCTATTAGGCATCAATTAAAAAACAATGATCGAGTCGTAACTCCTAATAGATTTTGTGCCATTGGATACTACATCCTCTTAAATTTGTGAAGCTTTTCAGCAATGTGAAAGTCTAAAGAGAAAATTAACAATTAAATATTACATTATTTTTATGTCATTTTTATAACCATTAAATTTATTAAACATGTAAATTCAGTCCGTTAGCTTGTTTGATATTAGTTATAACCTGGTTTATAAATCATTCGTTGTAAGTTAGTTTATCAGCTATCCCATTTTTTTTTGCCAAACAAAGCCTTAATAAACATGATAAATATGATATACCTTGGTATTTCTTGATGGTGTTGTATATTACTCTTCAATCCCATAATAATCATCACATTTGCACACAATTGTCTTAAAATGGATTTTACTTTTAGTTTTCAATGTCATATTAAGTTTTCTTTATTCAATTATAGTATCTAATTAATATTATGTGTTTCACGTTCAAGTATTTCTCTTTAACGAGTGTTTTCACGTTAGAGTGAATGCAGCAGTGCGTTTAGTGTGAAGTTTGCATATTTGGCTTCTTAAAATTGCGGCAAAATCGGCATTGGGACTCTATTGGTAATTAGAATGCATAACCAGACAGGTTATTAGATTTATTATAACAGTACTAATGTTTAATAAAATTACTAAGTGTGACAGATATTATGGGGGGAAGATGTAGTACGTATAAAATAAAACTATGCAAGAGTTACGCGTAAAATAGTAAACCTCTTGTGAGAAAAAAAATTGAAAAATAGTAACATTATAATTACATGTAACTGATGGAAGAGGAGTATTGAAATTTAACTAAAATTCAAAGCAATCTTTTAGAATAATTGAAGTTATTCAATTTGGCTTAAAACTTGAACAATCTAATCGTAATAGTAACACTCTTGTTCTCGCTGTGCTTTCATTAGTTATTTGTTGCTTTGATTTGGACACACTAGAATTCTGATGCTGTAATTCTTTTTCATTTTTGTTATCTTTTACTGGATGAATGTTTACTAGGTTTATAGGAGCATGTCCGAATTTGTTTCCACTGCATTGTTGAAAAACCATTCACCTGGTTAGTATCAAGTTGAACTGTTTTCAGTCAACAGTCAACACACTTAACTAGTGTGGACTTGAAGCCGATGTGAGTTTCATTACAAGGACACTAAATAATAATATTTGCCATGGTTATTTCCAGTATTCTCAATTGTGAAATGCAGAAAATAGGCTTGTTCTAATTTCGCGGCACTACATTGCTATAGCCATGTTATTTGATAGCACTTGGTACTAAACTGTGTATCGTGGAACAAAAGCGATTTCTAAAATTCCACAGCACTATAGCTCGTTATATCTGCTATTGGACAACACTGTTTATGTCCTTGCAAATCATAGCAGTACCAACTTATAAAACCGTATGTCCAGGTCAGGCATGGACACGGGAATCACAATGTAGACAGAGATAACAACTACAATGTGTATGGTTGGTTGAGTTGTGCTGACAGTATAAAACAGATCACATTGGTTGTGTATGAAAATTAAACTCATAAAATATTAAAACTCCTTCAAATAACGTTAAAAAATGGATGACATTAATCTGTTTATAATTTATAGAACAGTAGTAACTGCAAACGTATCATATATGAAATGAAATATATTCAAGGGGATAACAATTAACAAAAATGTATAATAAGAGTAGGTTACTCTCATATGAAAGTTAATCTGAAATGAAATATAATCTTGACTGTATACTTCCCCTTCTACATTTTGATAGTGTGTTCATCCATTATTTTCTAAACAATATTTTATGTCTGTAGAGGTTATTAACACAATCTTGTCTGTAGATATTATTTGCAAGGAAGCTTGCCAAACCGTAAATCCTGTTAAAAGGATAGCCATCTCCAAATAACGCTAGAAATTCTCAGCCACAGATTAAAGACCCACAAGAGTATTTTAAGCTTCAGTTAGCCCCCAGAACATCGTAGTATGTCACAGGTCTTCTCTTTGACTCCCCGCAGAGTTTCTGAATAATTAGGAAGTAAGTTTACCGAAATATAAACAATAAATATATACGCAATCAGTGATGCACTATCAATGTAAATTAGTTTTGCACCGACATCCAATGAAAACTCATCAAATCGCTACATAAGTCCACTTTATTAACCGCTTTTTAGAAATAATCAGGTGCATGTGTATATCTTTATACTTAGAACGTGTATAAATTAAACTCTTATAATAATAGATAGAAAGACAAATCCATACATCACACAAACTGTGGTTAGGTTTTGAGTATTAACACTTATTATATTTATGCATGAAAATAGATGTACCTCTACTGCAGCTGCTACACGCAAAATAGTAGCTTCTGCCCATGGTCGGCCAATTACTTGCAAACCTATTGGAAGTCCTTCTTTATCATAACCCACCTATAGAAAGAACATGTCAGTTAAACGAATAAACAACATATATGATAATACCAGTCTAGTGACAAAGATGGGTAAATGGATTGCGGGGAAGTGGATGAGGGATTTATTTCAGTGAGAACTTCAATTGTTAAATGAACTGCAGGTGTTATTATCTAAGGTGATTTTGAACATATGGGATTCTGATTTTCGTGACGGAAACGAGATCAGCCTGGGAAGTATACAGCAGAGACAACATATATGGAGCTTTAAAATGGGAGACCCACACTCCGGATTTATTTTTTGCTAAAATATGGAACAAACTTGTACCACTGAAGCTGTGTGGTTTTGTATGGAGATTGGTGTTGAATAGAGTACAGTGCTTACAAAAGCAAATTCGGTGAATGGAAATATGTTGTCACTATCAGAATGGATGTATCTTGGTTGTCAGTCGACAGTAGAATCGTCCAGTCATTTATTCTGCCCTGCTTATCGAGAAGTTTGAAGGTCATGTCTCATGTGGATGGGTGTAACTTCAATATTGCATAATGACTGTAGGAGTCACTTCTTACAGTTTCAGGGGTTGCTGTGATGTAGTAAGGAGTATCAGGATGCTTGGTGATCAATATAGTTTGCAATAATTCAAGTCGGTTTCCTTGGATGTGGAAAAGATTGAAGAAGTGGCAAAACTGAAATCTTAGAGCTGGCTAACTGTGAGATTATCCGGTTTTAGATACCCTATTTCATCTTGGTTGACTAAGCTGCATGTTTGGGTGTTTTTGAAAATTACAGTGTGTAGTTTAATATGTTAGCTATTTCTTTTCTTATTGTGTAGTTTAATATGTTAGCTACTTCTTTTGTTGTTTGGTGTATCATAGTTTGTTGGGGTTAGGAATTATCAGGATGGCTTTCTCTCATGTTGGTTTGGAATTCTGTGGCTTAATTTGACATCTCTTGTGCCGAATATATACTTTTGCTCAAAAATATTTTTTTTGTTAGCTTAAAAGAATCAGCCTGTAAGCAGTTATTATGGTTATCTGATTCAAAGTACTCCGGAGACAATAAATAATAACACAATACTCTTGAGTGATTGATAACACTCACACTTACCGGGACAGAAATGGCAGGGAGTCCCAAAAGATTTGCTGGAACAACGAACCGCATGAGGTAACCTGAGAAAAAAAAGCTTCTGATTAAAATGCATGGAACAAGGCAAGTCATTGTGTATTAGTCAATAATTTGTCATAATTATGGCATTTTATTTTAAGATCTGAATTATTAGGTACTAGCTTCTAAATGTAAAATGAGTCAATCTTTTGTTGACCTACGAGTCTAAAGACCATTAGTACATATGACGCTTCTTAGCCCAACATTCAGGAAAATATGTCATCAATCTAATATTTAAAAGTGAAGACAATCACCTGTAGTCGGCATATCTGTTTCACCACTTTTAAGGGCACTTGGAGGTATTCTGGGAGCTGTCATACTGTCACAAATAAAAGCAGTTCAGCAACAACAAAACCTTCCAAAAATAAGTCGCGGTTGAATTTCGTAAACAGGTGTTTCCTCATCAATGACACTTGTTTTTCAGTCCCACCCTCCCAAAATTATACTTATAACCAAAAAAAGCTGCTGCTATTAGAACTGATCAAAGACAAATCATCAGATCTGATAAGATCGGTTAGGTTTTCCTTAAAAGTTTTAATCTTTTCTTGGTTCGATGAAGCGTGAACAAAGTAGATATCTGATGCTATAATGATAATGTAATTGTCTTAATACCAAAAAACTATTTAACAAATGTCATATGTACTGTTATTCAGACTATAAAAATCAACTTTTAATCTTACCAAAGAACTATAGATGAATCCAAACCACATTATATCAATTGAACAGAAATTTAAGACAGTACAATGGTCCATTACAATTAGGTGAATTTCTACTGTAGTTTTTCATTATACATGCATACCCAGTTGTTGGAGTCACTATGACGTCAACTTTCTTGAAAATCTCCATGAAGTAATGCATAATCCTTCGTCTGAAACAGATAAAATAAACTTTAGAAGCTGCATACACAAAAATTTAAGTAGAGTTTACATTTGACTAAAAGGATGTAAATTTGGTATATTTATATAAACTCGTGTTACCTAATACATTGAGCTGCAACATAATCTGCTGCAGTAAATGACTGGAAAAGTGCCAAACTTGTGCGAGTATCATATGACAATTTTACACCTTTCCTATAAAAGATAAGAAGTAAGGAAACCGCCATAAATTTCTCATGAAAACTTCTAGACAAGGTAAAAGATGAGAAGAGTGCCTTTTAACAAAAAACCAAATTGCCTTGTTAGAATCAGACCTGATAGAGACTAAGAATAGTTCATTGGCGAATGAAAAAATGAGAGAAAGTGATTGAAAATCTATGTTGAATATTTTCTTAAACTGAATTCTATTCACAATTATAGTAGCAACAGGTATTTATACCTTTTTTTTTAACAAGCCAAAATGAAATTTAAATTACCACTGATGATTCATCTCGCACAAAATGTGCAGAAGAGAATCATCACAAAATAATACAAAGTCTAGTCACAGATGCCAAAAATATAAGCACCGAAGTAGTGAGGCAAAAGGAACATGAAAGTTAGAGCCCAACACCCATACAAGATAAAGGATGCCGCCACCATTCATGATAGTTAAAGACAAAAGTAAGCATATTTGCCCTTAACCAATGGAAAGATAACAGGTATTTATACCTGTTCTCAACTGATTCTAATTCAATTAAGGACTGTGCTGAGTCAGCACAGTTACCTATCTATTGTTTACTCTATTAAGACTATAAATGAAATTACCAACACCAAAGCTTTAATATACTCAAACATGCGTGCCTCCAACAAAAACAAAAAAAGAAATATACTCAAACATACCCGTCTTCAATATCAGGATTCAGTGAACTTAAGCATTCAGAGCCGATGGAAACAAGATGGGCAGTTCGCATCTCCAAAATCTCTGGTATAACAACTTCTACCACCTTGAAATATAAGAGATATGTGTAATACTTAGACTTGTTTCAAACCATCATCATGCTAGACTAGAAATAAAGTGCAAACAATCATGCGGTACATGATATTACAATGTACTTACTTCACAACCATGTGCCTTTGACAGCAGATTAAGAGCATCCTCACATTTATCAGAGACTTCAGTTGAATGGACATTATTAAACCACTTCACAGGAATAAATATGTTGTTTAGAAAAAGTTTTTCGTATAACTCCATGTTCAAAGGATAGCGTGATTACCGGTGTGTAAATCCCTATTCTTAATGATCTCAAAGCATCTGTATCATCATCAGACGACAGAGTTGGCAAACAAGGTGTTGACTACAAGAAACAGAGAAATGAAAACATCATAATTATCAGAATATTTCCAATAAAGAACAGAGTACATAATGGTAGAATATAAATTGGTAATTTGGTATAGTAGTTTGTTTATGTCATGCAGATTTGTAAATAAGTAATTATATTTGTAGGCACATATTATGTAATTATTAGTGGGATAAAGCTTGGTTGTTGTTGTTGTTTAGCTGTAGGCACATGTTATGTAATTATTAATAATTTTATATTAAATCCGTTAGGCCCACTAGTTAAAGCTTAGTCTATATATTCAGATTAGTGTTTGAACTCTTTAGATCCTTTTCAAATAATATTTAGAATCATATACACACTTCCATTAATCAATCCTCTTGTGCAGTCCTACCCAACAGAATAGTGTTGGAACAGAAATGTCACTGAAATAGCAGAAGCTCTTCTGTCTACCCAACAGAATAGTGTTGGAACAGAAATGTCACTGAAATAGCAGAAGCTCTTCTGTTTCGCATGAAAGTTCTCAAGCATTTCTTCTGGCTCGTTTCTGTGTCTACACCATGCTATTTGGTATTGGTGTTTTCGAATACTGGTATTATGAGATTGCCAGAGGGATAAACCCACCCCCCACCCCACCCCCTAAAAGATGCTTTAAATTTTTAGTATCTTTTTTTTCAACTAAAATGGTAATTATTAAAAAGGTAACATAGGTAGAGAAACAGATTTGCATTAAATGAACTCCAAAATAGAGATTTAAATCCAAAAGAGTGAGATTGAAGAGTAAAAAAATTTCCTCCGTAAAATGTACGTAAGTTACAATTATACTTTACAGTAACCTTTTTACCTGGTCCATGGTTATCTATTTTTTTTTTATTTCCTCCGCATATGGTTAGTTATTTCCCTATTACGTCAGAATTTTAAATGAAAATTTGTGTACTGTTAAGAAAAACCAAATCCAAAATCACATGATTCATAACAAATGAATATTCTAAGAAATCTCGGTGCTCAATCATAACTACATGAGTCTCATGAGCTCAGTACAGCAGCATTTGAAAATGCTATCTCTTTTTTTCCTACACCTCAATTTTTTATTTTAATTAGGGTAGCTAACCACCACAATTAACCTGAGATAATTGTAAGGTTGCCTGCTTGTTTTATATGTATAATTAGTCCATGACATCTAATTTTCAACATTTTAGTTTCCAATCTCAGCTTTGTTTATCACTGAAAAGATATCAATTGAAGGATTAAAGATTACCGGTTTCATACTGATTCTATTTGCAGGTGATGCACCCAACATTGCCGCATACCTAAATTATGAGCACACAAAATATTCATTATATATCTTCAAGAGGAAGGCTATTGTTATCTTCATTTTATATTTAACATCGACTATTGAAATGTTATCTCAAACAATTAAAACCGCAGAGATCTAGTCTTGAATTCAAGTATAAGTTTAACTGAAGAGAAGCTAAAGAAAAATGTCTGCGTAGCCACCGGACCGGAAATCATTGATGCTATAAGAAAATTAACATTGCATCTGGAACAGCAGTTTATATTACATGAGCAAAAAGCATGATGTGAAGGGTCGCTGAGGAAGCTTTCCATCAAAAGAGAAAAAAATTCAAAAAGTTGCAATGAAGCAAATGTGCAAAAGAAAGTTTAGGGCATAAACCATAAAGATGCCAGTAAGGAAGTTCACATTTATTTTAGGCCTTGCATTTTGCAAGAATTAAAGTTGATAACTAATTTTGTTTTTGATACTGTGTGATTTGACAATGTTCACTTATTTTGGTTATAACTGTCAATTAGATTCTAAAAACCAATTTACCAAAAAAACACTTCCTTCTACTGAAAATCCCAGATAAAACTTCTACATAAGTATCATAATGCACAATGAGAATTCTGTGCATAATAGGGATTTTGGGTGCCTCAGCCCTACATCTAGTAGTATGGGATGCTTGGTGGAGTATTTAAGTTGCTTGGTTCTACCCCTTAATAGCTTGCTTTAAGGGAGGATTTCCAAAGTGCTTGGGTACTAACTAGGACCCAACATAAATCAACCGCTAGCATCGCGAAACCTGTGTGTCCATGGAGGAATAATGAAAAGTAACTGGTCTTTTTAGGAATGCAAAGTAGATAGCAGACAAGCAAAATGAAAGAATTAATTAAAAAAGAAAACTGAGTGAAAACGGGAAAAATATGTGTTGCATACACAAGCATCGCATCCTCTACTGTTGAAGCAATGGGTCCAATAACTTCCACTGTCCCAGAATCACACAAGGACCTGTAAATAAATAAAAAGTTAATGGTATGAGTTCCAGATAAAATAAATTTAGCTAGTCAAACACTAATTGTTTTTTAATTCAATTAAATATATTTTCATAGATCCTTTTTTTTATTAGCAAGTCAATGTCACAAACTTTGGCACATAAAAATTAATTTTGTCTAAATTCTGGGAACATCACACGTTTCTCAGATATGTTGTACTACTCAGACATGTTGCTCTTTGAAAACTGCTAAATTGTAAACTTTATTCTAAGTGAGAAGATAACATGTTTTCATCGAATTTTTTGTGCAAATGAAATGAGAAAATGCATCATGCAATAATATTAGAAGATAGAAAAATATTTCACTAACCATCAAAGATCCAACAGTCACAAAACACACTATAACTATTATCCACGAATCTTTAAGACTAGAATGTGAAAAGAAACTCTAAGTTTGATGAATAGAAGTTAAAGAAGGATTGTTATCCACATAATAAAGGAGGATTGTTTACTGAGCTTAATTCCCTAGGTTTCAGTCTCTTAGATAGACTGATAATGTAGCATACTTTTAAACCAATGTCAAGTGACGATATTTTCTAGTAATAACCTAAAAGATGATACTTTTTGTGTTATGACCATCGCAGTCATGTAGTGTTTGATCAATATATTTAAGGTCTATTGCAGCAAGCTTTCTTCAATTTGGCACTAAAGGAATTTATTCAACGTATATTCTTTTCTTTGGTGCAACACTGAAAAAAAAGAGTATGGAATTTGACAAATTCAATTCATAGCTCTAATACAAAAAGGGCAATCATTACCCCAAATGATATAGAATAATAAGGTCGCAAAATATAATTGCTCCTACATGTTACAATAGGGTAAATATCACTTTCTTGAATAACAAATAGTACACACAAAGAGCTGGTTATGATTGATCTAGCATATAGTGAGAAATTACCCCTGCATGCTTGTTCGCCCGTAATTTATCTTCAATCCTACCACACCACATAGGGAAGAAGGAATACGTACTGAACCTGCCTTCACAATGTTTGAAAATGAGAATCAGTATATAGAATTGGTGCAAATAAATAGTTTGACACATCAGATTTGCACAACCTCCACCATCAGTGCCGAGTGCAGCAGAACATAGTCCAGAAGCAACAATTGCAGCTGGACCTGAAGAGGATCCACCAGTATACCTATCAGGTGCATGAGGATTTCTTGCAGTTCTGCAACTCAAAAAAATTCAGTTGAACAATCACATATGTATATTTTGATGAAGAATGTAAGAAAATTATGAGCAAACCAAAATAGTTCTCAAGGGTATATTGGGTTCAATGCAAATAACGTTGTGGGAAATTTTCCTTTAATTTCCTGGTTTTGACATGACATGTGGTAGAAACTTCTCAAATTCTAGAAACTGGGAATGAGCCCCAGTAATTACAGAGAGCTGAGAGATAAATTAAAGAAAACAACCAAGAAAAAAGATAACACAGGTCGTTTGAGAGACCTATAACACTGTAACCTCGCATCCAGTCATACACTCAATTCTTGCTTACCCGCTCTTTTCACTCCCTTCCTTCCTTTTTGACCTCATGGCCTTCCTTCTTATCCTGTTACTCTCAAAGATAGCCATCACTTCCCTTATCTACCATGTTGGCAGATTACCTAAATCATGATTTATTTTTTGTAACAACTCATGATCTTATTGTGCACATGAGTGTGAAATTTTCCGTTACTCTTCCATTTCTTCAAGTTACCCTCATTCGTTGCCTTTCCATAAAATATTTTTTTACCTTTGAATAACGGTTCTTAAGCTTGTGATAGAAGCCATGTGAAATGAACACATAGGGAATGAAAATAAGAACACACTAGTTAACATCTGTACTTGACTACTTGTGTCCTCTAATTTGGAAGAAGGAAGAGTGGGAAGCAATAAAGTCCTAAATATGTATCAGGTAAAGCATGCAGATATCACCCTTCTAACAAGCCAAAAGCCTCTTATGTTTATAACGGCATCAATAAATAACATATAGATTAGCTTACCCGTAATTAGAATTATTTCCTGTTGTACCCATGCCAAACTCATGCATATTTGTCTTCCCTATGAATATGACACCACAGCTACGAAGTCTTGAAACACAGACGGCATCCTTCTTTACATCACGTACCTCATGCATCCATGTTGATCCACCTGCCATCACCAAAAGATGATCCAAGTGTGTCTCTTTAATTACTCGCACAAAGTTAGATCCTAAGATTTGCTTACCAGTAGACGGGTGAGGATAGCAATCTATGTCATCTTTGATAGCAATGAAAATTCCATCCAATATTGATAATGGATTTCCTGCATAAGGCCAAGAGCGTGATTACAGTAATTATCCAGGCTTGGTCCCACCATGTCTCAACATAATCATGTGTCAATGATTTACACTTAAACATCTATTTGCGGATTTGAATCATACATGATTACCTGATTCAAACCTCTGAGTAGATGCTGCCGCCTGCTTTCGGACTTCTGCAGCATCAAAAGATAACAATAGTGGTGTCGGAGGTTTATCTATTCCATTCTCCTCTATAAATGAGATGATGCGCTCAGCAACCTACATATTCAAAGTGAAATCATTTCATTTATCAAGTTAATTTAGAATAAAGATAATTCTATATTTGAGGTTGCTATCAACTGAATGTCGCATACCATAGATGGGGTTACTTTTCTAGACTGATAAGCATAAGCATAGTCACGTATTTTCCAGTACCGAAAGGGTGCAGATGAATTTTCCCATACTTTAGCAGGATCATAATGTGGAAGACAGTTCAAGGCAGACTCAACTCTGCCTTCAGCTCTCCCGTCTTCATCAAGCTCAACAACATTGTGTTCCTTTTCTGAATTTATGTTACAACAGTTGGGTTATTATATGGCCAAACATGCTTCTTCAAATGCAATGCAAATAATTTAGCAGAATTGCTAGTTTTCATTATCTCTAAGGTAATTTTATTCCTCCTTTTCCCTTCTAGTCATCCCAAACAATCTCTACAGATCAAGCTTTAAGTTTAGGTAAATTCGACAAGAACATCTTCGATGCAAACATATAAATATATAGTATGAGAAATCACCTTGAGGTGGATATTCAGGTTTAAACATGGGTTCCTCAGGAAACACAGTGTTCCGCAATAACTGTTCATCATCAAAACCGGAAAATTAAAAGTAAAAGAAGCAGACATAATATAAATCCAGTCACCAATGTCACTCTACGATGCATTGACACAAACGTCAAACATGACACCGACAATGATTTTAAAAAATAAAAGTGCTTGTAAGGTGTCAATGTCGTATCAGCTTTGGACATCAACATGTGTCAGACACTCAAATACGCTTTCAATCTGAAGTGTCAGTTATATAACATAGATGTTAGTGTAGTTCACAACCTACTCAAAATATTATAACAACACAACTGAAGAAAAAAGTTCTTCAAAGTAAAACGCGCAAACACGAGTAACAATTTAAGCAACCAAAAAATTCAAACCCACTAACTCAATGAGTGACACAAACCTGATCAATTTTATTTTCCTTCTTCAACATAGTCAACAAAAAAGGACCTATCAATGGAGCTTCAATCAACCTCACAAAAAATCGAAACCAAAAGCCAGTCAAATGTGGAGCTGCAAAAACAAAACAAAACAAAAACAAAAAAGTCAAATCAAAGTTGAATTCGAGTGAAATTGGTTAACGAAAGAAGAAGCAATTAAAGTTAGTGGGATGAATGAATAACCTTGAACAATTTCAGGTTCGTATTTGATTGAAGACAAATCTACGTCCTTCGCAGGCACCATTACACGCTTTTTCCCCATCTTCAGAAATCAAAAAACACGCGCGAGCTTAACTAACTGTTACAGATTGAAATTGAAATTGAAAATGCAAATGCAAATGCAAATTGAAGAGATTAGAAGAAACAAACGTAGAAGTAGAAAGTAGAAAGAGAGGTGTAGTAGTAAATAAATGATTGTACTAACCGTTTCAGTTTGTTCGCAGTGATACAGACGCGGGATCAACCATACGGTGTCGTCGGGCTCTATGTCAAGTAGTGTAGTACGGTCTCTCTCTTTTTCAATTGGTAGGTCCACATTTTTTAAATCTAACCCAATTCTAGTCTAGTTCTAGATAGATTGGTGGTTGGTTGGTAAATCAACTAACTTTTTCTATCTGCCCTCCTCTCTCATTAAAAATCAAATGCCCTTGTCCACAATTCTTCCAACCTCCTCCTAATTTAATAATAGAAAAATGCTAACAAATATCCTTAAAACATTTGATAAGAAGTCTAATGAAAAAAATTTATCTTAGAAAATATGCATTCATTACATTTAAATTATAAAAATTGACTTTTTCTTGATTAAACTCGTTAATTATTTCTATTTTTGTCTTCTTAAAGAGTATTCTTATGGCACTTATTAGCATCCCTTAATAATGATATCAAAGTTAATGATTATTAGATGGCGTGACTCCTTCATCCAAAGTCTTTATGATAATAGTGGTCTGATAGTGTGTTTTATTGATGAAGTGTCGATGATGATGTAAGTGTATGAGAATGAGATAACTTTTATTTGAGGAGAAATATATGTAGATAAATTGTTGATCTCGTACTTGAAGGAAAGATTGATGGTGTATCAAATATAAGTTAATGTTTTATATTAGATGAAAAAATATATGTTGAACAACTTATAATTAAAAAGAGATATATATCTAATCCATTAAAAATTCCCTAAAAAAAATCTAATCCATTAAAAAATTTAGTTAAGACATAATGTCTAATCTATTAAGGTCAAAGCTCCATGTTTCTTGATGTCTTTCATGACCCAACAAATTCTTGTATCCCTTTTTTCAAAGCCTTGACTTTTTGTTTGAAGAAAGCATCTTCCACTTGAACACTCACGTTCACCGGCAGAAATTTAACTAAAAACACTAATTAACAAAAAAATAACTAACAATATCATGTTAAAAATCTATGTTTAACGGAAAAATTTAAAGTTTGGTTTGACGCATAATGATGTCATGATAAAAGAGCCGAAAAAGTTTGATGGAGTCTATGAAGGTGAAAAAAACCACAAGAAGGGGGGTTGAATTGTGTTTTCAAAAACTTCTTTCTTACGTTCTGAAAAACTGTTCTCAGGTTCAGAGTCTGAAATAGTTCAGAGTCTGAGTGAGTTCAGAGTCTTAGTGCAGCGGATAATAAGTGAGAGAACAAGGAAAGAAAGAACACAAGCAATTATACAGGTTCCTTCCACAAACCGGAAGTAGTCTTGTCCCCCTTGCACTTCCAAGGAGAGTTCCACTAAAATGTAATGTCAAATTACAAGTTGCTCAATCACACAAGAAAGAGACTTCTATGCTCAAGGACAACTCCAAGAGACTTCTATGCTCAATCACACCTGAAAGAGACTTCTATGCTCAAGGACAACTCCAAGAGACTTCCTTTGCTCAATCACAACTGAAAGAGACTTATCTTAACAATT
>Ga0315914_1002863_pt1 | contig 26401 bp, 18 predicted proteins | sample MpolenodulesMG_FD_203920 | JGI IMG/M metagenome (GOLD analysis project Ga0315914, IMG submission 203920) | Medicago polymorpha root nodule microbial communities from Los Angeles, California, United States - elongated nodules | ecosystem: Host-associated > Plants > Roots > Nodule | place: USA...
AATAGTACTTTGATTTGGATCCTGTACACTTGAACAAATGTTTAGCATATCCAATTGATAATTTTTAATACCTTGTTATCATCAAAACTCAAGAGGTGATTTTGAGAAACACCCTTTGTTCCAACAAGATCAACATAAGATATTATCAACAGTCTGATTCCACCAGAAGATCGTGATTAGGTAGGGAATGCATCTTCCAACTACAACAATTGTCTTACTTTGAATGGGGTAATTCAAACTTGTTAAACAGCAGTTCCCAAGCATTCACCTGACATTCCTATTGTTCCTTTCAAAAGATTAAATTTTTGTTAGACTGGTTTAAATGAAGGTATTGAAGTGTCAAGGAATGCACCTCATTCTTTTGACACTTGAATGCCATTATTTAAACCAAGTCTAACAAGAATTTAATGTTTTGAATTGAACAATAGAAATGACGGGTGAATGCTTGAGAGGTGTTGCTCAATAAGTTTGAATTTACCCATTCAAATGTAAGATAATTGTTGTAGTTGGAAGGTACATTCCCGGATGTAATGTAATGTAATGTAATGAATTTACCACTTTTTGAATTTATTTATTCATTATGCAATTTTTATTCGAATTCACGTTAGATTTAATTAGTCTTTATTCGAATACGCAATTTTTAATCGAAATTATTCAATACGCGAGTTTAATCGAAATTATTCAATACGCGAGTTTAAACGAAATTATTCAAAACGCGATTTTATTCAAAGTACCATAATGTAAAGCAAAATGCGCACCACATATAAAAAAAACATAAAAAATGATCCAAAACAATTAAGCAAAAAAAGATCCAAAACATAAAAAACAATTACATTCAATCATCTTCCTCGTCACACAAGTCAACCAGGTTGTCCTGGCAGTCCTTGGGGCATCTGCTTTTGGTTGAGGACCAAAATAGCATGTCCTCCCGCTCCTTCTCAGCCTGGACTGGTTGTACACTGACACCTTCAAATCGCTTTTTTTAACGGAATCATCGCATTCGATTCCGTGCCATGTCACATACGATTTTGCTTTCTTCTTCTCATCACCCTCCTTTTTGTTCAACTGAACCTGATTATGATTCTTAGACATATCTACATAGAGAAATTGGTGATCAAAAGTTAAACTAAACAACGTCATAAAATCATAACCTAATCCTAAACTATCATCAAAACATAAAGCTAAACCTAAATCTAAACCTAAACAGTTCTACAACAATTCATCAAAACCTAAACCTAACAATTCAATAAAACTTCTATAACAATTCTAACAATTCATAACAACCTAAACCTAAACAATTCTAACAACAATTCTAACCTAAACCTAAATTATCATAAAATCATAAAATCAAAACCTAAACCTAACAATTCTACAACAACTCATCAAAACCTAAACCTAAACTATCATAAAATCATAAAATCAATAAAACCTCTATAATCAAAATTTAACAAAAAAAAAATTAACAATTCAATCACAAAACAACATTGCAATAGGATTCAAAAAACTTACTTGATTTTGTGCTTAAAATTGGTTTGGAATGACTTGAAATGGCTGAAAATCGCACCTAAGAGTTCCAAAACCGCAATAATGGAATTTTGGAAACTCCTATGTCTGTTATGTTCTTATAACAGATCATCGGCAGTTAACTGTCGAAGTTTTTCTCGGCAGTTAACTGTCACCGGTTCTTTAAAAATTCGGCAGTTAACTACTGCCGGAGTTTTTCGTCTTTTACATGTGTTTTTCAACCTATCCAAATATGTACACAACCATTTTCATAAAATTTTGATGTAAAGTGTATAAAGCTAGTCCGTCACCAATGGAAAAATGATTCCGGAAATCGCAATGGTTGCAGCTTTCTTTTTAATATGTAAAATGGTATTCAAGTTCACCTCCGATCAGTGAGGAATGCATAGTATATGACACCAATATGTGCTAGAACTTCAACGTTGAGAATCCCACCTACATGATAAAGGACTATGAAAGTGGATGAGAATCTCCAAAGTAATGGCCGGTTTATAGAAAATTAGTGAATTTTCGTTTCCATAATTATGAATTTCTTAATTAATTTATAATTAATTCATCTCTCGTTTAAAAACTGTAAAATTTTATGGTGAATATTCTTATAAAATTATAAACAAACTTGTAAAATTAGGGAACGAAATTTAACTCATAAGTATATACTTACTCATAACAAAATTACAATCTTGCACTTTTAGGTTAAAAAAATAATAATTAATTTTGCAATCAATTTGTTTCAACCAAAATTAATTTGACAATCAATTTGTTTTATATCCTCAGTTTATTACAAATGTAAACATTTAACAACCTTCAATATTAACACCATGGTGGATTAGGGTATGTGCGATAGGACAAATATGGCCGCTCACAATGCATCTCAAGTGTTCTTATCTCATGCTAACCTCTATATTTTTTATAAGGGTTATGTTAATAAGTGTCTTTGGGACATTTATTAAAGAGACTAAAACAAAAATAATTGATGATTTAATGAAATAAAAGTAAATTTTTAAAGTTTCAATGTAATAAATACACAATTTCTAAAATAAAATTTCTCTATTAGACTTTTATAAAATGTCTTTGTGACACACTTGTTACCATTTTCCTTTTCATAATGTACCACATACTTTGTACTTTATGAATGTAAGGGGTGTTCAAAACCAAACCAATCTAATGGAAAAACTGCAAACCAAACCAACCAAAACCGAAATCGCAAAAAACCACATTTGGAATGGTTTGGATGTATTATGATCATTTTTTTTTACTCAACTTCATAGTTTGGTTTGTGTTTTACCAACCGAAGTAAACCGCAACTTAAGAAAAATACTAATTAAATCTACGTCACATACAAATACTCATAGAAACTCAATGGAAACTTCAATAACATGCGATATTTTTTTTTGTTGAGTTTCTTCTTCTTTTTTATTTAAATTTATTTATGTGCTACTTGAACTTTTAGATAATGATAAAATCTCAGTCTTTTACATACACCAAATGGTGGAACTTCTTCCCAGACCCTGCGTACGCGGGAGCTTTAGTGCACCGAGCCCTTTATAAAATCTTAGTCTTTTACATTTCTTACATAATATGAATACCTTTTATCCATGTTTTAAATTTGGTCTATTTTGTTGGGTGAAAATGAAATTTTATTGTCGAATGAAATATAAAACATTGTTGGAAATATGTTGTGTTTTGACCGCACAAACCGAACCAATCCAAGTTGCATTGGTTTAGTTAGGTTCATATGACTTTTTAAAAGCCAACCAAACCATATTGAACCACATGTTTTTTATCTCGCAATTAGAGATTTTTATGCTTAAAATCGAATCAAACCACACCACAAATGTCTGTGAAACAAGGGTGAACATGAAACCTGAACCCGCCCAGCACCCAAAAAACCGAGTCAACTGCGGGTCCATCGACGGATTCAAATGAGTCTCAGGTGAAAAAGGAGCAAAAATTAGGTCTGTGTGGGCTATCACGGTCGGGCCCGATTTTGAAAATAAAACACTTGGTTTATCCGAACCCGCCCGTTATACATTACTTATTACATTGGTTTTAGAATCAGGCCCAATAGCATATATACACTAGCTTCATACAAAGCCCAAGTTATTAGCCCAATATTAACTCCTCTCAAAATCAATCAAACCCTAAATCACTCCTAACCGCCGCTCCACTCCATCGTTGTTTTCATTCTCTACTCTCTCTTTCTCCATTCACGACATATACTAAATCACCAAAACCTCCAATCTCCATCGATTTCTACTCAATCAAACCCATATCAAAATCCTTTTCGCCCTCCCTTCATTCTTCTATGGAAATAAAGAACTACAATTTTCACCTCTTGCAAATATTTCATCTTATTTGACCATTTATTTTGATCTATTAAAAAGACAATCAAATACTAGGTTTGCTTTGAATTTGCTCACAAGTTCTACTCAAGATTCATCACATATTGGGATCGCTTTGCTGTCACAAGATTCTATCTCATTTTACTAGTATGGTTTTTTTTTTGCTTATGTTTTTACGCATAAATTGTTGTTCGATTATGTTGTTCTACAATCAAATATTGTCTCGTGTTGTTTGTATTTGCTTTTCGATTTCTTTTTCACTTGTTCTCAGTTTGCTTTTCAATTTTGTTGTTTATTTTTTATTACTTGTTCTCAACTGTGCAAAACCGCCTGTAAAAACCACCAACCCCACAAATCGCCACTCGACCAATCCGATGCTATAAGCTGTCAGGAATGGTTGAGGTATTCTCCTCTTCGGATTTGTTCGGTTTTAAGATTTTTGACCCGAAACCGATCGAACCTGCCCGATGCTCTAACTACTATGAAACACATTAACCCCACCGCTGTTAAAAAAAAAAAAAATTTATATCAAAAAGTATTTTTTTTTAGAAAGAAATTTAAAAGGGAGTAGTAAATGGGAATGAACAGAACACCATCCCGAAATCCCGGCGTTTGATATACACTCGCTGTCCAGTCAAACAGTCACGTCCGTACAAGTGCATTTCCACAAACACCCTCACTCTATTCTTCAAACTCGCATCAACAACATCAAAGCTTTTCTGTAAATAAATCTTCACTCAAGGGCAATATGTAATCATATACTTTCCCGCCCAATCACATCCTCCTCCATCATGTAATAAATATTAAAAAAATCAAAACAAAAATTAAAATAAATAAAAGTCTTACATTTTTCTTTTATATTTATATTTCTCCACTCACACAACACTATTAACATTCTCATTATTTTTCGCGCTCCTTTCATCTTCTCTTCCAAAATCTCATTTTCTCTTCTTCGTAAGTTTCATTGCAACTTCAAAACCCTAAAAATGTTCTCTGTTTTTTTTTAATGTTTTAATTTTTTTGCTAATTTTTTTATTTATTTATCATTTTTAGGGTTTGAAAAATGGATCCCAAGAACAATGTGAAAAACGACGATCCTCCAGCGGAATCACCAACTTCAGTTCTTGAAGAAGAGGTATATGTGATTTTGTACTGTTCTTGTTCGTTTTTTCTTTTGTGATTTTTTGTAATTTTTTTATTTGATTTCTGCGATTTTTTTTTGTTTGTGTTGATTTTGATGTGTTTCTAAAATGGGAATAATGTGTATGTGAAGGAAGTGGAGGTGAAATCGGAGGAAGAGGTGATTGCGGATGATGGGTCATCGCTTGTACCTAAAACAATGGCGGTGGAAGAAGAGAAGTTGCTGGAAGCTCGTGTAAAGGAAGAAGAGGAAAAGATTGAAGTTGCGCCGAATCTGAATGATTCACAGTTTAATAAGTTGGATGAGCTTTTGACACAGACTAAACTCTACTCAGAGTTTCTTTTGGAGAAAATGGATGATATTACAATGGTATATTCCCTTTTAACCCTTTGATATTAGAAAAGCCATCAGAGAAAGTATTAGGAATGATTTGGAAATTCATAAGTTGGACTGAAATATAGTTTATGATAGAACATAATGACGTAATTTGATCCATGTGTTTCTGGAAATGCAAGGCAGTTGTTCGCTTCCAGTGCCTCGTTTTCTCGTTTTCCTTGTTAATAACTGAAACTAACACTAATTTTTGGAAATGAAAATAGAATAATTTTCAGAAAGTAACGGGGTCCTAAGGTTGTTGGTTTTGTTATACTGTTTGTTATCATTGTTTTGCAAGGCTGCGGGTGAACAAGAGAAACCGGATGAAGAAGAGAGTAAACCGGTTGCAAAAAAGAAGGGCCGTGGATCAAAAAGAAAGGCAGCTTCACAATGCAACACTGTGAGTGCATTGCTGTGTACCGTATTATTTTGTATAGGAGTTGTTACAGAAATAATAACATTGTAAAGCAATTTTTTTTTTGTTGCAATTAGTGAAAGATGTAAGTTTGAGGTGCATATTCTCATATGTTAGTGTACAACGTAATTTGATTATAAGCTTGCACATTTTTATGTATTTTTTCCTAACTCCTGTGAATTTGTTATGCTTGCATGTAGTTTGAGTTGTTTTAGTAGTTTGTGATTATGTTTGAAATTGCTTCAGGGAAAAGCCAAAAAGGCAGTTGAAGCCATGATTACAAGATCTAAAGAAAATGTGAAGACTGAAGATGTGGATTTGACCGAGGAAGAAAGAACTGAGAAAGAGCAGAGGGAGCTGATGCCTTTACTAACTGGTGGAAAATTGAAATCTTATCAACTGAAGGGTGTTAAGTGGTTGATTTCCTTGTGGCAAAATGGATTGAATGGGATTCTTGCTGATCAAATGGGTCTTGGGAAGACAATCCAAACAATTGGGTTTCTTTCTCATCTAAAATCGAAAGGATTGGATGGGCCATATATGATAATTGCTCCTCTATCAACCCTCTCCAATTGGATGAATGAGATTAATAGGTAGATTTGATGTTTTTTTTTTTGAATATTTATAAGTATTATATTGCTGTGCTGTGCTTCTTCGTTGTGATAATTATTTCCTTAATAAATGTAAATAGGTTTACACCAACGCTCCCTGCTGTTATCTACCATGGTAACAAAGATCAGAGAGATGAAATCAGAAGGAAACATATGCCCAGAACAGTTGGCTCAAAATTCCCTTTAGTAATAACTTCTTATGAGATTGCTATGAATGATGCTAAGAAGTGTTTAAGGTCATACAGTTGGAAGTATCTTGTTGTTGATGAGGTACATAAATTCTCTCATTTGAATGTCTAAAACATTCTAAGTTTCGACGTTGTACGTGTTTACTCAACGGTCAGTGATACTTACATAATTAAGTTTGTTTATCTTGTTCTAATTTTATTTTTTGTAACCTCAGGGACACAGGCTGAAAAACGCAAACTGCAAACTAGTGAGGATGTTGAAATACATCAGTGTTGAAAATAAGCTTCTTTTGACTGGTACACCACTCCAGAATAACTTGGCTGAGCTATGGTCACTGCTGCACTTCATCTTACCTGATATATTCTCATCTCTTGAAGAATTTGAGTCATGGTTAGTGTTCTTTTCCTATTGGTTATTGATCACACTTTTCTTCTTTCCTACTGTCATGTGGTGATATGCAACTATTTGAAATATAATGTCCTGGATTGTGTGATACGCTGTTCTTTTGATTATTTCCTACTATATTGTTCGGCAAGATAAATTATTAGTGCAATTTCCAAAAAAGATTATTATAGACCTAATTAACGAGTAACTTGACCTAATTAACAAAGTAGACAACATAGAGAACAAAGTAGTGCTTTGTTATATTGTGATATTAATCAATGTCTTTTATCATATCAAAGGGAAGCTATTTGGCCCATTGCCACTACATTTCAATAAACTCATTTTTCAAATTTGTCATCAACTTTAATTTCCTTTTCATTTGAATCTGTGGCGTCACCCCCACCCTCAATCCTCCCCCCTCCCCCATTATATCAATTCTTCATATGCAAGGTCTGTTTCTTTCAAACCTGTCTGTTGCTTGTACCTTGTTATGTGCTCTTCTAACACGGTCAATGGTTGTTCATGGTTTATATTCTAACATTTTCTATATCTTTTGGCAATATTGGCCGGTTTAATACAAAAGGGAAAACCATGTGTGCCTTTGTTTTTCTTACTATATGCATTGAAATTTCTTTGTAGGTTTAACCTGTCAGGAAAGTGCACTACTGGAGCAACAATGGAAGAGTTGGAAGAGAAAAGAAGAACCCAAGTATGTGTTCTTTGATTGATGATTGATTTTATGCTAGTTGGCCATTCTTCATATGATTAGAAGGCTAAATGACTGTCTCATGCAGGTTGTGGCCAAGCTTCATTCAATTCTTAGGCCATTTCTGTTGCGTAGGATGAAGTCTGATGTTGAGCTAATGTTGCCACGGAAAAAAGAGATCATTATTTATGCCAACATGACTGAGCATCAGAAGAACTTGCAGGATCATTTAATTAACGAGACATTGGGGAAATATTTGGATAAGAAACGGTCAATTGGTAAAAAAAAATTTCTCAATTTTTCATTTTAAAGAAAGAGAAAGTGCCCTTGCAACTTATGCCCTCACTGTCGGCTATGTGGGTTTCTAAGAAATTGTATTATGTACTGTGCCGATTTGATGCAGGACGTGCTCCAACGAGTCTTAATAATTTGGTAATTCAGCTTAGGAAAGTCTGTAACCATCCTGATCTCTTAGAATCAGTCTTTGATGGTTCATGTAAGTAATGTCCGATTGGATGATTTAGCTAATTTCATTATCAGTTATACTCAAACTGAGCTATATTTTTCTTTCGTATAGATTTTTATCCTCCTGTGAATGAGATAATTGAAAAATGTGGAAAATTTCAATTGCTCGACCGATTGCTGGAGCGGCTATTTGCACGGAATCACAAGGTATGCTTTAGAGTTCTGTGCTTGTGCCTTTCTGCTTCCTTTTTGTGGCCAAGCTGCTACTTATGTGCACTTGCCTTTGCTAATTGCTATCAGGTTCTGATCTTCAGTCAGTGGACCAAAGTGCTAGATATAATGGATTATTACTTTAGTGAAAAGGGTTTCGAAGTTTGCAGGATTGATGGTTCGGTGAAGCTGGATGATAGGAAACGGCAGGTCTGTACCAATGCTTGGATAACACAACTTTTAATCATACACCTCAAATTACTTTTGTTAATATGTTTTGTTTTTGGTTTTGAATATGAAATTAATAATGCACAACCTTTCATGATCTTCATTATTAAGAATTCTGTCATAAATGATAATTTACGGATCTGTTTGGTATTTTTTTTTTTTTTTAAGAAAATTCAGAAATGGCATTCTGTTATTAAAAATGCTCAAAGGTTTTTATGATAATTTGATAAGGTTTCTGAAAAATCCCCTTAAGCATGTTTACAAGTTGCTTGACCAAGAAACTATATCCTAAAAGTACTTTTTTGAAGCTTGTACAACACCTAAAGGCTAAGAGGAGATTTTTGTAGTAGTTTGCAATTCATGATACCTTACAGCTACGTGTGATAGTTTTTGTTGTCTTCTTCCTCTATGCATTAAATTATTCCATTGAAACTGAAGCATTAGTGGCAATTGGTGGAGGAAGCTCTAATTATATGTAGCATAATATATGTAGACAAACTCTGGTTTTAAAAGCTATATCTCCATTTAAACCATGGATTTGTGTTGCAACACTCTTCTGTTATGATTAGTTGTTCTGAGTTAGTCGATCTCTGTCACCTGTCACAAATTGAAGAGGCTAAATTGAAGTTTTTTTGTTGGTTATTACTCCGCCAACGAGCAGATCCAGGACTTCAATGATACAACCAGCAACTGCAGAATCTTTCTTCTTTCCACCAGGGCTGGTGGGTTGGGAATAAACCTCACTGCAGCTGACACTTGTATTCTTTATGACAGTGACTGGGTACGTTTTGACTTTTTCCTGCTGGGCGTTTATCTAATCTAATTGATTTACAGTATTTGACTTACAATCTGCTTATGACTTTGTTGTACTCCAGAATCCTCAAATGGATTTACAGGCCATGGATAGATGTCACAGAATCGGTCAAACAAAGCCTGTTCATGTTTACAGGCTTGCTACTGCACAATCAGTAGAGGTACGTACTTGGCAATATTTTATAGTAAGTATAATTTGTACGGCATGTGACTGGGGGCATGTTATACTTAGATAAACATGATACGGTCCTTTTACAGGGTCGGATGTTGAAAAGAGCTTTCAGCAAGTTGAAGCTTGAGCATGTGGTGATAGAGAAAGGACAGTTTCATCAGGAGCGCACAAAGCCTTCCATTATGGATGAAATGGAGGTTTGTATGTTAGCAGTAGCTTGTAATTGATTTTTTTTTTCTCTGTGTTTTTTATGAATGGATTTGTTTCAAAATGTTCCAACATGGCATTGATGGGGAAAGTGTTGTTTTGCCTAACTAGATGAACAGGCAACCCTTTTAATCCTTAAGCAGACTCATATATTCAAAGCTTATACACCTCATACACCTTAATTGTCAATTTGTAAGATAGTATTTTATTTTTATTTATTTAGGGTGAATGGATTAGCCTAACTCCAAGATTTACTGATATATGAAGAGGACAATCCAAAGTCGCACTAACATAATTTTGATTATTGAGATTTGGTTTTTAGAGTTGCATTTTTTTACCATGTTTTAACATGGAGTTTGTGCCTTATTTGTGATATTAGGAAGAGGATGTTTTGGCATTGCTTCGAGATGAAGAAACCGCTGAGGACAAAATGATACAGAAAGATATTAGTGATGAAGACCTGGAGAAGCTCTTGGATCGCAGCGATCTTGTTATCAATAGCTCAACTGATGATAAAGCTGCAGTTAGTACCTTTTCTCTTAAAGGGCCTGGATGGGAGGTGGTGATGCCAACTGCGGCAGGGGGCATGCTTTCCACTCTTAACAGCTAATTTCCCAATCTGCAACAGAACTTTTTGAGGGCTGAATATTTTCAAAAAATTTGCCTTTTGTGGTTTGAGATGTAATTGACATTTTAATTTTGAGACAATCTCAGCCAGTGATGTCAATTGTCAGAGGTAATGTCCTGGAGGGCATTCATTTTTGTAAAGCCTACTAACGGAACTAGATGTAGAAATGAAGCAACTTAGTGGTCATGTTATTTTTTTGGAACTATTCACAAATCCAATGTGTGGTATCCACTCAATTCATATTTGCTTGCTACTAAGCTGCTCCTTAGTTCGCTGGATACGGTGGGACTGCATTGATTCAAAGGCTATGTTTTGATTTTTGTGGCCGCTGGTTTAGTAAATCATATTCTGGCATATTAAAAAGATAATGTTATTGATCTATAAATGAAAAAGCACTTAATGAAGCCCTTGCTATGCAGTCTGCTGGAGTATTTTAAACTTTTGATTTACAGGGATTCCACCTAATCATCTCCGTTCAATCTATGGCTTGATGGATTTTTCCCATGGTAAGCATGATTACTTATATTTGCTTGAACTGATGTTAATTCTTAATGGAATTTATAACTTACAAACAAGGCTAGAAGCTGGGACTCATTCTAAAGAACCAAAACAGAAAGTACTGCTGTGAAATAGGATATTATGAATTATTCTATTCTATTCAATTCAATGTATGAAAGGGGATATGGCAAATATCTTCGGGTTCACAAAATCAGGCCATTGCTTGGAAATATTTCACAAAATCTTCTTGTGCGTCCTATACGTATTCTAAAATTCGAAATATTTAAATTTTGGAGGTTTTTATAGTGTTAATGCCGTTTGGATTCTATAATCCGAACTGCATATGACGCGTGAAAAACTCATAGGGTGGGAAAAGAAATAGTCCAAAATCACTCATTCAATTGGGCTTAACTTTTATCCCTTGAGAATTGCTTTTCTCCCGTTTGTTTTTGCCCATTCATGCCTTACGTGAGTTAACTCACGCTGTGAAATACGCCTACGTGAGTTAACTCACGCTGAAAATATACTTGGAGTGAGTTAGCTCACGCCTGACTATTTGATGAGAATGAGTAAAAATAGATGGAGAAGAGCGATACCCTTATCCCTTGGCATGTACATGTGGAGTTGAGTCCAGTGTTGCTTCATAATGGTCCTCAAATGTGTTTTCCATTTCACCAAGTTGGCTCTCATTCTCATTACTTGGTCTACATATTCTCTATTTGTTGCATTGCTAATTTTACGTCTCTTAAAATAATATATTTTTCATAATAAATTCAGTTGGTTGAATAATTCTTGAAGTGGGTGCTGGCCAACATTCCTTGTAAAATAAAAAAGGTGTTGGCCAAAATAGCAAAATCTAAAGTAAATGAATCCATGGTTGTTGAATTAATGCATTTTCATGGATTTTAAGTTGCTAAATGCTGTCATGGTCCCCCATAGCTACAACTTCTCGTGATACCTTTAAGACATTGCGCATGGTATCGAATATTATCAGCAAGAGAAGAACAATTAATGAAAATATCATTAAAGCTGGTTGTGTGAGGTGGCTCAAAAGGTGACATTATTATTAATCTTAAATAATGAGTATATAAGTGGCCCTCCATGAGGTCTTCCAAATGTGTTTAGGGCCTCCTTTTAGATAAGTATAAACAATATGCTCAACAATTATCATAGCTTCATCACAGTGATTTTATTCTTTAGGCCACATTTGGGGGAGGGGATAGGGAATTATTTCATTGCATATAACTTATAATAATTTAAAGTCACACCCATTGCATATATTTTCTTTTAATCTTTGATCCAACCTACAAGTGGTGTTTTGTCAAATATGCGCAATTGTGATCTATGTTTGAGATACTGTAACATAGTTACTGTTTGTTTAGGGAAAGTAGGTTAAAGGGGGAAGAATCCTGCCTATATGCCACTGGTGTTAGTGTAAAATATAATTTTGTTCTATGTGCATGACACCTCATTATTTATGTTGTTCCTACCTCTGGAACATGCTTTTATGCTCTAACAGTGGTATGGATTTGTTGTGAAATACATAAATTAAATCAATTTGTTGTTGAGAGTTTCACATTATATGATATGAAAATATGTTTATAATTGATGGGTAGTCCTCAATATTTTACAAGACTGTTTTGTAAAGGTCGAGTTAGACCAAACTAAAATTTTAAAATGATATCGGAGCATATTTAAGATATTTTAGGTCATCTCCTATCAAATTACCACTATCGGACCACAATTTAAATCTCCAAATTAAGAAGTTGTATGTTAAAAGTATTATATTAAATGAGATATGGCTTCAAATATATTTATAAATGACGCGTAGTCCTGACTTTATAAGACAATTTAGTATAATTGAATTATGTTCAACTCAAATTCTAAGAATTTTCATGCTTATGATTGAAATATATAATATGTTTGATTTACTCATTTTAAATCTAGTCCATGTAATTTTGTTTATAAAAAACAATATTATACTTAAAGCAACAAGAAATGAGGATGGTTAAATCAAAATAGCTTTCTTTTTATTCAAGAAAACGTTTGAATGAGATAGTTCGAGTCACTTTCAATTTAATCGGTCACTGTGAGTCCGAATTCAGAAATAAAAATGAAGAATCCTTAACCTAAAGCTATAATCATGTCATATTCATGGGATAATTGGCCATTAATTCTTTATGCTTGCTTATGAGTGATGAAATCAAGGGATTAATTTGAGTTACAATGGCTAAAAGGCGAAATTCTCGGCCACCTAGCAATCCCACTAAGGTTTAAGTTTAAACAAATTCAGAATGATTAGTTATGGTGTTATATTTGCCTAATCCTACTGAAGAAGCTTCTTTCTCAAACTTTTTTGGTTATTCATTGGTTGTATTTGTCCCATAACAAATATGGATTTTATTATTTTCAATATATATACTGGAAATATTAGATTGAGGTATGAACCCATGAGTGGGGACTAAATATTTGATGAGACGTGGCCGAAAGCAAAAGTGGATGAGAGCTATGATCTGTTTACAATTCAAACATAATAACATAAATAATGGAAGCTTTGTTTTTGAGTCATATCACGCTTGTTTTCGAATCCAATTTGAATATTCTTCTTGAGGCTCAAATCCAACCTTCAATATAGTTCCATGAGGCTTTGGTGTGTACCATGATTCACGTGTGTGTACGTATGTTGTTGACCCAAACTAAAATATATATACACACACACACACTATATTTTATGGTCTGCTCTCTACTTTCATGCCACTTCCTTTCTTTCAAAAGAATGTTTGGAGTTAGGATGGATCATAATTTATAAAGGAGAAATAATTCTTTGGTATATATCTATAAAAATAGGTGGGTTTTTTACCATAAACTCAAAATTAATTTAAAATTTATATCCAGTAAAACTTTTTTGTATGAGAGTGAAGTATCTCCACTAACTAGCTATATATGATTATTGGTGAAATGTAAACCGAAATGTAATTAAGTGTACTGGAAGAAGCAAATATCTTCAACAACTGACACCATATATTTTTACCTAGTTAGTGTTCTCTGATCAATGAAATTGAAAGGTGGTTTTTAGTTTTAGTAGGATTTTAACATATATTGATGACCATGATATTTGAACACTTGTACCTTCTTATACACCTATGTAAAACTTTATTTTATTTTCATCTCTCTTTTTCTATCATATCATTAACCTATCACATTATTATGGCATGATAAGTAAGTACTTAATCACAATCGCTCAACCATTTAAAACTTTGTCTTTCGTCATATCTAATTTAAAAGTTATATGCACATATGATCGCTTGTGATCCATTGACAATATTTTTTTATGTTGATCAAAAGTGTTCTCTATAAACAAAAAGTGACCATATTGTTCATAATTTTTTTTTTTATGGTTTATCATTTGGAGTGAAATTGTGTTAAAAAAAATCATTTGGAATGGAACTTCGTTAATTATGTCATTTTTTGTGTGGTAAATATCGGTTGAAGAAATAAGGTAAAAATAAAGGAAAGCTGGTATACTTTTTGAGGGAAGGAAAGCCGGTATACTAATTTCTATTTGCATGCACATATATTAGGCCTTTATATCATGCAACAAACATTGACCCTTTAATTTGCATATGTTTGCATCAAACATGCCTATATATAAACAAAAATTTAATTTATACGCAATGTAATTTTTATTCACACAATCAATTAATCATAACCATTCGGCCATTTGAAAAAAAACCGTCTTTCATCATATTTAATTTAAAAATCACATATACGATTGTTTGCGATCTACTTAATTCGATCACATTTATAAGACAAAAAACTACTTTTAAGGTTCATTGAGTACCTAATGTATTTGATATGTATTATAGATCGAATACATTAGGTATTCAATAAACTTAAACAATAATTTTTGCCTACAAATGTGACCGAATAGTTAACAATATAAGTTTTTTTCTAAATTGTTCATCAAAATTGTTCTTTATAAACAAAAAGGGACCATGCACTTGTAGAGGTACTCACTAGATTAAAATAGAAATAACCGAAGAGTTGAGTAGTATGGACCACAAATTAGATGAACATGCATGCTTTCATGCCTAACAATTTCACACTATAGTCAATGCCACTGCCGGCACCATTAATTGTTGTAATTAAAGTATGAGTTGAATTTCCATAGTTTAATGTGTTGTGTGCTTTTCTTTTTTCAATCATAAAAACTTTGTCTACTTGTCTGCATATTATGGTGTCTAAACCGAAGCAGTAGGAGTAATATGAAAGAATGAAAACATTGCATGATTAAAAGGTGTTGGGCAAAGTGAAAATAAGGCCGTTAAGTCTTGTCTTGTCTTAACTACGATGGGTAATCTTATATCATTCCTTTCTTTATCTTTTTGTTGCATGTTTAATTTGAATCCTATCGGTGCACGTAAGTAATTACGGTGTTTAAACATGTCGTCCTTTGTTATGGCAACATTGGGTACTTCATAGAAAAAGGGATGTCTTCCAATTTCAAAGGTTAATTGCTCCTTCTCATATTATAAGTGTAAAATTTGGTATATATATTGCTTTTAATATTCGTTCTTTAATCTTCCTATTTTATTTAAGATAGTGCTGATAAGTGTTCTAAAATCATTTGTTAATGAAATTAAAAGTAATAATTTTACATAAGTAAATTTTAAACTTTAAAAAAAAAAACTAATTCACCACTTTCAACACTTTAGTATTTTCCTTTTATTTATGATATCTCAACTCATCTAGTTTAATTAGAGTACTTTAATATTTATCATATAAATTAAGACACACAATAATTCTATCGTCGGATCTAAGAAGAAGAACTCAAAAAAAACTAACAAAGATGGGTAGTGATAAGGCAGTTTGGTGAGACAACACCCCTATTGTCTACCGTGGTATGGAAAAATCTTGAAGATGAAGGATGACACACAAAGATTTTTAACGAGAATATGATGCGAAAGAAAATGATGGACGAGTAGAAAAGAAACAATCTAATTCCAATTCATAAGAACAAGAAAGACGTACAAAATTGTGCAAATTATAAGTAATTAAATTTATGAGCCATACCATAAAGTTATGAGAAAGTGCGAGACTAAGAAAAAAGATTTTTATTACCGATAATCAATTTGATTTTACGTTTGGGAGATCAAACCATGAAAAATATCTACTTACTATGACGTGTGATTGAACAATATTGGATGGTTAAAAAAGACTTGCACTTACTTTTCATTCATTTGGGGAAGGCATATTATAGAATCTTTAAAGAGATTTTGTGGAAAGTCCTAGAAAAAAAATAAGTATGATTGCCTGCATTCGAGCTATCAATGATATGTATGAGGGAAGCTTTGACTAGTGTTAGGACACACCATGGGGTCACATAAGATTTTCCCGTGACAATAGAATTGTACCAAGCGTGAACTTTAAGCTCTTATTTTTTTTTACTTTAGTTTTGAACGTGCTTATGGAACACATCCAAGATTCATCATCGAGATGCATGTTTTTCGCAAATTATATTGTCTTACTTAGAGAGTCAGGGTGGAGTTGAATGAGAAGTTGGAGACTCGGAGACAATCATTAGAAGCGTGTGACTTCCGCATGAGTAGAAGCAAGACAAATTATATGAAATTGAGTTTTAGAAAAAGACGAAACATTTCTATCTTAAAGGTGAAAGTTGAAGATCATGTCATTCCACACGTTGTACAATTTAAATATCTTGGATCGATAATTTAAATTGACGAAGAAATGAAAAGATATGCAAACCATCAAATTCAAGTGGAGTGATTGATACGGAGGAGTGTCCCAGATATTTTACGTGATACAAAAGTATCACTCAAACAGATGGAATTTTTTGTACAACTATACGACGGACAATGCTGTATTGCAAGGAGTTTGGAGGATAAAGACATAACGAGAATAAAATAAATATGATAAATATTCACATGTTGTGTTGGATGTATGGTAAGACTAGACTAGACGCGAGAGAGAGAGAGAGAGAGAGAGAGAGAGAATGCGTGAATGAAACTTTTAGGGTTTTGAGTTTCTACTTTTATATTAAAAGGGTAATAAAGAGGAAATGGATCCCCTCCTGCTTTTTCCCTCATGCGGTCCCTCCTGCACTATTCTTGTCCCTTCGATTAATCCAACGAAAGATAAATAAATCTGTAAAAATAATGGCAAAACATGTTAAGAGAGAGAAACATGTGAGTTTAGTTTTCTTCATCGTCCTGCTGCTCAGAACCTGTCTACTCTTCGCTCTTCTTTTTCATCTAACATTTCTTATCTTTATGCTCTTTTTCTTAGGAGCTACAACAATTCTGTCATAATAAATAAAGGGATTATAACATTTTATGATTTGTTCTCTTTACAGTTTCAAATGTTCACATCCCAATTAAGAACATATCAATTCATACAACAACTCTTTTACACCCCACACTAAACCAAGGAAAGTGGTAATGTTTTGCAGATCTGGAATATAAAACATACATAACCTTCTTTAAAAAAAACATATATAATCTAATTTAGCGTATAATTTATACTTTCATCATCCATTATAAACTCTTTTAAGAACGCTGATGTATGGAGTGTAAATTGTTTCCTCGTAATGATCTATCATCTGTCGCTGCCGTTTACAGCGTAGATGAAATTGAAAGGTTTTGTACTTCTTTTGTGAGAGAAAGTGATGTAAACAAACCTTGATTGTCCCGAGATGTTTTGGTCTTTCTTATTAATTCTCTTTCAACCAATGGATTGATCCAACCGCTAAAAATAGAGCAGGAGAGATGGCAGGAGAGAACAAGGCAAGAGAGGATCCAGATCCGTAATAAAGAGGCATAAAATAATTTTTTACATTTGAAACATAATGTGTTTGAGTATTTATTCGGAGTGGATATTTATATCCTCATTACCGGTCATATACTCGTGTTTTGAACTCATAGAAAACACAAACTCCTGTCCAAACTCAATCAAAAATGTACTCCCTCCGGTATTATATATAAGAAAAAATTCTTTTTTTAGGTACATTGAATAATTAACGTATTTCGTTTACAATGAAGATTAGATACATTAATTATTAAGTGTATCTGAAAAAAGAATCTTTTCTTATATATAGAATCAAAGGGTGTAATTCGTCAAATCACAGTGGGTTTGGGCAGACGATATGTGTTTTGTTGTCATGTTGCACATACTATAGTTGGTCACGGTGAGTTGAATTGGTCAAAGGTATATAGACTTAGAAAACAGGGCCCTTGGAAAGCTATGATTAATAGAGGTAACTGACATACTTGGAGCATCGTGCGGCCATGTTTTCATTCAGAACCGCGCGTGAGCAATGATTGAGGGCCCCTCTTTCTCAACTCAATCATGAATATGACCCTTTTTTCCATTGAATTTTTTATCTAAGAATTTATGAACTCAACTATTTTTACACATTCAAATGAACCTAACTCACCTGCATGCAACTGTTCCCAACATATAGTATGCAGTATCAGTGTATCACTTACTGCACTTTGAATTCTGAACTTTGAAGGTTAATTTGTTTGTTTTTGTTTTGTTCTTTCAATTGAATATATACCACTCTTTGTGTCAGTCCATAACATACAACAAACACCTCGTTTGTGTCAAAGACTCATAAAAAAGTTGGTAGTTGGTTGGTGTTGCTAGCTGTGCTGTGCATATGTAGCTTGTGGACCAGATTGTTATTATTGGAGTTTAAGCATCCCATGGTAGATTACAATCAAAATACTGTGTCTGCACTGTGTGAGATATGGGTTTCTTTCCTTCTTTCTGTCCTGCATGCTAGCTACTGCCTTCAAATTATTCTAGTCAAATAGCTACTCCTATTATACAGCCTTATGCAATATACTCCTCCTAGATTCTTACAATGCAGCCAAATTCAATGTTTTAAAACCAGAACCGGACATTGATCTTATGGGATCTCCGGGTTAAACGACTCAAATCATGATAAAACCAAGGTTAAATTGCTCAAATAACTAAACTATAGACAATGCTGGTTAGGATTCTTGATCAGCTGAATCATCTAATTCTTTCCATTTTTAAAACATTTGCCAAAACTTGTTCTTATATCTATTAATCTTTAAGGAGCGTTTGATTTGCGAAAAAATAAATGATTAGATATCACAATTTCAGCTGTATGATGTTTAATTTAAAAACTACATTATGAAAGGAGTAGTGATATTTGAACAACTCATTTTAGACAACTTATGTGACAATTTCTTTTATCTCTCTTTTCATTGGTCAAAAACAATGGAGAGAGAAAAAGCAAGAGAGAGAATAAAAGTATAATGTGAGTATTAGAAAGAAAGTTGTCAAAAGGTTGTCACAAAAGTGGTTTTACAAATATCATTTCTCAGACAAAATGGGGGGCAAATAGTTGGGGTATTTTTTTTTCCCTATTGGATTTTTTTGTGTTATTTTGTTTATGTTATCTATTCTCCATCATAGTGACATTGACCATAGCTCTTGATTAGGACGCATTTGACTTGTTTGAATGATGCTGGCTAATACAAATATAAAGAGTATCAAAAAGCCAAATTCTAGGTCTAATGAAGAATGAGAGCTTGAACACGACAAATGTAAGGTTTTATTCAGCGGTATGTAGAAGATAATATTAATAATCATGTTGTTAATAAGAAACTTGTAGGGGCAGGATATCGATTCCCCAAGTTTAGATACAAGAATGTAGAGTGTCATTATTGTTGTAATAAAACGCTTATAAAAGATTTTTTTGGGTGTTAAAAAGAGAGAAAAAGGCAAGAAGGGTAAGCAAAAACAACGGGGGCGTGTTACTATTGATATATTATTCTTATTTTGTTGAAAATTGAATTTCATTTTACTTCTCACATTTCTCAGTTACTCAATTTTTTTAGATGAAATTAAGTTAGTCAATCTAAAGCTCGATAAAAAAACAAAACTCAAGATACCCGCCTCAAGATTAAAAATCAGAGTAAATTTAGGTTTTAAAGTTAATAATGATAATGTTAAAGAATAGCAAAACTCAAAATGTGGCAAATCAAGTAAATGTGAAAGTTAATTGGTTGAGTGAGATGCAAAGAAACATGAATAGAAATAGAAACATTAGAATTCTATAGGTTAAGCCTAATAGAAAGAGTTAGACTTTTGACAATATGATAAATTATAATTTAAATAAAATATAAATTGATGTCAATATCATTATTCAACGGTGTTTTGAATATGATTACTTCTAAGTGATAAAATTTAATATGTTGGATCTCGAGTTTGAGTTTGAACCCATAATTTGTCTCTGCGAGTAATATGTTTTGAGTTTATTTGTTGGACTAAAAATATCATAAAATGAGTATCGAAGTTTTTTTTTTCCATAATAAAATTTAAGGGTTTTATCCATTAGTAATTGAATTATCCATTAGTAACAACACAGCTTGAATTGAAAGTGGAACCAGATACGTGGAATGATGAAAACGGAATTGTGATGTTTTTGTGTGGTTATAACCACAAATTTAAAGTGTTAAGACACATTCACAAATAAATAGATAAAAATAAATAAATTTATCATTATTAGTGAAAAAATTGGGTTAATGTGTATTTTTATGAGTATGTCAAAATGAGTTGGATTTGTAGTTATGATCGTATAAGTTATTATCCCAAAAATAGTTTATCAAATAATATATGTTATTCAATGTTTAGTGTGGTAAACTAGGGACCTAAGTGAAATAAGATGTATTATTTATTTTTGGAATAACTCACAAAACAAATAAGGGAGCTTCTACGGTGCAGTTAGAAAACTGACTTTTTTGAAAAAGTTAATCTTGATTTTAATTTTTGATTCATTTTTAAATTGTTGATTACTGATTAAAGATCAATAGTAATTCATCTAGTAATGCTTGCAACATCTTGGACAAGTACTATTTTATCGTTGGTATATTTAACATGCAAATAGATTTGATGATATTATGTGATAGTGATACAAAAATAATATAGATAGTGATACAAAAATCAAAACAAATAAAGAAAAATGGTAAGTACACAATAAAAATAATTGTATAAATATCCTTTCTTACATGAAATTGGAGATGATTTTCCCTAAAAAAAAGAAAAGAAATTGGAGATGATTTATTTGGCTTTTGTGGATGTTTTTTTGGCAAAATCCATAGTCTTCAAATCAAATCGTGCTTGCTGTAAATGAAACTAAGGCCTACACATTGATCAATGGTTAGTTGGCAAAAATAAATAACATTATATTCTTATTCGTAAACATCACATCATTCACACGTGCGGTCCCGCCACGTTGATTCTTTATGATAGCCTCGTGGTAGCAATGATTGGCCATGCTGGCCACCCGCACGAGTGGCTGGTTTATTATGCTTATGGGCCTTTTATTCTCATTACTTGTTTATTTTCATCATTGAAAATAAAAATGGACCGTGTCACATACACCACCCATTTTCTTCTTCCACCCCTGACCTCCTAACTCGCAATAATTTTTTAAACTTGGTTGAAAATACAAGTTTTTACATTTGTCTTAGCAATAATTAAATAATTTTTTGTTGCAAAGTTGCTTATTTTAATACTTTAACCAATATTCCAATGACACTCATTAACATTCTTTTTTTTTAAAAAAAAAATACACGGACCGTAGTTGCTAGAAAAAAAAAGGAAAGAAGAAGGTTATCCCAAAAGTTACTATAGAATAGTTGTACAAATTTCATTTTTCAAAAGAAAAAAAATGTATTTTTTTTTTGAACAAGCCAAAATGAAATATGATATTAAAACGTGAGTGAAACGCCGTGCACAAGGTGTGCAACAGATTAAACACCCAAAAAAGTTACAAAGTCATTGGTGCAATATCAAGGGAGCACCACCCTATGGAAGTAATAATAATGAAATAATTACACAAAAACACCCATGCATGACAGAGGGTTTCACCGCCAGTCATGATACTCAAAAGCAAAGGTGAACAAATGTGCCTTCAACCAAAAAAAAGAATTAAGTTTGACCTTGTTGAGAATGGTGTAACGATCAGGCGCCTTATTGATGAACACCCGGTTGTTCCTCTCCTTCCAAATAACCCAGACATATGCAAGCCAAATAATTTTGAAGAATGAATGAGATGACCGCGACAACGCCGCCATATGACTAAACTGAAGAAAGTGATCATTGAGCGATAAAGAGACATCGACGTAAGCTGAAGCCACAGTCAAACAAGATGTCATACACGTCCCAGAGACGCACAACCTAAAAAAAGATGATCACCTGTCTCCTGAGAGCCGCATCCACTGGTACACAAAGTATTTTTTGATGCAATGACTTGCCGACGCAGAAGGTTGTCCTTGGTTGGAAGTCTATTGCGCAGTAGACGCCACCCAAACAAGGAAACTTTTAGAGGTACTTGTCGGTGCCAAACATTGGAAATGTGGTGCCTATATGTAGGCTCATCTGCAGACGCGAGGAACTGATAAACCCTATGCACATAATAGTGTTGAATAGGGTTTAACAGCCACTTCCAATTATCATTTGTATGATCCTGCAAAACAATGTTAGATAAAAAAGCTGAACACTCCCTCACCTTTTCCTCCTCCCACGCTAAAAGCCATCTCCTCCACACCCATGCTCCTCCCCTACCTCCCAACCTAAGTTCACCATTTCCTCCACCGTCCTCTCTCTACACACGGCCAGATCAAAGAGTCGGCAGTACTACGACCATCTCCCACAACTAACGACACATGATATTTTATTTTCTTTAATTTTTCTAAAGATGCCTCCTCCCTCTCCAGGTTTTCTATGTATAGGGGTGAAAATAGGTCCACCCGACCGATTAGAGCCTATGACATATACTACATCATATCTGAATCATTTTTTTATTTTGAACTACGATCGACTTTTTTCCTTCTATTTTGTTTTTTTGGGGTATTTGCTCTCTATGAAGTCCAAATACTCCAAACAAGGAGCCATAACCGTATCAGATACAGATACTCCGTTAATACTTGCAGATACATATCATAAATATCAAAATTTATTATTTTAATTTTAAAAAATATTTTATCGAATACTTTTATGATACTCTGGAAATACACACATATACTTATAGTAGGATACTTCACATATACATATCTTATTAAAGATTAAGGGTAAAAATGTGAAACAATGCTGTGAAAATTTAGTAGAGATTTATATGATTCAATTTAAAATAAAAATCACTCTAATTATTTCTTTATTAATCACTTTAAAATTATGTTTTTTGTAGATGAAGGTAACGAAAAAGGATATTCAATCGATCAACGTTAGGAAAAATTGATTTTGAGTTCGTTTAATGATACTTTTGTTAATATCATATCATGAGAATGAAAATATAATATAATTTAGGGTTAATAGGTCTTTACCGCTGTAATATAGGCCACTTTTGGTTTCGCCCCCTATAAAAAAAAAATTGGATTTGGTCATTGTCAAATTTTTTTTGTTTTAGAATAGCCCCCTAGGCCAGCTGACTGTGCATTTTCGCTGATGTGGCATGTTGCGTCACCTTTTCAGATGAGGTGGCGCGCTGACTGTATAATTATTTTTATGGGGTACACGTGGCATTTGGGATTTTTTTTAAAAAAAAAATCTTTAAAAACGAATTTTTTTTTTATAAAAAATAAATAAATTCTGGAAAATTAATAAAAACGAAAAAAATTTAAAAATAACGGAAATAAAAAAATCTAGAAATTTTAATGAAAAAATGTGGAAAAAAATATTGGAAAAATTTAAAAAAGGAAAAATTCTGGAAAAAAAATTAATATATATCAAAATTTACTAAAAAATTATAAATAAAATTCAATTTTTTTTTATTATATAATTATTTTGATTTTGAAAATTAATTTTTAGAATTTTATTTTATTCAAAAATATAATCTAGATGAACAACATGACACAATGGATATTGATTGACACCGGTATATAAGTCATGTTATACTGTTGAATAACAAGCCCTTCATTCTATTCTTCATGATCTAATGTTATGTGTTTTTAATTATGAAAATATTTTCCAATATTTTTATTTTTTGTATAAAAAATAAAATAAAATAAACTTTTTAATACAAAAGTTCAAATTGGAAAAAAAACTTATATCACAAGCCCTTAGTTCGACTTTTTTTTATAATTTTTTTGAAAAGTTCGATATATATTAATTTTTTCCATAATGTTTTCATTTTGTTAATTTTTCCAGATTTTTTTGATTAAATTATCTAGATTTTTGTTCATTACTTTTCATTTTACCAGATTTTTTTTTTCATTTTTATTAATTTTTCCAGAATTTTTTAATTTTTCCGTTACTTTTTTAATTTTTTTCATTTTCATTAATTTTTCAGAATATATTTCTTTTTTTAAAAAAAAATTTAAAGAATTTTTTTATTTTTTTTAAAAAAATCACAAATGCCACGTGTATCCCTTAAAAAAAATTATACAGTCATCGCGTCACGTCATCTAAAAAATGTGACACAACATGTCACATCAACGAAAATGTACAGTCAGCTGGCCTAGGGGGTATTCTAAAACAAAATATTTTTACAAGGACCAAATCCAAATTATTTTTTTACAGGGGGGTAAAGATCTATTAACCTTATAATTTATATGAAAATGTGTGTATCCGAGTATTTGTATTGTATCATACTCGCAACACCTATCTTGCATAACATTTTTCACGTCTTTTGTTTTGTTTTCATGAGGGTTAATGTGTAATAGGATTTTAATGGTAAAAGTACAAAATAGTTTTAAAATCTCTCTCCTATTCCTTTGAACCAAACATATATTTAACTAAGATTAATTCTCTCCCCTCTTTTAAACTAAATATATAGTTAATTAAAATATTTGTCCTCCTTTTTCCTCCCCTCTCCATTAAAATTTCTCATTCTTCTCTCTTCCGTTGAACTTATGAATGAGTATACACAAAGTTTATCGTCATGACAAAAGGAGCGAGGTGCAGTGGCAATTTAATTTCTGATTAAGTTAAAGAAGCTATATTTGATAGCTATTGTGCAATATAAGTTTGCAAGCACAAGAAGTGATCACCAATACATGAGATACGAACACGGCATTTTATTCTCAGATGCTCATTGATATCAATGATCATGTGTTTTTTTACACATTCAATTTAGCGTAAAGATAATGGCTTATAAAAAAAAATGTTTTTTTTTATAGTGACCGGAGTTCAAACCTTGAACCTTGTATATATTATGCATTGTCCATACCAACTGAGCTAAGTTACGGCTTATAAAAAAATGTGTGTATATCAAAATATTTATTTTCTCTAAAAATAAAATAAAATTGAGAGAATAATCTCTCGGCTTTTTTCTGTCCTTTTTTACTCTTCAGTTCGGCCTTGCAAACAAAAAAAATAATTTTAATTTCTATAAATGGTGGAATAGATTGGATGATAAACTAAATTTTACAATCGTTAGAAGAAGAAAAAAAAACACTAAATTTTACCAAGTAATAGTGGAATAGATTGAATAAATAGAATAATATTTAATAGAGATAAATATTTTTTTAAACAAAAATTTGTTAGAAGTATAATTATTTTGAAATTAGTAGTTAGTTCCATAAATAATTTGTTAGTCTATCACTAAATAGTGATTGAATCTAACACAACCTCACAAAACAGGTCTGTGAAGTAAGGATTGCCCCCACTTATAAACATATGTTTAGACTATTTTTTTGTACAATGTGAAACTCTTTAACACACTCCCTCACAACCAGCACAATTAGGCTTGGTTCGTGAGCATAAATGGTAGGTGACCCAATAGCAGATTTTTTTAACTTGATAATAGATGAATCAATGGATCTTAATGGAGACTCTCATACCATCTTTAAAATCGTGGTTGGAACTAACATAACCTCGCAGAATTGGTTTGCGAGTTGAGGATTACCTCTACTTATTAAGACATTTTTAGACCATCTTTCATCTGATACGAGATTCTTCAACAAGAATTAAAACGACTATAATACATTTAGAGTGTGTTTGGATGAGAGAATGTTTTGAGGGAATGTGATGTTTGGGTAGCACTTGGGTGACATTGTGGTTGGTAACATTGTGACATTGGCCAACCACAATGCCACAAGTGTCTTTCTTCTTTCTCTTTCATAATATTTTTTTGTTTCTTTGTACACGTGTGACATTGTGGTTGCTCAATGTTACCAATGTCACCCAAGTATTATCCTGTGATGTTTTGAGGGAATTCAAATATTTTGATGTGAATTTCATTGTTTGGATAATAATTTGAAGAATTTTCAAAATGATGGAAATTTATGAAGTATTTTGTTCAAGTTAAATTTAAAGAATTTAAAATGACACCTAAAAATTAAGAATTTCAAAAAATTTCATTGTTATACTTTTTCAAATTTTGCATTTTGGTCCTCGAAATTTTCAATTTGACCCCAATAAATTTATAAAAATTGCAAATTGACCCCTCAAATTTTCCAAAAATTATAATTTGACTCCTCAAAATTTTTGAAATTTT
>Ga0315914_1002865_pt1 | contig 26393 bp, 9 predicted proteins | sample MpolenodulesMG_FD_203920 | JGI IMG/M metagenome (GOLD analysis project Ga0315914, IMG submission 203920) | Medicago polymorpha root nodule microbial communities from Los Angeles, California, United States - elongated nodules | ecosystem: Host-associated > Plants > Roots > Nodule | place: USA...
CAAATGTGACAATTCAGAATATTTTGATTGGTTGTGTGTGCAAAACTGTTTTGGACTGCCAATTTACCACAATTAAACTCTCTCTCTCTCTCTCTCTCTCTCTGTGTAAGACCCACCTTTTTTTATGAAGGTCCATTTTAGCAAGCTGCACCTTTTGCTTTTGGAGAAAAAGACCAATTTTTTGTTTTTTGAAAAAGACAAAAATCAAGGGCAACATTGTAATCACAAGAATTTAACAAATATAATATAAATTCTTATCTTTTTTAAAGAAAAAAGATATGCTTATAACATTTCATTAATAATAATATTAGTAATACAATGATGGATATTAAAATAAATGTTGGGATTAACTGATAACACAACTTCTTCAGCTAAAGCATGAGCTATCACATCTGCTTATCTTCTGTTGAACTCCATCCGAGAGTTTGTGAGTTGTGAAATTCTTGTATTTTTTAACAACACTAAAAATATAACATTAAATATAGGAAAATTATTTAAGGATATATAATTAGAATAAAAAAAAGTCATCCCAAAATCTCTTATCCCATTTAATAAGATATTTTTATTAATATTTTAAATAATATTATTTACGGATAAAATAGTAAATAAAATAATTTAAATAAAGAGTAAAATAAGTAAGGAAAAAGCCAGTGTAAATTCATTTTATTTAAAGAGATGTAAGTTTATGTATTCTCTTTATATATACTAGTGTTGAGACAGAAACATTGTCTGCTCTTTTTCTTTGGTAGGTTCTTGCTGATATTGCTCTTGCTGAACCACAGCCGTCGCTCCTTCCTCTTGTTGATCCCTTATGTACCACAGCTGCCGCTCCGCCTCTCATCCACCACGATGTAGATCCCGGAGATGGTGATGCGAGGAGAGCTTTTCTCCGCATCACCGTTGCATCGTTCTTCCTTCGGCGTTCCATCTGTCTTTCCAGTTCGTCGTATTTCCGTAGTCGTTCACAGGTTCGTACGTTGGTTCCTTGTCGGAGGTTAAGGGCTGTGTAGGTTCGGTTACTGCTCCACCGTTTTAAACCACGGAAGTCTGGCGCCGCCTTCTCCAACGGTGGTTGTTGGTTCTTTTCTTGATATGTTCGTGTTTCACTGCCGGATTCAGAGTTCAAGGTCAGTGCTGCTCCGTTCCAAATCTGTTTTGAAACATATAGCAGTTTCTGCGTTTCTGGTGGTCTGTTGTTTCTATTCGAACTTCGGTCACCATTTTGCACTGCCTGCGGTTTTGGTTGGAAAAACTGTCGCTACTGTTAGGCTCGAAATAGCCATGAATGCTCGCAGTTTTTTGTTGCAGTGGGTTGCAGGTGAGTAAATTTGTTATCCGTGTTGGCGGTCAGGTTACCTCACCACCCTCAAATCTAAGTTTCGTGCTTGCAAACCTCACAAACCTGGGCACTGGTGCGCCATAGTTTGTTTGCTATTAATCTGCTATTTAGTTGGTGTGTGGATTCGCTAATTACCGTGTTGGCGGTCGAACTCAACCCCACTGTCAAGCATTTTTCACATGGGACTGTTTGGACTTGAAAGAGTCATCAATGCTTGTTGTAGATTGTTGCAGGGTGTTGATGGTAAGTGATTCGATTTCGTGTTGACGATCGATTCACTCGTCAAACCTTAGACCCGTGCTTAATTGTTATAACTGTTTAGGGTTGATTCCACTTTGTGGATATTTATTTTTTACTTTTTTTTGTTTTGTTTTACCCCTTAGGGTTGTTGATTGGGTTAGGTTTTATATCCCCCCAGTTTTATTTTGTAATTTTTCCCTTTTGTTTTTATAAATAATATATGAACAATTGGCAATAGATTAGAGTAGGGTACCAACTTAGTTGGACACTATCCTTTTCTATGTCATTTTGCTCTTGGCTTATAAAAAAAAAACGAATAATAGTTTTATAAATTTTTAATTTTGATTAAAATTATAGGTAGATATATTTTGAACTTTCATATTGTAACAAACTATACTTATCTTTTTTCAATGACACCAAACGAATCTGAACGAAATCGAACTTCATTAAACCAAATATTAGAACTTTTTAAAAATCAAAACTAAATTCTTCAAATAAAAAAATCAAAACTAATATGGATTGACAATAATATAACGAATACAATAGAAATTCTTTTTTTTTTTGAATTACACCAATAATACAACATTTTTATAGCTAAATTTGTTTAAGAGTATAATTAAAAGTAAAAAAGCCACTCTAAAACATGTATTCTCTTTGTATATAGTATAAATACAAAGTAACTTGAGAACACGTCCTTCCGGTGGCAATACGTAGTCAGACAAAAAGATTAGGGTTAAATAAGGAAATAGTCCCCCTAAATATATCATCATTTGATTTTAGTCCCCTAAAATATTCTTTAGGCTTTCGGTCCTTCTAAAATTTTTCATCCATGAAATTAGTCTCTGTTCTCTATGGATGAATTTTTTTAGAGGGACCGAAAACCTAAGGAATATTTTAGAGAGACTAAAATCAAATGTTGGTCTATTTAGAGGACTATTTACTTATTTAACTCATAAAATTAAACTATTTACTCATTCAAGAGCATGTGGATACTGTGAGAGAATTTTCAGCCAACTTGTGCTCTCCAAAATGGATTCTAATGTGGTTTCTAACTTTTTTTTACCTTTTGAGAGAATTGTTTCTTACGATCAGTAAGGTGAGCACAATCAGTGTTTGTGAGGTGTAGCTGTGTGTAACGAGTGTTTATGCAAGATTTTCTTACAAGCTTAATAGAGCAATCAGTGTTTTTGGATAATGAAGAATATATATAAATAAGACTATACGTGAAGAATTAGTTGCTGTACTAGTGATGAAAAAATTTGTGCATTTTTTGGAAGTATTTTCTTGAACTCTCAATGTTGAATTCCTTTGTCTGTTTTCTTTTAGTATTTTGTTTTTATATTAAACAATCCTCACATAATGATCATTTCAAATAGTTGATAAATTATTTTCTATCTTTATGAAGAGTTGTAAAACATGAAGAGATTGAGAATATGTTATAGCTTGAGGAGGCAAGTATAAAGAATTCATTGTAAGTTGATCAACTTGGTGAAGAATTCTTCAGACAAATGAATTGAACATGGATGGTTGTGTGTGTGAACCAAGATGAATATCTTGTCATTTTTGTATTCCTTAATCTATTCAGTTTAATGGATATGTTTAATTTTATACCAACATTAAATATGAATCAACTATTTCTTCACGTCATACCATTAAAGTGGGGTGTAGCGAGTGATTTGACGGAATACACGGTTGCCATTGGGTGACAATGTAAATTTGTTTTACCATCGGTATGTATCCTATTTTAAGAAGAAAAAAAATTATACGAGATGTATCATATTACTCCAATCGAATGGACAAAAATCATAGTTGGTGGAGTTTCAGCATAGTAATTAACTAGAGGAATGATAAATAACTTTTGTAAAATACGAATTAATCCTCCAATGTACATAGTAATAACTTTTGTAAAGGTAAGGTCCTAAATAGTACGCGTTTACTAGTACTATAGTACTAAGGAAAAAAGCATTGATAAAATTCCTAATATCTACGCCAATCGGAAGGACTATACGGCACTAACTGGTACCTCAGAAGAAAAAGGGAGAAGTTCCGATCTACAGAAGGGACATGTCAGGCTCTGGCGAAACCAAGTATCAATGCAGTCGGCATGGAATACATGGAGACATGGGAGACGACGGAGGAGGAGATCTGTCGACTCACTGAACTCCGCTAAGCAAACCGAGCATTCAGCGGAGGCAGTGAGAGTTGTAATGGGTGAGAAATTAGGGAATGTAGGGCGAGAGTCTATCACTGTTTGAATTTCTACCGGTGACGGTGGAGTGGAGTGGACACGGTGACATTAGAAGGTTCTAGAACACTCCTCAAGATTCTTCAAACATTCTTGTTAAACCTACAAGTACCTCATAGTATGGTTACTTGCATTCCAAGGTATCCGGTCTTGGCTTATCTTCTGTAACCAGACAGGGAATGCAAATCAAAGTTGAACTTTCTCATTCATTTTGTACTCCCCATAGGTACACTGAAATCTGAGGAGTATAGTTTCGGAATGGATTACTTTGAGCTTATTAGTTATTAGTGGGAAAGTCCCTTTAAAATGAGCACAAACATAAGGACTGGTGAAAGGCTACTTTTTCCACTCAATTCACCAAAATATGTTATCAACTTGACAAAAAGTTGTTGGCATACTGGTCCAAAAATCAACGTCTGACTTTCTTGTCCATACGTAGAGTTCTTCATTTCATAAAAAAATTGACTTCTTGCATTGAATCCCGGATACAATAAAGAGACAAACCCACCTGTAGACTACTGTGATATTGAGTCGGCACATTCCTTTCTTGGGGAAGTTCTTAATCGTCGCAGATATCTAATATTCCTTTTCAAATATTTACATATTGAGTTATCAAGCTACAATCAAGCTACAAAAAATGAGTACATGATCTAAGGATAACTCGGAATCTGGAAGTGACGCATCAGCCTGTGGTGATGAATTTGTTATTTTCAGAGATGAACCATTTCTATCAGTAACAGAAAAGAAAACTTGAGTTGAACCTAAGATTATAAACAAGAGGAAGCTTACACTGACAAGGAAGTCACTAGATTTGAGGATCAAACAACCAGGTTAGCTTTGGACTTTTCTTCGGCTCTTTTTAGTAATATACATGAAATTCTTCAATACAGTAATGCATGATTCGTTAAGAAGCTAATATTTTAAAATGATAGATATTCAACTACGGCATGTTGGTGAATTGAATTGTACTAATTTGATCTTTAGTTTTGGTAACGTATATTTTCTGATCAAAAGGTTTTCTACAACTTCTGTTACATATAATCATGCTAATGATGCAAAAGTACCTGCTAAGAAGAACCTAATAAGTATGTTATTTATCAAAATTATTTGCATTTCATGCTGATATCAATGGTTTATGAAAAAGGAAATGACTATTATTATGTGGCATGTAAAGTAACTTGAAAACCTGTGATTTTTCGTAAACTTTACCTGTAATATCATGAATCTGAATCACATAGTTGCCACTTTGGGAAGGATTTTAATCTTTATCCAACTACAATCCTTAGTCGGAGGGCTAGTCTTATAGCTATTCTTGTGGCAATGTGTATTCAGACAAAAAAAATTAAATCAATTACCTGAAAATGCATCTTAATTTTAATTTGATTTGATTCCCTCCGTATGGTTTCTAAGAGCATGTGGATACTATGAGAGAATTTTCAATGTGTAACCTTGTAATGAGAGAATTTTCTTAATGTGCAACTTTTTACTCCCTTGTGTCTACGTGTCACCTTGTTATACAAACTTGCTGACTTGGATTCTTCAATTGATATCATTACAATCCTATATTTATCAAACTAACTTAGATATCAAAGGTTGGTTTCTTCACTTGTCCTAGTGTTATCTTTTTTATACGTCTCTCTTGCGAAAACCTTTAAAAGAATACAATTGAAACTCCTTTTTTATATTTTCTCCTCTGTTTCAACTAAGAAATCCTAATAGAGAATGTAACATAATTAAACATGGCAAAAAACAATAAAGGAAATAAAGGGCAAGAGCAAGAAAACAAGTCCCGAAAGCACAGGAAATATCCAATAAAGATTAAAAATAATACAACCAGCGACAAAACTAGAACTTCGAAGTAACCTTCACATAAAAGCTACATTTTCTGTTTCTCATTTACCTCAACATTATACATGCCCCGTGTAAATTAAAATCCTGAGAAAATCTGTTTGATTCTAAATGGTCTAATAGCCTGTTTGGTTTGGCGGTATATGTGCTAAACTACGTCTCAAAGAGCAATAGCCGTGAAAAGACAGAAGCTAGAAAGCATGGCTTCCACGTCAACGCGATTTTCTGCCGCGATTTCTCAAATTGCACCACACCAAACACTCACTAAGCCTCTAAGGATTAGTAATTCTGCTAAAGAACATAAAGTAACAACCAATCTTCCACCCCAAGTGCTAAAAGACATAAAAGTCTTTAATCTGAGACATGACCATATGTTGTTCTTACATAAGGACTCAAAGGGCTCAATGCTAATGGTGACAAGCTTCCTCTTCTAGTCCTTTGATTACTCACATATGGACTCAAAGGACTCAATGGAAATGGTGACAATCTACCTCGTATCTTCAAAGAATTATCCATATCTGAAACATGGCAGCATCTTCTGCTGTATGACCTTGAAGGACTCATTGGAGGTGTTGAAATGAACCCTTTTTGCATCCTCACAATGCTGTTGTTAGTACTATTGACACGTCTTATTCTTGTTGGACTCGAAGAAGAATTCATCATTAGTTGTGATTTTTTGGTCTTTAACCTGTTAAATGGTGATTGGTCTCTTGTTTTCAGATTTAAACTAGGCTTAGAATCGGAAACATTGCCTCCATATTTTTTTTTTCTAACCGAGCTTGAAGTTGACACTGATGCTGATTGATTCCCTTTGTTAATATTGGATTTCCTCTCAGATTCTGAGACTTTTGGAGGCCTTCTTTTAACTGGGGTTACAAAACTTGATGTCAATGATGACTGGTTCACCTTATTGGTCCTTGAAACCCGACCAGATAATGTTGGTGGTAATGATTTTGTTGCTTGCAGTTTAGGCGTTCCTGTTTCAATCAATTCAATACATAATCAGTTTATGACATTCACCACCATTAATCTAAGTATCAAAAGCAGCATGACACGACGTAAAAATAACACTTAATCCTAAGCATTTCCACGTTTCCAAAATCTATTGCTTTTCTAAAGCTGTGTCTTGTGTCTGACACGTGAGACATGTTGGTGTCTAACAAACACCGACATATATAATTACATTCAATGAATTACTTTTCTCAAATTTTTATTGGTGTCGACATGTTGGTGTCATATCCGGTATCCATACTTCTTAGTTTCTAATCTCTTTTTGCCATGAGGACTATTAGTATAATAAGCATAATAATGCATAGCATAAAAGGCCATATGAAAACTATATATATATATAGCAGGTGAAAAATTGAGATAACAATAAAATTTAACAGACCTTGGTCTTTCTTTGGCTTCATTTGTGATGGTTTCTTTATTGTAACATTCTTCTTTGATGGGGCATCATAAAAAATAGACTGTATGTCACCAGAAGTTGATTTTGGATAGGTTACCAGATCTTTCATTATGGATGCATCAACATCTTCACAAACTGTGCTTTGGTCATCACTTTCTTCGCTACAAACAGTAGCCACATCCTTTGTTGGCTCAGACTCATTACCCTTATTATCTATAGTAGGAATAGTATTATTACTCAGATTCTGATTATTAATCTTCCCTTTTTCAACAACTTTATAAGCAAACATTTCATAAGGTATTTGTGAAACACAAGACATATTATATGTCCTCTCCATTGGAAAATTCTTGAGAAAAATTCCTTCAATGTCACAACAATCTACAGGTGGGTTCTGAAGTTCAAGCTGATTTAGTTCAGGATTGATCAAAACATACTCGGTGTTCATTGAAAGAAACTTTTTGATGTAGCGCAAAATCCTACAAATAGACGAGAAACAAGGACGCTGAGACGGATCAGTTTGCCAACATTTTTTGATCAAACTCACAAGATATTTTGGCGAACGATATGGAAACAAAGGTCTCTCTCCTGCTTTGATATTTTGGTTGGTTCTAATCCCTTGAAGATGATTATCCTCAAAAGGAATTTTCCCTGTCAACAACTCAAAACATATCATACCAAAGCTATATGCATCGGCTTTCTCTGAGTACTTACAAGAGGTAGAAACATTTTTCATTTGTTCTAGCTCAGTTAAAACCTCAGGTGCATACCAAATTATAGGGTTAATCTCTTCACCAATTGGATTATGTGTTGGTGAGGATCTAGAAGCATTATAAATTTCACCATTTTCAATAGATGACAACCCAAATCCAACAACTTTTGCTTGAAAATAACCTTCTTGTGAGTTTCTAGCTCTTAGTAGGATATTACAAGGATTAAGGTTTCCATGGTAAATGTTTTTGGAGTGGAGATATTCAATGCCTCTAGCCATTTGAAGCATGAGATCAACCACCACAGGTATAGAGAACAAAATCTGTCTCCTTGGACCACAATTCTCTCTCATGTATGTCCACAAATCCTTGTTCATCAACTCCGTCACGAGAGAAAACTCTTTCTTCTCTTCGTCATAAAAACCACATAGATATTGCAATATGTTTGGGTGAGAAAGTGATAACAAATTGGAAATCTCATTTTCATAAGCTTCTCTCTCCCCAAGAAAATGCCTCAGAGCAAAACTTTGTCCTAACCATTGAATTTCCTTAAATTCCTTCCCCCTTCCCAATCTTCTCCTCACTTGGTAATCTTTGGATCCTAACAAAACACCAATTGGCCACAATACTTTATCATTACTGTTTTTGTGATTGGTTTTATCTGAATTACCATTCATCAATTTCTTCAACAACATATCTGCAAAATGTTGATCATTCTTTGAAGAAGTGAGTTTGGAAGAACCTTTTTTCTCCTTGAGTGCTTCTATGAGCCTCCACCTATCTTCTCTCCAAGCATTCTCCAATTGCTTGCAAATTTCTTTTGGAACCAAATATTGTTTGCCAAATCTCCACTGAAAAAGTTTTGGATCATTCCATTCCACATCATATTTTCTTGCAAGCATCAATTTCTTCTTCGAATTCTCATCCTGATCCAACCCTGACATCTCCCCAGCATTCTCGATCGCTTCAATAACCGCAGGGAAATAACAAAGCAAATTATGAATGTGAAACTCAACACAATCTCTGCTCTGAGAAAGTGTGAGTGCTTTCCCTGACCAATCTTTTGAATCCAAACAATGCTTAATGTATAGTTCACCTTCTTTGAAAACCCTGGAAAGCTCTCTAAGAGGACATTCAAGAGGCTTCCATTTTGCAGTTCTGTCTTCAAGCTTCAGATTCTGCCTTATCTCATCTGCGATTGTGTCGAATGCTAGAGTGAATATGTCGTGGAGCAAACAACATTGTCGTTGATTGATTTGAATTTCGTCACTTAAAACCATAAGCGCTTTTAGACTTCCAAGAACCTCACCAATGTGCCGGAGCTGTTCCATTCCGGCACTTTCAATTTGTTGAAAATCAAAACAAAAACCTAAAATCACCAAGGAAACCAAAATCAACAACAACAAAAAATCAATAAATAAACATGAAAACACAGTGTATATGTATATTTTTAATATGATCAATGAATTTGATTCAAAATTAGACGCGGTCAATGTTTTAAATAAAAGTATGCAACTTTTGTGTTACTGTGACATATCAAAGCTTTTTTTTTTTTGAAAGACTATCAAAGCTTTTAATACATCTATGATGACTGCAATTCTATACAATTTCAAAAATTACAATTGCGACCGCTATCTAAAACCTTGGACGTGATGTTAATGAAAAAAAAAGATATGAATCCATGAAATAGTACCTGGTGCATGAAATCTTTCGGTCGATATGTGACCAATTGCAAAAGTGCTTAATAACCTTGATGATTGTAGAAGATTTGGGAATCTCAAAGAGAAGATACCAAATTGAAGCCAATCTGATAAAGGAAAAAGCCATTGAATTGAAGCGTGTGATAAAAGAAAAGAAAAGAAAAGAATTGAAAACACAAAATAATATAAAAACCAAATACATATAAGATCTTACCCTTTGTTAGATGGTAAATTAAAGAAAGAAGCAAAAAAGAAGAATGTAAGAGAATTAAGGGGGAGAGGAGAGGGATTAAGATTTAGAAACTTGTTTGGATTGCAAGGTGGTATGATGAAGAATTTGACAAGTTAAGCTGTACAAGTCAAAACATATAAACAAACATTTAAGATAAAAAGGAAAACGGAAAATCTGTGGCAGGTTTGTTGAGGAATTGGAATATGTTACTAGAATAATAATTTAATAATTAATGTTGATGTTGATGTAGCCAACAAACAAGAATAACGGGGCAGTTTTGTTTTTGTTTCATAACGTTGTTGCATGGAGAAATGCAAATGAGAGTTGCATTTCTCCGTTGTTCCCGCAAGTTTGGTAGAAATCACATTGATTCATATATATAATGCCATGCATAATAAAATGTGGATGTGGTGGTCGTTGACTCATTGAAAAAAAAAAAGCTTTTATAGTTTTTTTTTAAAAAATTGAGTGAGCTTTTATATAATTTTGAAGCTACTTTTCATTCAACGCAAGCTTAGACAAACCGCCAACAAATATGCACTTTCTCCCTCTCAACAAGTCTAGCTAACAAGAGAAACTTTTAGCCAAGATAATTTGAATGAAATAGCAAAAAAATTCAGCTTAATCAGAGGCCCTAGATTTGAATTTAAATTTGAGAAAGTAACAATGTTAAGTCTATGTCTGATAGATATTTAACAAGTGTACTAATTCTATCGAAATAATAATTATAAGTTCGTATCTACGAGGATTGTGTTAATCTCAAATTAGCAATAAGGTTAATATCTAGGATGTCTAAATTATTTTAGTGCCCAAGGCTGTAGGTTTCGTTGCATAAAAGTTAAATAAGCGGAAAATAAATGTTGTTTGAAGTTTATAGCGAAACAGATGATTAAGCCGGTGAATCCTCCATTGCTTAATGTGAATAGTCTATCTCTCTTTGCTCTCAATGTTAACTCATTCTTTATGACAAATTAACCAAGTTGTTTTGATCAATCTCTTGACTCAAAACCTTTTCCTAAGTTATAACTTTTTAATCTCTTAAACCGATTGAATAACCGCGGAAGCAAAGTTAGTTCGTTAATCCCTAAGTCATAACTCGCAACTTCCTATCTCTAGTTTCATATTTAAAGTTAAACAAAATTACTATTTCAGGTTCAATAGCTAGGGCTAGTAGTCAATTAATACCCAAGATCGATTCATGCGATTGAGAGAAGTTAGGGCTAGTAGTCATACAAACAATCATAAGAAAAAGCATTGAGCTTAAATAATTATGAATAAAGACTGAATTTCATTGATAACAAAGAGAGTTTCAACTACATTGTTCACAAATTACAATAGACTAGTATTTCCACCCGTGCAACGCACGGGCTAACAACGATTTTTTTGTGGCGTGAAGATATTATATTTTTGAACATACCACCAAAATACAAATTTATAATGCAGTGGTTAGACAAAACGGATTATGTTGTCATCATAAAATTATAGATGTCATCGAATACCATTTAGTTCAAATTAGTTAAAAACAATTACATATCCTTGACAAATAACAATGAAGACTACATATATTATAAGTAACACAAAATAGTAGTCGATACTTTGAAGAGCAATTAACCCAAAAAAAAAGAGAAGATTATGTATGGAAGATAGATGCATCATCTCTATTTAGCTCCAAAGTTATCTATAAAAAAAAGGTTTTTGCATTTTATCAATTTAAATTAGATAATTCAAAATGACGATTAAGCTTAAATATAGAGCTATTCATACCTGATCAGAGACTTTCTACAAATTAGAAAACACCTCCGGATAAACAACATTGAGAGTTGAGTTGCATGGATTGCCTTCTTCAGCCAAAATCAACATTTTCAACCCTTTCTTTGTGGTTACCCTAGAAACAGCTACATATAACGATCCATGTGTAAACACAGGTTGAGGTAGATACAATCCAACCGTCGACAATGATTGTCCCTGACTCTTGTTTATTGTCATAGCAAAGCAAAATGAGATAGGAAATTGTCTTCTTGAAAATTTTAATGGAAATCCTGAATCTGTGTGAACCAAATCCATCCTTGGAATTAATACCTTTTGGCCAATACCCTTGCCAGTAATGACAGTAGCAGTAATGATATTGTTTCCAAGGTGATTGACTTGTAGTCGTGTTCCACTACATAAGTCACTTGCTTGATCAATGTTTCTTAACAACATGATGGGAACTCCGGTCTTCAAAATCAACCTATGGTTTGGTATTCGAGAACACTTGCTGTCATTCAAAAATTCAGCAGTGCACCAATCCCCTTGAATATCATAGTCTTCATCAGATTTGCAAGGTGTATCAGAACTGGGGTACTCTCTTGCTTCCCCATCAATTAGTGACAAAACATACTCATTGACTTGTTCAATAGAATCAAGAGTAGGAGCAAGTATCACTTTCTCTTCAAATATCCTTCTATTATCAATGTTATCAACAATACCTGGATAAACAAAATCAACCAATGCTTGTAGAGGATTGTTGCATGGAGGAATGCACAAATCCTCTGGAATATCCATGATGTTCTCTCCATCTTCATCTGCAACCATATATCACCATTTCCAATTTTCAAAATCCATTTTGCAAAATCTCTGAGCTCATTTGCACTATCACTTGTACCATCACCAATTAACCTCATGTTTCTTGTGAGGTTTAAGACCTTACAGCTATGCCAGATATTAGAAGAGTTAACAGAGGACTTCATTATATCACGTCTACTGCCTTTCCTAATGACAGGTAAAATTTGCCTGAAATCTCCACCCAAAATAACAACTTTTCCTCCAAAAGGTTTGTTCAAGATATCCTCATCTACAACTCTCATTATATCACACATAGTACGGTCAAATGCTTCAAAACAGAATTTTTGCATCATAGGAGCCTCATCCCATATAATAAGACTTGCTTCTCTAAGCAACTTGGCTTTAGGATATTGTTGTTTCACATTGCAAGTTGATTTTTCATTGATTTTCAATGGTATACAAAAGGTAGAATGCGCAGTCTTGCCTCCTGGAAACAATAGAGATGCAATTCCGCTCGATGCAACATAAATCACAATCTTACCTTGTGACCTGAAGATTGCGGATAGTGTTTTCGACATAAAGGTCTTTCCGGTTCCACCATAGCCATACAAAAAATAGAACTGACCATCCTGTCGCTCAACAGATTTCATTATTAGAATAAGCATCATACTGCTCATTATTATTAAAAACTAATTTTATTTTTGTCATTTTAAGCATTCACACAATAGAAACAATAAAATATCATTATCACACATTTTCCCTCTTCAATTCAAAATTCAAATTTCAAATTTTTTTTAATTCTTCTTTCCCTCCTACTTTTTCTCTTATCCCAACAAACATCACTTTCTATATCCTTTCTCTCTCACACACACACACACAAACATTAAAATATCATTTCCTCTCATTTTCCCTTTTCAACTACATGGTTCACAAATTACAATAGATTCATCATGACTCAATCAATCTAAAAGATTAGCTACTCATAACTAACACAATTAAATACATAGAAGTAATGGAACATACATAAATCAGAACCAACGTGAGTTGATGTGAGATCCACTGCGTGTTCTTCAGTTTCCTAGTGTCGTCTATGCTCCGAACTTGTCTAAAAAATCGAAACCTTATTCTGAATTCGCATCTGGCTTTTATAACTAGGGTTTTAATACGCTCCAATCGTGCCACATTTCGAGGTAATGACACGATTCCTTCACTTATCCTACGTGGCAGCAAACTTATTCACTAATCGTGGCACGTTACACGATCCATCATGCCACGATATTTCCAGTATCAAAAGGTAAGTTCCACGCTCTTCAAATGTGCCATGATACAGGTCCATCGTGGCACAATTTCTCCAGTAGCTCAACTTCTTGCATTCTTCTCCAAAATGTGCAAAACTCACCACTTATCCTGTTTTATGCTCTTATCACATCTTGAGCTGATTTAACCATGTATACAAACATTTGACTCTCTAAATGTTACAAAAAGGACATAAACAAGACTAAAAATACTAGTGTTGACGTACAGTCATCAATGTTTTATTTCTAAACAATTGTATTTCTCTAAATTAAGGGTGTTTGAAATGCAATTTGAAGATTTCGAGACAATATTATCTGAATCAAAAATAAAATCGTATATTATTCGGTTTGGATAATTTCTTTTTTAAAATTCGATAGGTTTCGGTTCATTCAAATTACAATTGCAAAAAGATATATTAATATTATATAGTTTCGGCAAAGTAACATATTTGATACAAAATGTAGCATATAGTAAACTAAAAATAAAACAACATTGATGCAAAATAAACATTTATTCTTTACTATTTTTAAACAAATGTTCTTCTCTAAATTAGGGTGCTCGAAGTACATTTTGGAGGTTTTGAGACAAAATATTATCTGAATAGAAAATTAAATCACACATTGTTCGGTTGGTATAACTTCTTTTTTAAATTGCATATTTTTTTAGTTGGTCCAAATTACAACGGCAAAAAGTCATATTAACACTAATATTATAAAGTTTCAGCAAAGGTACATATTTGATGTTGAACCGAAGTGATCAGAAGAACGGCTTCCGCGAGCTCTATGCAATGTAATTTGTTTGGGGGGGGGGGTATCCTGCAAAAGACATTCTGACGTTCAAGTTAGTATATGAGGAAAAAAAGAAGTTTAAGGTAGAATAATCCTACCTCGGAGGATGTTGAGAGTCTTCTTTTATCGTGAGAAAGTGGAGATCGCCAAAGTAAAGAACGAAGAGCCGTTGAAATGTGGTTACACAAGACGGGATTTGTAACTATCGACTTTGGTAGTTGTTCTCTAGGAAGGGCATGAAGCGTTATGAATTTTAGGAATTCTAAGCTCCTATTCGTCGGGGTTCCGAGTTCCTAACAGAGGGTGAAGATAGTACTAAGAACCAAATGTGTATTTTTGGGCAACCTTAAGTGCTACCCAAACAGAGATAAGTATTGGAGCCCAACATATGAGAATAACAAGCACTTCACATGAGAAAAACATTTCATATTAGCACCTTTCAAGTTTGCAGAAGACTCTACACAATGTTTAAGTTAATTTTAGTTCTCTAAATATATGTTTAGCTGGTGATTAGCGATGAATACTACAAGTACAAAATTATTCAAGTTTTATAAATTTCAGACAAGGATGAGTAGTATTTTGTTTTAAAGAATTACGTATGTAATAATGTTTCACGTCGATAAAAAAAAGTGTTCGAAATCCTACTAAACTCTATCTACTCCGATGGTGGAGGTGCATTTGAATTTAGCACCATTGTTTCTTGCATTATGTTTCATTTGTCTCTAAATTCTAGTTTTGATGTCAAGTTTATTTGGAGACAAAAGACCATACTTTAATAAAGGTGGCTTATTCTTGAACTAGTCATTATATTTTTGATATTATTTCTAATTGTATTGAGACTCTTTTAATTAATGATATGGGTTAATTTTCAGTAAAAAATAAAACACTATAAAGCGGTCAAAGATGATTAATATGTGGGACTGATTTCTGACTATGGTCACAATCTTGTGAATGAAACAATATTGATTTTAGCTGGATAAGACGTGTCAAATGGGGACCAAACCAAATCACCATGTTGTACACTTGCACAAACAAAGGCAAGAAATCATTGGACAGATGCTACGTGTACGGCTACGATTTAACGTTCAGGGGACCTCAAAATAACAGAAAATCCTCCGTATTTTTGGCATTTTCCGGTTTTGTGTACGGGTTAGGGTGTGTCATGTGTAACGAGTTGATCATTACCTTGTGACATGTTTCTTATTGAAAGAGCAAATTAATTAAGACATCAATTTTAATAGATACAGTGCAGGGGACCAAATCTGGTTGAGAACGTGAATACTGTAAAAAAAAACCCAACACTGCTTAAGCAGTAAGCACCAAGTGGGTTTGATTATACGTTAGAGTTTAAAAAATCTTAGTTGTATTGTAGATAAGACAATTATGCAGGCCAGGGTTTTTTCTCAGAATATATCAAACATCCCATCCTCGATCTACAAGAAAGTGACATTACATATCAAATGTGGCACCGATGTAGACATGCCACAATAGGATCATTAACTATCATAACTTTGCACATGATGACTTTAATCTGTGGTGTAAAACATATATTTTGCAATGAGAGATTGCATAGATTTGTCTCAATGAACAAGGAAAAAGACGTATGTGTCGAGATTGTAAAAAGCATGTTTGCTAAGTGTGGATCATGGTCCATGCATGAGGTGTACAATTGCGTTCGTGGTATGGAATGTATATGGAGATTATTACTACATACACTGAGATATTTGTGTGGTGCTGAGACCCAATCAGCAGAACATATCTTTGCATAGAGTATTTTTTGCTTAGAGAATCTGATGAAAGCTATCTTCCAACAGGTGTTTTCACTAAAATTTGAGTAATGCATGGAAGCAATTATCTCTTATATTAGGAACCCTTCAAGAGTAATGCATGAAAGCTATTTTTTTTCTTAATTAGGAATCCATAAAGAGTTTGCTTAGGCTTTGTTTGCGAGTTTGAAGGAGAAGGGAGGAGAGAGTTTTAGAAATAAGGAAGAAGTCAGTCGAAGAAATAGAGGATATTGGGAAGGGAGGACTTTGGGACGTTTGTTTTTCTTCATAACATAAAATCCTCCTTATTTTAGGAACTAAAAAATTGTAATGGATGAAGGTTTTTGGGGGTTTGGAGGTTTAATATTAACTATTTAAAATTAATCTACGTTGTTATAATAATCTTAAAATAAAAATTATATTAATCATAATCATTAATTTATCATTCTATAAAAATATATTCTTTGAAATAATGTGAAAGATTTCTCTATTTTCTTCTATATGTCACTCCCTCCAAATCTTTCACTTCCTCTCCCTTTCAAACTTTGATTTCGTTACTAAGACCTTTTATAATATATATTGTTCTTGCCCTTTTATACGAGACAAATGTGAATACTTTTGTAGTTATTTTTTAAGTTCAAAGATCTTCTCTGCTTTGGACTGAGGAACTACCCCTCAACATAAATGTATCTTATATATAAAAAAAGATATTGCTCTTGTCATTATTTTATTTTATTTTCATTTTTAAAAACTATATATAAGTTAGCATCCACCTTCTGAAAAACATGAAAACGCTCATGAACTCCCAGCCTAACATGGTCCACAAAATGAAATATTCATATGCCATGCTACTAAGAATTTCTGCTTTTCCTTGAGCTAGTGCCATAAAAAGTAGTAGTATCATGTTCAAGCATATCATCGTGCCACTTGCTCCCCTCTGCTGGTGTCAGAAATTTGGTTCAATATCCGAAGACCGAAACGATTTTCATGTTGCTTTCAATCTCAATTCCATGTGCCACTTGACTTCTTAGAGATCCCTGTCTTGTTTTTTCTTTTGCTTTTATTGGGAGCAGGCCTTAAATTTGGCCAAAACAAAATATAAAGACGCAAAAGGACCTCATTGGTTATTCAAGTTTTGGCTTTTGAGGGAACCAAAAGTTCTGGCGTTTTCTTTTGTTTTATTTTTCTGTCCACACCCATATTGCCTTCTTAATCACTAGTTCATCACAAAATTAAAAAGGAGAATATCCTTTTCATTTTAGTTTTTTCGCAATAACTTGATGTGATCGGAACTTTTAGGAGCCTAAAGAAGAAATACGTTTCATCTTTCAAATGAATCCGTAACTAAATTAGTTGGTGATGGATGAACTATGTCACGACTCAGGACATTTCAAAAACAAAATTCAACATCAACATTGTATGTATGTGTGATTGACCATTTTAATATTTTTCCAGTCAATCATCAATTTTAACATAATTTTTAAATGATATATTAACAATTATAGTTTTTTCAATTATATTTTATACGATGTTAAATATGATGTTTGATTTGTGTACTTATATATGATCTTCGATTTTAATCATGTTCTCTCTCCCTCTCTTATCAATTCTGGAACCACACATATCTTAACTACAATGTAATATGAATGCAATGTAATATGATATATAACTCACTATATATAGTTTTTGATTTTAATATTGTTTTGTTTTGTCTCATCAATAATAACATTACACACCCAAGTTATATTTTATAGGAAAATGTTACATAAACACTCTTTATTCTCATACACTCTTGTACACCTCATGCATTGGGAAGAGATAAGATGAGATGAAAGAGAAAGTGTGCTTGTGTGGGGTCCATATAACCACGTGTCCGATTTTTGTGTGAATGTCCACGGATGTATTGCCACTTAAGGATGTCTATGTATCATTACTCTATTTTATATGATGTCTAATTTTAATATGTCTAAATAACACGCTTCGTTTAAATTAGCCATGACAAATTGACAATAGATCATGTTGAGGGTGAATCTTTTCTCACATCTCCACCCTCAAATCCATGTAAAGTTCTCTATTCTTTCCCCAAAACAATAATCGTTAATATATCATTTAAAATTTGTTTAAATGTTTAATACTTCATCTTAGAGTTGGGTATATGTATCTGGACACGCATATCGACCCATTTAACCCACGACTTGCATGGGATAGAGTCCAATTTTTTGATCTATTTACATTTTAGTTCACTTGGATTGGACAACAGGTTATGCAGGGTTTTTTTTTGTTACATTATGCAGTTTATATATGCAGTTTTTTTTATCCACTTAAAATGTGCAATATTGCACATATTAAACAGACTCTAATAAATAAGGGAACGCATGAAATTTAAAATATGTATATTTGAAAATTGATTGATGTTTCTCATAAAAAAGATAACAAAAATTTAACACTTTTATTTCTTTTAAAAAAAAAAAGTTTATATAACACATGAAGGTCGAACTCGCAAGTTATAAAAACAGTGAAATAGTTCCTAACACAAGTTAGGGCATTATCAAAGAAAACTCTTCCTCGGAGCAGGGGCGGATCTATTCAAGGGCTATGTGGGGCCAAAGCCCCACATGCCACTTCCTTATTTTTTTTTTATTTTTATATATATTATAAAAAGGGTAATAATCATTTTGGTTCTTGAATGTGTAATAAGTAGTCATAATAATCTTTCAATGTATTAAAGTTCTAAAATAGTCCATCATTTTGTACTTTGTTAGTCATAATAGTCAATGAAGTGACAATAAGTAAGTATATTGAAAGACTAATATGACAATATTAATGAAGTATTTTAATGTTAGAGACTATTTTGACTAACAAAGTGTACAATAAGAGACAGTTTAAAATTTTGATACATTAAGAGACTATTTTAGCCCCACATGTATCAAATGTCTAAATCCGCCTTTGCCTCAGAATATTCTAGTGTGTTAGGGCCTTGTAAAGAAATAGTTTTCACGAGAAAATAGCGATCTTAGGAAGATGCAATACTCTTCCATCGTCTTTTAAGAAAAAAAATATGATTAGAAAATCAGTTATGTCGAATTTAATTGGTAACAAATATCAAATTTTAAGCACTTTATGGTGCTAGTCGAAGGGTAAGGTCATTAAGACCCTTCATTAGGCCTCACTTAGAGAGTGGCACATGGTTGAGAGTCATTGTGATCAAGAATGACTCCACACTTAATATTTCAGCATACGTACCTAAGTATAAGCAGGCTACATGCAGCAAAGAGGGATTTCAACTATCTATTTGGAGTTGGTTTTAGGTCTCTATTTACGTTACTTTGTATTTTTTATTTCCTAGACATGCAAACAGAGTCACGGCTCTTGGTACTTCTAAGTAAACATCGTTTGGTACGTAGAGGGAAAAATACACATGCACTTAGCATATGCCGGACAACTATTCAAAAACAGTGCCTTCTCAATAAAGGGGCATGGTGAAAGAATCATTCATATAAACTGCTAGTCTGCTAGACAACTTTTGCAAGAAGAAAGTTGAAATTATTAGAAGCAATATAGGAACTGAACCATTTACGGCACAATAAATTTTGACCCCCTTTATTCAAAAAATAAATTAAATTTGACTCCCTAAAAATTAGAAGCAAAAACAATGACACGAATCAAATATTTATTCCACCACAATTATAAACATTAAATTTAAACTAGTGACAACAGATTTGCATATCCAAATAAAAAGGTGGATACTTGTGAACACCTTGAGATTTTTAGATAGGAAATGCGTGTTCTCACGAACCATATGCTTTTCGAAATTTTTCAGACACGACTGTCAAGCTTTAACTGCATGATTTATTCGTTCACTTCCTATTTTTCAGCAACACTGCAGTGTATTGTGGCAAGCACTGAATTGTGATTGGTTATTCTTTATTCTTGGAAAAAATCAGGATACTCAGTTTCTAGAGATATAGCACTGCTCTTTTTAGATAGGTCTGAATTAGTTGAGAATTTTATTTAGATAAAATTGATAGTTCTGAATTATTTGTTTTAAATCATGACAAGTTTCTTTGCTTGTTGCAATTATTTGTTCGGATAAATGATTTCTTACTTTTTTCTCGAGGATCCATTTAAATCTTCGTATGAAATATTATAAGCTTTCATAATAGATTGAATGAATGAAAATATTGTGTAAGAGAGTTAAATAGATTGAATGGAATGAAAACGAAAATATTATGTAAGAAAATTAAGTGAGAGAGAGAGAGAGAGGAGGCTACAAAGAATTGGTGAAAGAGTGAGGATGCAAAATAAAATTACGGGGACAAAATTAATTAAGTGTGGTGAAGTAGATAGATTTATCTCGTGGAGGTAAATTACTAAACAAACAATGTGGAGGTAAATACATAATTCAAATGTCGTCGACTTGTTCTTTTGATACTTGTGTACTTGCAAAATGAATTAATGCTACTCTGTAGATATGATCACGTACACTCTCAACCATATTTATTTCTTAATCAATGGCTATGTATAATTTCAGAAAGAAAAAAAAAAAAAGGAACTCAGTTTTTTTGTATGAAGTCCTCACTTTAATATAAAAGAATATATTGCTGTTAAAAACTATAATATATCATTCATATCTCAAACATCATATGATATTCATCTTCCCTTGTCAAAGAAGTATATGATACTCATCTTGCCTGATCTACAAGGTAGAGGGTTCTTCTATATTCCATCAATGTTAAAGATTTTCTTTTATAAACTTACATTTAGATTAGGGAAGTCATCATGCGCACCTCCATTCAAAGAAAGAAACAACTACCAACCCGAATGAAATTTTTTTCGTGAAATTTACTTATAACCTTGTAATTTTACTCAATTTTTGACTAGAACCCAATTCGGGTTGGTGTGAATAGAATGTCCAAGCATTTATGTCAATCACAATTGATAACAATATTATATATTTGTTACAGTAAGCATTTTTTATTTTGATTTAATGTCTTCAATATCTAAAAATGATGCATATACCACATGCATGTAACCAAAAAGATTGAAGAAATAAAATAAAGAGCTAAGAAAGAAGGAGAATAAAACATGAAACATTTGTACAAATTAGCATAACCATGTTTAGTACTTTGAATCAAATTGATTACAAATTATGTGTATCTATATATTGTCTAAATTTGCAATACATCCAATATTTCTTAGGACGACACAAACCTTTGTGCCCATAAAGATATATTCTTCACTAAGAGATAAATGTTTTGTTCATTTATTTGTCCTTTTGCTACAGCAACGTTGCTTTACAGAGAGGTAGTCTTGAGGCCACCTTTTAGAACATATAATTTGAATTATAATCAAATTCAGTCCCTAGTTGAAACAAACTTTGGCTGAGTTCTACTTAACTTTTGGTTAAATTTTGAATCAATCAGACTCTTTTAAGAAAAAAGTATGAAGAGCCTAATTTTTTATTTACAATACCCAAAACTAAGACATTTGCTAAATGAAAAAAAGTGCATTATTATTGAAATGAAATACAAAGTTTTGAAATATAAGCAAAGATTTTATCTTATCGACATAAGTGGGGTTGTTACATGTTAGTAACTTTTTTTCCAACTTCCCACCAACTTCCCTCCACAATTTCACCAGAAGCACAGTCCACCAAAATGGCTAATATATGCAGAGATATGTTTACTTACTTTGAAAGCATACTGTCCACTAAATTGAATGCCAGAATAAATTGCTTCCCATTTTGGTGAGAATATTGGCATTAGAATTCAAATGAATCACCTCTTAAAATCAAAGATTTTAAATTGAATAATGCATGCATCTTATAACCAAAATAGTAAATAATAGGCACTTAAACAAGATATTCCAATTATATTATAATTAAACATTAAACAAAATTGTTACAATCGTTCAAACCTTCAAGCACCATATTACTAGTACTAGTGTACTATTCCACTATTACATTAACAATACCACAAACAATGAAAAATAAAAATAAATAAATTAGTGCTTAATACATTCTCGCCGGTACAAAATTTGCCTCTGTTAAAAAGGCAACACAACAACGAGAATCCTAATAATAATTATAGTTAATTAAACTCACAAAGTTAAAGAGCAAGAACAGTATCTGAAGCAAATAAATCATCAATATCTTGAAAAAAGTCTTGATCCTTATGTGTCTGTGTCTGTGTCTGCAAGCTTTCTAATCCAAAATCAAAATACTCAAAACCAATATTATCATCATAGAACATGCTCTCTGAAAATCCATTGAAGCTGTAAAATGCATCATTTGCTTGTGAAGAATCTTGAAAATCAAATTGTATATCACTTGGAATTGAAAACATTGATTCAGATTCAGCTACTTCTTCAGAAGATGAACAACATTGAAGAACTGAAGTAGGAGAAAATAAACTCTTATTATTATTGTTTTGAGATTGAGATTCTTCACCGGAGTTTACCGGTAACGGTAATGACGGAAGAGGAATTTCATTTTCCGGTGGTGGTGGTGGTGGTGATAAAGGACACGTGGCAGTGGCACTTACAGGTGGAGTTATGAAATTAGTTAGCGCGTCTGGTCCACGCAACTTAATAGCCGCGTTGTCGTACACAATAGCAGCTTCTTCAGCCGTTTGAAATGTACCAAGCCACACGCGCACTCCACGCGCCGGGTCTCTTATCTCCGCCGCCCATTTTCCCCATGGTCTCTGCCTCACTCCACGGTATTTCTTCGCCGGAATATTCACCGGAGCTCTTGTTTTTCTTACTCCGGTGGTCCTGTTTCTGTTTCTTTTCCTCGAAACAACGCTGTTATTGATACTGTTATTATTCTTGCTCACAGTACATGGCTCTATGATAATCTCATCAACAAACTTTATACCTCGGTTACGTTCTAAGAAGCGTGTGGTGGATGATTCTTCTTCATCGCTGGAATAATCTGTAGCATCATTGTCTGTGACGGTTATTCTTACTATTTTTGGAAATGGTTGTTTTGGAGTGTTTTCTTTTGTAAGGTTAAGGCGGTGAGTGTTTTTCTTTGTTGTCATGTTTTGTTGAAGTGTTGTTGAAAGTGGAGAGAAAAAAGAAGATAGAGATATTCGTTCAAGAGAAAAGAATAAAAGAAAGAAAGTAAAGGGAGAAAGATAGACACGTATTAATAGTAGTAATGGAGTGAGAAAAGACAAAAAGTAGTAGTGAGAGAACAATTTCAAGGAAAGTGTGAGAAAATGAAAACAAAGAGAAGAGAGTGAGGGAGAAGAGGAGGCAAAGCAAGCAAGTTGGGTGGGAGAGTGAAGAGGAGCAGAGAGGGGACAGAAGGTACGAAAAAAAGTGAGTGAGACTTGTGAACTGTGTGGGGGCAGATAAGAATGCTTTCAAATTTTAACGAAAGTTCATAGGGGAAGAAAATTTTGAAAATAAAACAGTAACAAACGTTGTTTTTAATGAATAATTGTGTCTTTTTCTATAAATGAAAAAAACCATGAATTTGTGATGTGCTGTGCTGGGGACTCTCTCTCAGTCCTTTGCACCGTACTAGTTTTTCCTTTGAATGGCTATGAAATGGTAAAAAATAACGGCAATAGTACTGATGAGTTCAGGGATTTCACTGAGTGTAGTGATGTACTAACTGGGTAAATAATGAGAGGGGTGAAAATGGAATCAAAGCACTGAAAAAGGAAAATTTGGACAGCTATTATTTTGCAAGGTAGTGAGAAACTGAGAATTAAGAAATAGTAGTAGTAGTAGTACTCAAGTCGGTGTGATGAAGAACAAGTACTGCTGTTATATTTTTATACTACATGGAACAGACCTGTTCTGACCATTCAATGAATACGGTTAATAAATTAGTAGAGGTTAATATTTTTAATTACTCTTAAGAGAGGTTCGAGATCCCACTGTTTTTTAGTAATCATAATAACTCGGACAATTTTTTACATTTATTTTGTTGTTTGAATTTAAATTTGAAGACTAGGAAGAAAGTTAGTAAACTCATGAATCATTCAAAAGAAGTTGGTTTACGTTTGATTTTACCAAGTGAAACCTCATTTTGGTTATGTGTCATTAGTTTTGAAATTAAGAAATTAACAAAGAAGCTTATTAAATTGTAAATTTGAAATCATTTTGGTGACTTATTAGTATTATTTTTTGGGTGGCTTAAGTTGTTTTTCAGGTTTCAAATAGTTTCTCTCCACTTATGATAATCTTATTGGTCAAATATTTTTTTTTTTTTTTTAAGAAGATAAATTAGCCCACCCAAATTGACACCAGAGTGAATCGAACCTGAGACCTCAAGGAGGAGCACACCTCCAGATCCTAAGTCAATACCACCATGCCAACCCAAATGGGTTTATAGGTCAAATATTGATCATTCGCAACATTGTGAGAGTTAACTCCCTCTCCTACCTCAAGTCTATCACACCACTTTTTTTAGATATTGTTTGATTGGAGTGCAAGCCCTACACAATTATGTTTTTGTGAGGTGTATCGTTGAGTTAAAGAGTTTAAATGTTGTTTGTAAACTATCACGAGTCTTGATTCTCAAACAATGTTAGACTTTTGGATGTATCAAAAAAGTCGTCTTCAAGGTCTATTAGTCGTTGTGTGTGGCTTAGACCCTAGATTCTTGCAAGCAAGGGTTTAGGGTAAATTCTCACGAACTATATATCGTATGACAACGCTTTTTGAGGTATTATCTATTTTAATTGATTATTTAAGCACTTCACTAACTTTTCACTACATTGAAGTGTAAATATTTTGTTTGAAATTTTTTTTATAATAAAAAGGCTAAACTGCACCTTTTGTCTTCTAAGTTTTAAAATGTTACGATTTTGACCCCTATTAAAAAAATTACAATTTTGGCGCCCTTCGTCCCAAAATTGCTGAGAAGGCGCCACGTGTCTCAAATTATGGGTCATAATCGCAACTTTTTGAGGAGATAAGAGGTCAAAAGATCATATTTCCCTTATGTTAGGGGTCCAAATAACATATTTCCCTAAACATGTGGTCATTTTTGCCATTTTTTAATAGAGGGATCAAAATGACTATATTTTGAAACTTAAGTGGCAAAAAATGCATAAAAAAATTAAAAAGTGCTTCAACTTCTTTTTTTATTTTATTTAAAATGTGTCCACTCCAACGCTAAACTACTTGATCCATTAAAACAATGGAGGGAGTAGTGGTAGTGTGATAGTCTTATAAAGAATTTGTGACTATTTAATTAGTGATACTGGCATTCGGTCGGAGTCACCCGCATGTACTGTACTAATTAATTAATTAATTAATTAACAAATTAAAAAGGGACATGTGGGAAGGATGCACGCAGGCAGGCCAGTCCAAATCCAATCCAGTCACGTGTGGTGAGATACGTGGAATCAGATAGGACCTCCTTTGACTGAAAATAATAAAGTCACAAACATTACTTTACTTTAATTTAATTCAAATTTAATATCATTTTAAAAAGGTAAATGTTAAATTGTGTCCTCAAGGACACATGTTAAGGAACTCATTATATAAATATAGGCATTAAAATTCGTATAGTCAACTTCTAAAAAGTTAAAATATTGTGTTTTCCAATACAAAGTTGTTTTTTTTGAATTCCTTAACATGTATCTTAAAACACAAGTTGACATGATCATTTTTAAAATTACCATCGACGGTTTCTCAAATTCTATTATGTAGCCGAACCGTGCATGTCCATGCTAAAGCACGTAACGGCTAATATGTACATAAAAGCGTATATGATGTATCTAAACAAGTTTTATTTATTTTTCTTTATTTTTTGTGAAGAAGCTTGTTTTTCTTTGTTGAGAACTATAATGTAATGTTTCTGTCATAGTTTTAAAAACCGGACCGAATCGGCCGGTCGGACCGGTCCAACCTGGAACCGGTGGGGTAACTGGTTCGAGTTGCTCAACGGATCGGTTATGTTGTCGAACCGGTGAAAACCGGCCGGAACCGGCCAAACCCGGTAAAAACCGACCGAGTCAATGCTGCTTCCACTTAGTTTTTAAAAAAAATTGGCCTGAGAGGGATTCGAACATGCGACCATAAGCTAAAGAACAAGCTTTAACCAACAAGCCAACATGATGTTTTGTGATTGCTTTTCATCATTTATATATATAACATTCTAGTGCAGAAACAATGCAAAAATGCTCATTGTGCATTCCACTATTTATTTATTTTATTTTTTTGGTATACTCAACACTATTATTATTTTCTTGAAACGGGTACACTATTCATGTTTGCTTCAATTCTCCTTGAAAAAAAACAATGTATACTTCAAT
>Ga0315914_1002866_pt1 | contig 26393 bp, 17 predicted proteins | sample MpolenodulesMG_FD_203920 | JGI IMG/M metagenome (GOLD analysis project Ga0315914, IMG submission 203920) | Medicago polymorpha root nodule microbial communities from Los Angeles, California, United States - elongated nodules | ecosystem: Host-associated > Plants > Roots > Nodule | place: USA...
CACAAGTTAAATACCAAAGAATTAATCAAAGTCCATTTAATCCTTAATCATTAAAGTTTATTATCTTTAAAATTAATTTGGGATTTTGCCTCAACATAGAAAGCCACAGATGATCTCCGAAAAACTCTCAATACCATGCAAAATATTGACGATTTGGATAAACCTCATGGTTATACTGAACGCCGTGAAGTGCTAATTGATGACATTGGTTCCAGTTTTGGACTTGACGACGTTGGTCATAGTTTACATTGGCGTAAATTGTAACAGTCCAATTTTCGCTAGATTTGATTTTAATTGTTTTAATATGTGTTTATTTGTGCTTATATGTGATTAATTGCCTCTGTGTGTATTTTGGTTGAAATTAGTGGATTTCGGTGGTAGAAGGGTATTTTGGTCATTTTGAACTCAGGGGGTATTTTGGTCATTTTGTGAGTAAGGGTAATTTAGTAATTTCATAGTGAGATTATTTTAACGATTAAGTGAGAGCCATTATTATTTTATTAAGTTACTAGTGGGTTGTAGTAATTTATTTTATAGTCGGTAAGTGATCGTTATTATTATTTTTAACCGTTAGTGGATATAAGCTTTGGGAGTTGGTTTATAAGTGTTGTGAGCCCATTAAGACATTAGGAGGGTTAAGCTCAAATGTGTAGAGACTATATAAGCATTAGTCATTAAAGAAAACAGGGTTACACGATCATTTTATAAAATTTTGAGAAGAGGTAAAAAGAGAAAGGGGCAAGAGGAAGAGAAGAGGGTTGTAGAGAAAGCTTGAAGAACTAAGAGGAGTTAGGGATTATAGGAGCTTAATTGAAACTTTTGCTAGGATTATTGCTTATTGAGGTAAGGGGGTTAGATTTCATTCATAATCTCTTGGTTGTAGCTTCTTCCCTAATTCTATGCATAAGTACTTATTTGAATAAGGGATTATTATGAACTTACTTGTTGAAATTCGTGCTCTAGCTTTAGTGATATGTTTGGGTATGTTAATTTGTTGATAATTGAACTGTTGATGATGAATTTGCATGTTCATGATATATTTATATATATATATATATATATATATATATATATATACATATATGGATACTTGATGAATTATGCTCAATTGAGGAATTATGACATGATGTTGTTGAATTGTGATTGAATACATAATTATAAGTTGTGATTGTTGTTGATAATCTCATATCATGGTTTGGGTATGAATTATGATTGAAGTTGTTGTAGTTAAATTGAGTTGTTGAGAAGAATTGAATTTTGGTTGTTGTTGAAAACTTGTGTTTTGAGAAAATAGCTTTTAAACAATTTCATAACTTATTCAAATGTCGTGAAACGAGTGTATTCGATGTGTTAAAGTCACGGGTCATGCCTTGGATCATTTTTGATGAATGGGGGACTTAACCCTTCGATTTTTTAGCGAAAATGGCGAAGACTCAAGGTCGAAACGTGCGTTTACGGAGCGCTGCGCCTGAGCAAGGGCGCTAGGCGCCCATAGTCAGAGAGCTAGCGCTAGGCGCTGTACCTCTAGCGTCAGGCGCCCAGGACAGGACAACGGGAACGTTGTTCCGTGTCCGGGTGCTTGGGGGCAGTCGTGTAGAGGTCCTATGCGATCGTTTTGAAGTGTTCTTTTGCTGTTTTCACTTACTTTTCTACTGGAACATAATTGGCTTTGTTGAAACTTAGATTTTCCAAATGGTTTGAAACTTGTAATTGTGTCGTTTCAGTTTTTCGGATTTTGTCGGAAAATGAACTTTTGTGAACTAAAAGGATTACAAGCTTGGTCTACAGTGCATATAGACTTAGACAAAGCATGTAACGATGGTATAATGTCTTAATCATGCCAAACTTGATTTTCGGGTGGGATTGTGGAATATGTGAACTTGAGATTTTCTCATACGAACTTAGGCTAATCTTTGAACTAATTCTTGATAGTTCGTAAGTGGCCTATGCTCATACTTATATAATTAATTAAGATCGAGTTGTAGGTTTTCAAAATTGAACAAGTTACTTTGCTTTGAAAAGTATCAATGTTGACCGTGTTGCTACTTGATACGGACTTTGTTGAAAATGGTTCTTTAAAGCCGATTACCTTATAAATCTCTCGTGAATAACTTTATATGATTAAATGAAGATATGTGAATGATTGTTAGGTGTTGAATATGATGTTATCATAAAGTGTCGTATTTTTTCCTTAATTGAATTGCAAGAAAGTGTATGAAGTTGTTGAGCCATATTATGAAGTTGATGTTGATTAATGTATATATGACAATTGATGTTGATGTTTGTTGATAATATGGCAAGGACTCTTATTCGAATTGTGAATTGTTGATTGTGTGAACGTAAATACTTGATAATGCAATTGTTGATGAACTAGTCAATGTAAATGGAGGTGTACTTTTACATTGTTGTTGGTGGATGTATATGTTGAAGGTTCTGCATTATTGGGTCTTTGCTTGTATGTCCATGCATCAAAATCATATTGAGTTATATGAGAAATGTAAAAGGAGGTGTACTTTTACATAGTTGAATCGTAAGAGGAGGTGTACTCTTACATAAGATGTTTTGTTGGCATCTAGTTGTCGGTTATATGGTACCACATGCATATATGTGTCGTATATAGGCGAATATCATATTGGCATGAGTCTTAAGTGATGTATGTGAATGATGGTCGTTGTTGGTAAGTGCGTTTGATGAATATATACTCGTGACATTGTAATTGTTGTGTGTATATGCATATGAAAGTTAATTGCTCCTAATAATTAATTGAGACTTAATTTGATTCATTTATGTCTAACTGTTTATATTGATTATGATTGATGTGAAGCTAACCCCCAGTGGTTTTAACCGCCTACCTGTTTGTATGAATGGGTAGACGGAGTGAAAGAGTAGTTTGCTTTTGGTGAGTGCTTGGATAGCGGGAGCTAATCTCCGTTATCGTTTCTTGGAGTCTTAGATTAGGCTCTGATGTAGGACGTCCATCTTTATGTTTTGTTGGATCTATTTGTAATTGAGATTTGACTCATATGTCGGGATTTGGAGATTTTATATGATGATATATTTTGATCTTAGGACATGTATGATTTATATCCGCTGCGACTGTTGAGAATTTTTATAAATGCATGTTGTTTGAATTTGTTTTGTTGAAGACGTAGCGTCTATTTCTTGAATAAATGTTTTATTCGCGTGTTTTATCGCTTTAATAGAAATAGAGCGTTACATAAATGGTTGCCGCAGAGAAAGTAGTTTATGTTTTTATTTCTTATGAATAAAATAATTAGTGTTTTTAAATTAATAAATTAAATATATCATCATTATCATTAATATGATTTTATTTATTATTATCTGTGTTTTTATTGTACATATGTTGCCAAAAAAAAAACAAAAAAAAACAATAACAATTCAGTCCTGCCATTTAAAATGGCGGTAATGGCAAAAAAATAAAAGTCAAACCTGTCACGCGCAGACAAGTGTCAGGGAAGAAGCTCATTCCCGCCGTTTCAAAGGGCGGAAATGAGGAAAATGACAAAAAAAAAACCAACAAAAATAGAAGTGGGTCGTTTTGGAAAATATACTTGATAGGGGGAGATTTGGAATTTTTTTGGCATATAGGGTCAAAAAAAAAAATTCTACATATTATCCAAAAATAGCTACAAAGAATCTTAAATATTGATTTTAGATCATACAACTACGATGAATAATCATGTGATGCAGCTACTGAGTCAAATTCGATTATAAAATTATGACATTTCGCAAGCATATCATCAACAAGATGAATAATTCTTAGATAGTCACAAACCCAAATCCAAATTATTTAGACACACACAACAATACACATTAACCAATGTTTTTAACAATATAACAATAAATTGATTTTTTTTTTCTCTTTTTACTTATTTTCATTTGTATTGTGTCTAAACCAATTATATTTGTGGTTGTGATCACAGAATAATTGCTCCAACAAGATTTACTTGTCTTGAAAGGCTTTTCTTTTAATTTTTCCTTCCTTGATGTTGTTTGTTGGATCTGGTTCTTTGGGGGTTATACGAACGGCACATTAAATTTTCGTCTCATACGGCTCATCGTGCATAAATCGATTAAAAAATAAGTAATCAATCAAATGACAATAATTAAACTAAGATACAATAAACCCCTAATTTTAATTGTATAAACCCCTAATTTTAATTGTATAAACCCCTTATTCTTCTCAATTATCATTTCTTCCTCCTTATAAACACCCGAACCTGGTTATATTTAAAATCCATTTTTAACCTTCATTCATCTAAAAATGAACAAATAAGATGCATTAAGTTGGACATGAGTAATGTGCACCATCACACCCTTCTCAATGAGAGGTTGTTATTGACTTTGAAGACGGGAAAATGAGATTGACATAAGAGTAATACATTGCCAGACATTTCAAGATGGAGTATAAGGAAAATATAGAAGAAGAATAATGGAGTGTTATGCAAATTTTATCTGGCAAAATATTGATTACATGTTAGAAAAATAAAAACACATAAGCGTTGAATCGATTAAAACTAAGAGGATCACAAAATTGTAATTTATACCATACATTAGGGACTTGATTAAATCATTTTAAAGTGAAAATCATAATCATCAAATCACAATGCTTAAGGGATCAAAAAGGGAATTATGTCAAAAGAAAATAACTTGACAATACGTGTGCAATTTTTCAATTTACGCAATAACTTGAACAATAACTCAAAAAAAAAAAAAATTTAATAATACTATTTACATCATTGTTACAACAAAAACAAACTATATACATCATTGTCTAAAAGGCTTGATCACCATTGCAGGGGGAGAAAAAAAACATAAAAACACATTTATTTGGAGGTCTATGGCTTATGATTATACAATCTAAATATGCATATAATACAAAACCTTTGAATTAGTAATTTTAATAAGCAGAGGTTAGGTGGTTTTGTAAAAGCAGTTTGTTAACAATGGACGTAGCGATAATGCATAGGTTTTGCACATATTGGTTTGTATCCTTTAAAGGCTTCGTAGACGAATTTTTGAATTTATTTTCACATGTCTGAGCTTGTATGCTAGCAGCATAAACCCTTTGTTTAACAATCTTATAATCACATTTTTCCATAGCATTTAAAGCCTCTCGCAAATGTACATTCACCATCATGTTGTATAAAGCAAGACAATCCCTCATGGCCCTTTTTTGTTCTAGTCCATTTGCTTGTATATAACTCTTTTGTGCATGCTCCAATGTTAAAGAGGCATTGGCTTTGACAATCTCAAGAGTAAGACTAGCAAATCCAGCAATATCTTCTTTAGATCTATGGTTAATTGAAGATCGTAAAGTCATTGTGCAAATGTGGTAATGATGTGATTGACGACATATTTGCTCTAGCAAGCTAGTGTGTGATAGAGTAGATTGAACTGATGGGATCAATATGATGAATGTGGCCATCTGAAGAAAAATCATTGTAAAAGTCGTGTGCTTCATTTTCTTCATATGTTTCTTTTAAGAATCTCGAAGGGTAATTAAATTGACTCAATAATTACACAAAGTTGGATGCAGTGGGTTTTATATGGTTGAACGACACCAATGATTTTTTTTACCATTTTTAGAAAAAACATATTATGACGCTTTCCCTTGTAATCGCTGATGGGGTGAAATCTTTGAGGTAAAAAAGGTCACAAGTTTATATTTATACGTGTATATAGATAGCGTATCAAGTGAAAATTTGTTGTTATTGTGAGAAATGAAAAGTTTTAATCACAATCATTGGATTAAAACTAATGGTTGTGATTGTATTTTCACTTTAACTCTTATGTGAGTCTTCACCCACTCTGACAATATTTGCCATTTAATATCTCTAATGGGGTCCCTTTAGTTTGGACCAGTTTATGTCTGGGTCCAACTGGGACCACTAGAATGACATGCTATTATAGGTTAAGGTCCGGTCAAAAAATTCTCAGTACAGTAAAGCAAAATACAGCGTAGCAACCCCTTTTTTTCGTTAAAAAACTCAATTTCCCCGACAATACCATGAAAGCTTCCCACTTCTTTTTCTTCTTGTAGTCTTGTTCTTTTAGTGGTTGTACCAATGGTGTTTCATCGAGTTTGGATTTCGCTTCATCTTCAGATTCCTCATATGAATTGCGGGGATGATGTGGTTGGTTTCAAAGGAGATTTTATTACGTTTTAGATCTAAAATAAAACCCATAATATTTTTAAATCTTTTTGATCTCTTCATATCTTTTCGGATGAAGTTTCAGATCTAAAATAAAACTCAGAATTTATTGAATCCCTTTATCTCTTTCTAGATACCCATTTTCAGATATGGTTTAATTCCCTTTGTCCCATTTTAAATCATTTTATTTGATTCTATTGATTCAGTGAAAACAAGATTCAAATAGAATCGCCACTCCTTCACATATGAAGTCTTTGGTTTTTGTTGTTGTTTCTGGTAACATTGAGATGATGAAGATGAAGAATAAGAAAACTAAGGATGGCAGATGAGCCATTTTAATTTAGAGGATCAGAGAGAGCATGTTGTTCTAAATTGTTTAAACACCCAAATCAACAAGACAATTACACCTAACCAACATTGTTTTAGAATAGTTTATTCTTGAAAGCAATTTTTCGGTGAAAATGAAACATACTTATAAGATGGTCAAATGTGATGTTTAATATTGAGAGAAAAAATGTGAAGTTTGCTCCGTAGAGGAAAAATAAATTTGGAAAGAGATGAAGAGAGAGGCAACCATTTTCACATAAATTTGGAAAAATATTTATCGGTCCATGTCTATACCCGGTTCAGGCAAGCATTTTCACAAAATGACAACAGTACTACTGTGCAGACAGTCTTAGAGTAAGCTTGGATAGTATCTAAATTAGACATCAGGTAGTGGAAAAACAATCACAACCGTGTATATTAATTAATATTATATCAAAGGTTAGAATTCAACTGGTCCAAGCCATTGGAAGGGGCGAACATCCTCACCTGCCACAAGTGTCACAAAATTTTGACACTATCTACATCGGTTGGAAGAGACCACATGGAGATTGGGTGAAACTAAATTGTGATGGAGCTTATAAGGAGTCAGTGGACATCGCAGGCTGTGGGGGCCTTATTCGAGACTCCAACGGTCAGTGGCTAAAAGGTTATGTTCGGAAGATTGGAACATGTGATGCTCTCTATGCTGAGATGTGGGGCATGTATGAGGGCTTAAGGATGGCCAGAAGACAAGGTTTTTCGCAACTCGTTGTGGAAAGCGACTCCAAGCTGCTAGTGGACATGTTAACAAAAAATTGTAAGATTAATGGGGTTGTCCCCGTTTTGATTCGTCGAATTCGAGATCTCATTGAACTTCCTGGGGAGGTTCAAATAAACCATACCTTGCGTGAAGGAAACAGAAGTGCAGACTGGTTAGCTGCATATAGTCTTACACAAGATTCTTTTGTGCCCATTGTTTTAGAGGTCCCTCCAAGGGAGCTGTAGAGTATTTTGTTTGAGGACATTTTCGGGGTTTGCATGCCTAGGAAAGTTCGTTTAATTTCTTAATTTTCTTTGGGTATATCCCTCTTTTCTGTACCAAAAAAAGAAGAAGAATTCAACTGGTCCAAGTTGAACCCTAACATTCACTGGTCCAAACTAAAATCAGCCTCTCTAACGATCACCGCTTCATGTTTTGTAGAGAGTAAAAGAACATGCTAATTGAAAAGGATAAACTCATCATGAATGCAAAATATATGGTCCACTTATAATAAATTCATTTTTTGTTATTTTCAACTGCAATAAGTATATTATCTTTTTCATGCACGCTTATTAATGTTCTCTGATTTTCAATTCCAAAAACAGACAAATCAACTTTGAAAAAATTACTGGGATTAAATTATGAAAATTAAAAAAATAAAATGAGAAAATTAAACAAAACAACCAGATGAATGAAAAATAAACGCATGAAGAATGATAATCTTGACAGATAGAGAAGTTCAAGTTACATTTATAGGATGAAAGGAAAATTGAGATTGCGTGATGAGATGCATCTGCTTAATTGATAATTCAATCTCAGTCATTAATTTTAATCTAAGGGTTGTTTATAAATTTCTCACATAAACAATCAGTTATCGCTTGATACATTCACCACACGCGCACACACTTATACACGACGACTCTGGTGAAAAGATTTTGTTATTGTGAAAATAGAGAACAAACCGTCATAAATTATTGGGTTAAATATGTTTTTGGTCCCTATAAATATACCAACTTTTTGTTTTAGTCCCTTTAAAATTTTCCTGTCCTACAAAAATTTTCCATCTTCACTTTTGGTCCGTATTTTAAAGTAAACTTATATGTAGAATTCATATTTTTTAATAAAATTTTACAGAAAAATTCATAATATTATAAGAATCTCACCCAAATAAAATTAGAATTTTTTAACAAAACATGAATTTAATATGAATTTTTATATTTTTGATGGTTAAAAATTCATATTAAATTGATGTATTGTTAAAAAATTCTTTCTTTTTTTTGGAAAATATTCTTACAATATTCTACACATTTTTGCACAATTTCATTAAAAAAATAATACTAAAATTAACTTAAAAATAGGAACCAAAAGTGGTGATTGAAAATTTTATAGGGACTAAAAGTTGAAGAAATTTTTTAGAGGGACTAAAACGAAAAGTTGATATATTTATAGGGACCAAAAACATATTTAACCCTAAATTATATAATAGAGTTAGTTAAAATATATGATTTCACTTTATTTTTGCATCAAAAAGTGCATGCAACCTTATTTTTCCTCTGAATTTGCAATCTCTCTGCCGACCGAATTAATTTCACGAGGACTCAACATCTATTATTTTAATAAATCATATTAAAAAATTATTGATTCACTTTTAATCAATGAAACACAACTATAAAAATCAATTTTATCTCTCTTAAATCAGCCTACTCTCTCATCACTAATAAAATTACGAGAAAGAGTGATGCTTCCAAGCTATTCAATTGGTTTGAAAGTGGAAGGACGTTAACAAGATATAGGAAGAGATTTATCACACATTAAGTTTGAATTTAGCTCCTCTAAAGTGAACAACTCACTTTAAAGTGTAAAATGAGCAATATCAATAATTACTTTAAAAATTAAAGGTAGATATTAAGACACATTATAACAAATCATGAATTAGTTACAATAATAACTTTAATTTTCTCACTTTACACTTTACCCACTTTAAACGATTCAAATCCATTACGCGTAGAGATGCAAAACTCGTTTGTTACGGATTAAAATAAAAGTGATATTGATGTTGAGTAATCTAGAGATTGTTTAGAGATTTATAAAAAAAAAGCCGAATCAATTTTGCGTTTGTCGATCGTAATAAAATTTTTAAGGGTAAAATATATATTTGGTACCTATAAATATGTCAACTTTATGTTTTATTCCCTCTAAAAAATTTCTTCAACTTTTAATGCTCAATAAATTTTTCATCTTCACTTTTGGTCCCTCTTTTAAAGTAAATTTATATGTAGAATTCATGCTTTTGAATAAAATTTTGCAGAAAAATTTATAATATTATGAGAATCTATAGAAAAAATAAAATAGATATGAATATTTTTTTTAAAAAAAACTAAAAACTAAATTGAAAAATAAATAAAGAGTTATTCGAAAAATTGATGAGATGATTATGAATTGATGATTGTGTAGCATCATCGTTAAGTGTAAACAAACTCCTTTGTTCACCGGTGCAAAGAAATAAACACTTGACACTCTCTCTTCTCCATTCTTCTTCATCTACTTCTTATTGTTCTTCTTATTCTCTAGGGTTTTTAGGGTTTCACTCTGCTCGCCAAACTGGATAGGCACAGAGGAAACCGCTACGGCGACAACAACGACGATGATTACCCTTACAACAACAATCGTCCTTCCAGAGCATCTCGTTTCTCCGATTCTCCGATGAATTACAACCACCGTCGCAGTCCTGGTGGTTTCCGCCCCGCCCCTCTCCACCGCAGCAACTTTGATAGTCCCCCGCGGTGGTCTCCGGGTAGGGTTGGTGGTGGTTTTCGTCCACCACCTGCCGGAGATGGCTTCAGACCGGTGGGTGGTGATGAATTTGGATTCAACCTGCCACCACCGCCGTTGTCTGGTCAGAAACGTGGGTTTCCGTTCTCTGGTCGTGGTGCTTCACCGGGTGAGTTTTGTTGATTCTGTTTTTGATTATTAGCTATTAGGTTTTGCTTTTATACGTAGTTCAATTGCTATCAATGCTATCGTATAGTTACCTATGTTTGTTTGAAATTGCATGCTGAATATGAAGCACAAACACCGGACACAACACTGATACGGGTAATAATTCATGTAAATGACAATTGAATGTATTATGTAGTCACATGTGTCTGTGTTGGACACTGGATACGCCTTCAATCAGAAATGTCGGTTGGTTATGTTTGCATGAGCTTGTTCTACCTAGGTTTAGTTTAGGGATTACATTGCTGATGTTGCCCTGTGTGTGTTGGGGTAGATTGGCGTTTTCCATGGGTTGTGGGATATTGTTGACCCTAGAATCTTTGCATTGTTGATATTAGCTAGAATTATATGATGTTTTTGATCCTTTGCATGGATACCGTCAGCCAATCACAAATCATCATTTGTATCATATTTAAAGTAGTTTTTAAGGTAGATATGATTAAAGTCGAATACTTTTAGTGGTCTAATGATTACGATTGATTGACAGTGCGAAAAACTCTACAGTCAGTGTATATGAATTAAATCGTTATGGAATATGAATCATACAAGTTTGGTTTATCTGTCACATTGAATATATATAGATTTAGTCTTGTAGAGTCTAGCTATGATACTGGGTTAGTTGCAACTGTTGAGTAACATAATAATTTACAGCTTTCAGTAAACTGGGTAACAGAAGCTGAAGTGCTAAACTACTAAACTACATACGATAATTAGTATTCTGTAACAAACAGTTGAGTTTTCATTATAATTTACTTACCAAAATATGTGGTATTTATCCGTTGTGTTAATCTGAGAGCTGGGACGTGGAAGCTAGCGGAATATGACTTGGTATAATTTGAAATCTTGAATGACACATTTGTTCATTTCAGATCATTGTGATGGTGGAAATTTTGCTAAACTTTTTGTTGGGTCTGTTCCCCGAACAGCAACTGAGGATGATGTAAGTCATCTAACCTTTTTACATGTTATTTTCTTGATTGCTCAATGATCTCATGTTTTCCATTACATCTGATCAAAAAATATTAACATTAGTCTAATATTTGATAAGTAATTGTTTTCTTGTTACAATCATTTGATCCTAGATTCGTCCTTTGTTTGAGGAGCACGGGAATGTGGTTGAGGTCGCCCTGATCAAAGATAGAAAGACAGGACAGCATCAAGGTATTTGTGATTCTTATATTCTAAGACTGTTTCGATTCATGTACATTTTATTTCAGGTCCTCTGAGAGGCTGATAGGGAAGACTATACGCTCGTCTTCATCTCAGTTTGATTTTGAAACAAGTTCAGACTTGTTGGTTTTGGTTCCACTTTTTTCCTCGACCTGTCATTCCTGAAGGGGCCGAGAGATGTAAATCTGTAATCTGCTCTTTGTATAGAAGATGGGATCTTCGAGGACCAAAAGATCCTGCTCTTGCAATTGTAGCTGCAGAAGTGGGGGCTTTGCTCAAAAATTGGTTGTAGTGGGAGTGTTTGTTGCCATAGGTGTAGATTGTTTTGCCAAAAATTTAGAAGTCAGTAATTGTACAAAGGAAACGGACAAAATCTTGGGTTTTTACATTTGACTGGTGTTAATCACAATGTATTTCTGAAGGTTTAATTTTTCTCATACTTTGGTGAATGTTAGCATTTATTGAATGGCTTGGGATGTCATGTATCAGTTTCGATTGAGTAAAATGGCGGGGGGCTTAAAGTTCGGCTTACAAAATACGGATGCTAATTGATATCAGTGATTGATGTGTTTGTTGGAATTCATACTTCATTAGATACATTATGAATGGATGACCCGTTGGCGATGTGGTTGATGGTTGCGTGTTTGTGATTCTTTATGTCAAATGTAGGCAACTAGTTTTAGTTTTAACGTTATGCATGTGTGTATGAATGGATGACCCGTTGGCGATGTGGTTGATGGTTGTGTGTTTTTGATTCTTTAAGTTAAATGTAGGCAACTAGTTTTAGTTTTAAAGTTTTGCGTGTGTTTGATGGATATAATTTCCTTTATGACGTGGTTTCAGAATGGTGTTTGCGTGGAATAATTAGTTTGCTACTTCGTGATCGTAGGTCTGTGATTAGATATAATGATGCAGTCCATATAGAAATTACTTTAGAAGTCAGGGTGGTGTAGAAATTCTATTTGCAACATATGAATCGATGACCTGTTGGCTATGTGGTTGATGGTTGTGTGTTAGTGATTCTTTATGTTAAATGTAGGCACCTAGTTTAGTTTTAGTTTCAACATTATGCGTATGTGATGGATATGATTTCCTGTATGGGCGTGGTTTCAGAATGGTGCTCACTTGGAACAGTGATTTTGCTTCTTCGTGATCATAGGTCGGTTATCAGATATAATGATGCAGCACATATAGAAATTACTTTAGAAGTTGGTGATTTAGAAATTCTATTTGCACCTTATGAATGGATGACCTGTTGGCGACGTGGTTGATGGTTGTGTGTTTGTGATTCTTTATGTTAAATGTAGGCACCTAGTTTAATTTTAGTTTCAACATTATGCGTATGTGATGGATATGATTTCCTGTATGGGCGTGGTTTCAGAATGGTGCTCACTTGGAACAATGATTTTGCTTCTTCGTGATCATAGGTCTGTGATTAGATATAATGAAGCAGCACATATAGAAATTATTTTAGAAGTCAGGTGGTTTAGAAATTCTAATTGCACCTTATGAATGGATGACCTGTTGGGGATGTGGTTGATGGTTCTGTGTTTGTGTTCTGTATGTTAAATGTTGGCACATAGTAAAATATATAGATATTTCTGTGTTTGTGGTGTATGTAATTTCCTGTACGACGTGATTTCTGAGTGGTGCTTGCTTGGAACAATGATTTTGCCTCTTCCTGATCATAGGTCTGTGATTAGATATAATGATGCAGTACATGTAGAAATTATTTTAGAAGTCAGGCGGTTTAGAAATTCTAATTCCACCTGTTTGGGATGACGACAATCACGTTGTTTATATGTCTATGCGTAGTCATCTGAGATACCAGAGGTGTTTGCATATTTGACTGGATCTGCTACCCACTGGTCCGTTTAGGTACCAGTGCCATTTAGTTGTTGAAAAGACCATCATGAAATTTGGGTTTTCCATGGAACTGAAATTTCGTCAAGTGCTATTCTTTTGTCTTTGTTTATTGTAAAGTTAGATTCACAGTCGTACTCTATCACAATAATTTGTTGAAATCTTTTATATATGCTGTTGAGTCAGAAAGGCCATCTGGCTTTTCTGTTTCATTGGCGTTTCTTCATATGAATGGATATTCAATGCTAGAATTCATCTCCAGATTCTGTTGATTGTGAATATCTTAGCACACTGGTGAATATTTCTGGTGCAGTTGTGTGAACTTGTGCAATTTTTTTACAGAGGATACAATGTCAACTCTGATATGAGATGTGAAATAGAAGGTGTTTATTTTCTTGACGAAGATTATGAACTAGTCATTATTTATATTGCAACTGTCTGTGTGGTGGCTTGTAAGCTTCACCATTAGTGCAGATAAATCAGTGTGATCTTGGTTATTGATATTGAAGTGTTTCATGCCATTGCTGTTTGGTTTTTTCTAATGAGTTGCACACTACAGAATTCTTCGAAAAGACCATCATGAAATTTGGGTTTTCCATGGAACTGAAATTTCGTCAAGTGCTATTCTTTTGTCTTTGTTTATTGTAAAGTTAGATTCACAGTCGTACTTTATCACAATAATTTGTTGAAATCTTTTATATATGCTGTTGAGTCAGAAAGGCCATCTGGCTTTTCTGTTTCATTGGCGTTTCTTCATATGAATGGATATTCAATGCTAGAATTCCTCTACAGATTCTATTGATTGTGAATATTTTAGCACACTGGTGAATATTTCTGGTGCTGTTGTGTAGACGTTGCAATTTAGTGGTTTTAGTTATGCCTTTATCCAAGGGAAGTTTTTGCATGAGTAACCTATTGTTAATTATGAGTTACTGTTTTGCTAAGTGTAATCAATTTACAGAGAATACAATGTCAACTCTGATATGAGATGTGAAATAGAAGGTGTTTATTTTCTTGACGAAGATTATGAACTAGTCATTATTTATATTGCAACTGTCTGTGTGGTGGCTTGTAAGCTTCACCATTTGCAGATAAATCAGTGTGATCTTGGTTATTGATATTGAAGTTTTTCATGCCATTGCTGTTTGGTTTTTGCTAATGAGTTGTACACTACAGAATTCTTCTTCATATAAATAGATCATACTGCATCTTTTTAATTTGATCTATCATGTGCTGCTCTTGATGTTTGGAATTTTGCCTCGTCACTTGTGATAAGATTACTTCGATATCTTTTCTATATATTATTCCTGTGGGATCTTCTGTAGTTTTAGTATAATATAATATAATACATAATATACTGTACATGAAAATTATCAACTAATTTGTTTGACGGGTAATGACTATGCAATGCGTAAATTTCTACAAATTTGACCTATTGTATGTGTTCGTTAGCAGCTAAGTATTTTTAAGAGAAAAAAGTTTCTAAAGTCAGACTTCTTGCTTTATTGTTTTTCTGCTCAGCGGCTTTCTGTTGGTGGTTGTTGGGGGCGAGGGTGTTACTTAGCGGAACTGGCATAAAACACCTTTTATTGTGCAGGTTGTTGTTTTATAAAGTATGCTACCTCAGAGGAAGCTGATCAGGCAATTAGAGCATTGCACAATCGACATACTCTTCCCGGAGTGAGTGTAGTGCTTTTGAATCCTAAGTGAATAGTAAGTAGGGAAGGCAACATATGATTAGTAATTTTCTGACACGTATAATATTATCATTTAGGGGGTTGGTCCCATCCAGGTGCGGTATGCTGATGGCGAACGGGAACGCCTTGGTAACTATTTTTTTCTCCTTACATTGTTTAGTCTGTAAAATTCTTGTTGCAACATGTGTAGTATAGTGTACATACATGGATTAATAAATATTGTTCAGGTCTCCTAAATCACAGTTGTAATTTTTACATCTATAAATTGAAGTGCATCTCGACTTATCTGGCACAACTGCCAATGTTGTGCATTAGGGGACCTTATGGAACCTGATGAAATGTTTGAGACATCTTTTTGACATAAGAAAACCTGTCTATTATTTTTATCAGCTGATCATTGGGTATCTTGTCTCTTTCTGAATATTTATTTGTATGGTCTAAACGTAACTTATTATTTTACCCAAATATATTTAAAGTCATGTGTGAAATTCACTTTTTAGTTATAACAGCTTTTAAGTGATAAGGAAAAAAAAGTTAACAGTAATACGTACCTTCGTCTGAACATGCTCTGAAGCTTATGATTGTTGAAAGTGGTTAGTTATAGCCTTAATTGGGGAAGAATTTGCACCTGGGCATTCCCCCCCCCCCCCCTTTCCTTTTCTAAATGCATCATTGTTCCAAATCATCCAACTGTCTGGACTGACTGTTTTGTAAAATTTATATATGATAGGTGCAGTTGAGTACAAACTATTCGTGGGCTCTCTGAACAAACAGGCCAGTGTAAAGGAAGTCGAGGAAGTATGTTGCTTGCACCAGTCAAACTTTACACATTACTGATTGTTACTGAACTATTTACAGTAGGACAAATGTGTTTGTTTTCTTGCAAAAGGGAATGTTTGGAACAAGACAAACAATGTCCTTGTAATTTAGTGAATTGTTGACTTCCCTCCCTCCAAAATGTTTAGTTTTCCAGGAATAACGTGTCATGCTTACTGTTGTTGTGAACACGGTAGTGATTGATAGTGTCTCTTGCATCAGGTTTTCTCAAAATATGGATGGATTGAAGATGTTTATCTTATGCGTGATGACCAGAAGCAGAGTCGTGGTATGTTTTCTTCATAGATGTGAAATTAGTCTGAAACCTGGTTGTGGGGTGGGACTGGGAGAGTGAGAATTGGTGTTTCTCATTCTCAGGTTACAAATGGTTTCTGTGATGTATGAAACAACTGACGCATTCGACATTGTTTTCATAATCCTTTTCCTACAATGTTTGGGGTCATTTAATTTTTATTCTTGGTCCCTGTATGCGCGTTTGGTATTTGACAGCAGTACCAAATAGATAATATTTTTCCTTATTTTTGTCTGAAGGATGCGGTTTTGTCAAATACTCTCATAGAGATATGGCACTGGCAGCTATTAATGCACTTAATGGAATATATACAATGAGAGTAAGTATTTTTATTCTTCTCTTATCAGTTCTCCTTATAAGAGCTTTATGTTTATAATCTTGTATGTTTTTGCATAGGGTTGTGAACAACCACTGATTGTCCGGTTCGCTGATCCTAAGAGACCTCGTCAAGGAGATTCTAGGTTTGTTTTCTAGCATTAGTGGATGATTCCTAAGCATAAAAGCACATCAATAATTAATTAATTGCACAAAGCATGGAGCCATGGACTATTTTCACTTGATCCAGAAATTGATTTGTGCTTGATGTTATGAATATGAGATCATGGCTAAGCTAGAGTTTTATTTTGCCACTTTAGCAATAGACTCTACCATATTAGCTTAATTATGACTAGTTAGCCAGCCCATGTGTTAGGCTTCCAATATATGACTCAAATGGATGTTATGCATACATCAATGAGTAGTTTTTGAACTTATCTTTGGTTTCCAGGGGTCCTGCATTTGGATCTGCAGGATTTGGTCCAAGATTGGATTCACCAGGCACTAGGTATCCTCCCACCAGCTTTACTACTATTTCTTTTTGCAAAGGACCAGCCTTACTACTATCTTTTAATGGTTCATCTTTTGTATTCTTGTCATGTTACTCAATGCTATGCTTTATTTTGGCAATTACTATTTGCAGACTTCCATCAAATAATTCTGATCCTATGGGTGATCATATTCCTCCCCCTAATGCTTGGCGTCCAATCCCTCAACCAAATACTGGGACATCCTTCAATGCTGGTTTTCATGGCATGGGGCCTCCATCGATTCCAAGATCTGGGGACATGGCATTGCCTATAAATGCAGTAAGTATAAATTCAATGATATTGAAAGATGTTTCCCCAAGTCCATTGATAATATTTTTCTTTAAAATCTGCCGCAACTGAAATGTCTCTCCCTATTTGTTTTATGCGGAAGTGTTGTACTTTTCAATATTAATTGCTGCCTTAGTTGGTTTTGTCTTCACTATGGATTTGTTGCTGCATGGTGATTGTACTCTCAGCAGACTTATCTTAAAGTTTGGCTAAGTAAATCATGGGAAATATTACTGATAGGAACCCGGTATTAAAAAGAAGAAGAAACTGTATTATTGAATTAATTAATTAAAAGAAATATTACAGAAGATTAACCCCTCTGTAATCCCAGAGCAATTGCTCCTTCAGAGTGCTAACAATACATCTCTGCCTTCCTAATTCTTAAGTCTATTTTCCTGAATCCTCCCCAAAGTTATGGCTGAATGGCCTTATTTGTAATACTAGGAAATAAACTGTCTACTGCTCCTAATCAATACTAATAACTGCACCCTAAAACAAACTGCCTAACTGCTCCTCCTAATCAATACTAATAACTGCACACTAAAACAAACTGCCGAACTGCTCCTAAGCAACAAAAATAACTGCATATTAAACAAACTGCTAAGTACCCCTAAATAACCGACTGCATCAGAAGTTACCCCCATATTACTTTGTCGATTCTAATCATGATAAAAAAGGTTTGAACTTGTCTGTTGATTGAGAGGAGTGAGCCTGCGAACACACTACTCAGCAAAGTCCTTTAAATACCTTTATGCTGCCTTCTGGGTTTTATTGCTAAGTGATCGCCTGTTTTTATCAAATATTAAACTGCACTACGGCAAGACTGAAACTGCACTGTCTCATCACTCTTTTTTGTTTAAAGAATGGAATAAACTCATCTAGTAGCTGCTTCTGCAAGGTTCTCTAATTAATCACATGGCATAATCTGTCACTGACAAGTGACAGAGAAGGGTTCAAGAGTTTAATAATAATTTTCAAAATGTTGACCCCTAATTGTTTGTTGATGCAATTTTGTTTCGTCGGTTCTGCATTTTTACTTTATTTATTCATCGATTATTTTGATCTTCACAAATCTGTTGCTTACACTACTTAAATGAATATAGGGTGGTCCTATGACTGGCATGGGAGTCTCCATAGATGGTCGTTTTCAAACTCAGTCTCCGTCAGCAATGCCGCAACAGGTATTTTGTGATTATCAGTATGCATCAATGAATAACGAGGCTTCACCTGTTTTCTAGCTTGGCTCAGATTAGTAAATTTACATTGTTTTCAGAATTTCAACCAGCCTCCACCACAAATTCCACCGGTCAATCAACAAATACCTCCATCACAGAAACCTATTCAATCATCTCAGGAGTTTCCACCTTCACACCAGTTATATCCTCAAGCTCCGATTCCCTATCCACAAACATCCACACGTCCATCTTTCAGGCAGCATGGTCAGCCACAACCTCTCCCTGCTGGTCCACAGGGACTGGGCATAAATGCACAGTTTTCAGTTTCTCAGCCTCAAACTCAGCAGGGTGTTTTGTCTGCTACGTTTCCTCAGACCTCTCTTGATACCAACATGCAATCTAATACCGCATTGACTACTCCAAGTCAACAGCAAATTCCTCCTTCTATGCAGCAGCAGCATCATCCACTTCAACCTCTTCAACAATCCCCTTCTCAGTTAGCTCAATTGTTGTCACAACAAACACAGACGTTACAAGCAAGCTTTCATTCATCTCAGCAGGCCTTCTCCCAGCTTCAACAACAATTACAGATGATGCAACCATCCAGTCAAGCATCGCCATTGCAGCATCATGCAGAAGCTGCTAAAACACAGGTATTTATTGTCAAAATCTCTTCCTTAAATTCCTTTTAATTTGGATTATCTTAGTTGTTCATCATATCACCCAGTATGAGATTTCACAAGTTGAACATTGGTTTTATTGCTTGATCGTCTTTGGTTGGACTCATCTATGAAGTTTAGTTTAAATCAGTTATACTACTAAAAGTTTCATGATAATTGTATTCTTTTTGGTCAAGTAGCCTAGTGGCTGGGGTTCACACATTTTAAATGTGGAGAAGTGGGTAGTCTGGGGTTCGAACTCCGGCCCCCGCATAATATTGTCCTTGTAGCTACCAACTGATAATTGTATTCTTTACATGTGCTGTACTCTTTGAATTGACTTTTGATTTGGAAGTCTTGGAGTAATTGATTACTTTCTAGTGTTGTTAGGTTATTTTATTTATTATCCTTCTAGGATGCATTAGAGGATGTCTTTTATATAACGATCATGTGCTAATGCTTTTTATTCTTTTATTTTTGTAGTCTCAATGGGGTGGGACTGTATCACATGCAGCGACCGGCACTCATGTAGCTGCACCTGCTGCAGGTGTTCCTTCATCAACACCTGCTACTTCTTCTGTACAACCAATAAGCCAGAACACAACTCTTGGAAATTGTAATTGGACAGAGCATCTATCTCCCGAGGGCTTCAAATACTACTATAATAGTGTAACTGGGGAAAGTCGGGTAAGAATTTACTTGAGTTGCCAACCTGCCATTAGGTTTTGTCGTGAGTTATTTTACATTGTGGAACTAATTTTTGCTGAAATGAACCTACAGTGGGAGAAACCCGAAGAGTTGACATCATTTGAACAGCAAAAGCAACTGCTCAATCAGTCTGTTCAGCAGTCTCAAATTCAGGGACAGCCTTCAATACCACACACCCAGCAAGTTGCACAAAACCAACAGGTTCAGCCTCAAAGTCATTTCCGAGGACAAGTTCACCATCAACAAATACAGCAGCCTTCGTCGGTAAGCATCTCTATGATATACTTCATTTGGCATAGAAAAACGAGGATTATGTTAATGACTTTGTTATCCAATTCTAGTTCCAGGCATATGGAGTTACAGGTCATCAAAATGTTCAGGTAATGCTATATGATATACCCTTGTCAACATTTGTTTAATAACAATAGAAGGGATGTCTGATATAACTCAGAGCCTATACATGTAGCCACTGTTCTCTGACTTGCTAATTTTAAATGGCTCCTTTTTGGTGTGTAATTGAAAGTTGTTTGGATTTTTAGGAACTTGGCTATAAACAGTTACAGACATCATTTGTTTCTGCTGGTGATCCTGGACGTTATTCACAGGTATAACGTTAATCCTTTTCACCTTCTTTCTATTTGATGACGTCTTTTCGTCTAATCATGTTTCCTTAATCCATTTTAGGGTATCAATAATACACAAGAGCTGATGTGGAAAAACAGGCCTACAGGTTTTAGTCCTTGCACCAACTTATCTACCCCCTGTTTGAACACATGCACGTACAAAAAAAACACAAACTACACGAGCTGTAGTCTTTTGACGTCATCTTACTATCATTTTGTTGCCTTTTGAAAGGGGGCAATGATTATTCATTAAGTAGGAATGTAGGATCATGAGTATGCATTTTTATCATTTCCAAGAGTTCGGTAGGGACCATAGAGAGAATAAGGGACATCAATAGTATGCAGGTGGGGTGGATGAAACAAAAGAATGCTTTAAGTATCATTTATTATGGAAAAGTAATGCTCATGCTTGGAGAAAATCTTCCGACCCAGTTATAAGACTATTGATGTGAATAAAATTGAATTTGGGTGGTAAATACTAACAAGAAAAAACTTCAACATTGTATAAACAAGAATTTATGTAATAAAAAATAAATAAAGGATTTATGACGGATAGGTGGACTCAAAATAAGATAGAATTGTAAATGAATTTGATAAAAAATTGGGGAAAGTACGCTTATTATGGAAAAATTATAGAATCTCTCTTTGGTAATTTGGGCAATTTGTGGAGAAGATTTGTAGAAGTCCCAATAAGGAGTGGGTCATATTGAACAGTATCCCAGTAGTTTAAAATAAAATGAGCTCTACAGATGATAAGGTAAAAACATCAAGGAGGATTTAGATTTAAATAGTTTATGGAAGATGGGTGGTCAAGCTATGCTTGTTCCTATATTTTTGTTTATAATTTCAATGCTGACATATCTTGTATTTTTTCAACCCCAGGAGTCTGAACTTCGTTGAGTTTAAGGCGAGGCGGCACATACAGATGTTGCAGCTTTCAAACGGCTGTGTAACAGAATCTCAAATCTGTTGCTTAAAGAAGGTAGAGGACCGAACACCACCTTCATTTTGGCCCAAAGTGACATGTAATCCATATATTTGCATTCATGAGTTACTTCGGTCCTAATTGTTGAGATTTCACTATCACTGTCTGGCTCAGCACTAAGGGCTGTGAGGGGTCAATACACTTCGCAAGGAAACGATCTACCCAGATCGTCATGTAACATAGGCTTTGCTTTATTTATAAATTTTAATAAAACTTCACCATTAATTTAGACAATCAATATAGTTTCATATGGTGCTGGTATTTTACCTAATGAAATCATATAATGCGCTTAAGGAAATAATTGCTGTCATCTTTGGTTATAAAGAGCTACTCAGCTTGATTCAAGTAATCATTAATTAATTAATTAGTACGTTTTCATCCCACACACTTAACATAATATTTCCTAATGATGGAATAGCAAACGACCATAATAGTGCGTTTACGTAGAGCATTATCAACTTGACTTAAATTATTTAATTAATAGTTCGGCAGTCCCTGCGAATCTGCCCGTTACTCTGCATAACCGATCCCAAGCTTCCCATTTTCACCATTGAATTCTTGAAGTCATCAAAGAAAACAAACGGATTTGCCACATATGTTTCGACAATCTGCCGTGTCTGATCATTCCCATTCACCAAAGTTTGGTCCGATGGAAGCAATCCTTCCCCAGATAGAAGATTGATATAGTATTGATTATCAAATGTTGCTGGTGTGACCAGGTCAAGATGTGCTATTCGGTTGCTATTATCTTGCCCCGAGCACAACCGTTGCAATGATGATACAAATTCAGCATTAACATGTGGACCGTCTGAAACGCTGTTACTCCTTAAGCGAGAGCTAAATGTTGAGCAGCGGGCTTTTCCTATTGTGTGCGCACCTGAAAAGAGGGTAAAAAAAATAAATAAGCAACACTAATCTTGATTTTCAATAAACTGAGTAAATTATCTGCATGTTAACATGGAAATAACAATTTTCATAGATGATTAACCTGAGAGGGCAACCATGTCTTGAAGTGTAAGGCCTACGTTTTCAAACTTGGCCACAAGCATATCAACAGTTGAGTTTGGTCCTGGAATGTTATTATTTGCTCCTGCCTTGCTAGCCGTTATACTATCTTTTCTTCCCATTTGCACCTCCCAAGTTGGTCCTCCTGACTATAATAGCAAACTAGTTCATCATATGCTTCATTTTAATTAGAATAATACTAATTGGGAAAAATAAAATAAAATAAGAAGGATCGAATCCAAAGGAGCAATGACGAACCAGAAGAACCGAATCTCGAGCAGCAGTTGCTAGTATGTCAGCACAAGAAACAGTTTGTGGACAAACTACTTCTAGTTCAGATTTTATTTCATTGATTACATCAAATCCTCTAAGTGAATTCACGTTTGGAGCAGCTGTTTTCTCACCAACAAAGTTTTCTGTGTCATCCAGCAAGACTGAAGCATCACAACCCTGTAAAAGCCAAAACATAACACCATTTCATGAAATTTGTAGAAAAACTTATTATTATTTTTGGATTTAAATATTTCTTTACTCCATATTAAAAAAAACCATTTACTTTTATTTTAGTTTCTATAAAATTTGTATCAATTTATACTTTTTAGTACATATTTTATATAAAGATGGATGCTTTTAGTCATACCTTTTTATAAAAACGGGCGTTGTAGGGAACAAAAGCATCTATTTGTATAAAAGGTAGGAGCTAAACATTTTATAGAAATTAAATTTAAGAGATTTGTGATTTTATACGTAATAAAAAATTGTTTAGACCATTATAAAAATAAAAAAGACAATAAATGAAGGCATAGAAATACTTGCATTGACAAAGCAATCATGAAAATGTAGCCTTAGCAATGAAGCAGCCATTCTTGGGTCACTAGACACAGCTTGTTCCACCCAAGAGAAGATTATGGCCTCTGCTTCAGGGCAACTGTATTGGTATATGTCAGTCCCTAATGGACTACCAGTATCTGTATCACCACCATAGGCATCATTCACTGTGGCTGCAAATGCTGAAGTGAGGTTGAGTATCACCAAACACAATAATATTACTAACTTCATAGTCATTTTTTAGGAGACAGTAACTATTCCTAGTGATATTAATGTTAACGAGTGTTGATGAATTGGATTGTTGGGCACTATTGTATTATATATATAGGAACCTACGGAATCAAATGGTTAAAAGACAGAGTCAAGGATAACAAGTGGTTTGTGATCACGTAATGCCATGTGCCTTTGGGTTCATTGTAGATTCTTTCATCTGCTCCGTTTTGATAGCATAAGCAACAGTGATACTGATAGTGATATGCTTAATAACTACTATATGACTCGGTCCAAAAGTGAAGTTAACCATATCTACTACCACTGAATTGTTGGCAAGATTACGTTCTTTAAACTTAGGGAGTGTTTGAAAAAAAGTTAATTAAACTTTATTTGAGCTCATCTCATGATATGCATGGTTGTTAAAAGTATTTCAAAGTTATCATAAAAATAATTTATGATATGGTTGTAAGCTGTTTTCAATTTATCTTTTTTAAATAAATTCTTCAGATTGATTTTTAGCGTGCTTGCCAATACATAAATAATTTATTAGATTTAAGCACTTGTGACTTAAAATACTCGTATAATTCTAGCATCACATATAAAAAGCTAGCTTTACATATTTCGATTGAGGCTATTACTGGCCAAAACACTGTAAATGATTTTCCTTTTGAGTTAATTTTTTCTTGATATGACCGTAGCTGTTAATTTTGTTAAAGGAAGGAGTCAAACCCACGATCTCCTCAATTATCACCACAATCCCTATATTATTAACCAAACCACCCTTATGTTATGACTCCACAGCAAAAACACTTTATTATTTATCGATATATTCCTTCTTATTTCTACTAACTATTAGTTATTAAATAAATTATGTCTAGCTCAAAAACACAAATAATTTTTTACTTTTTTTTAGATATTTTACATTGCATTTTAACAGACCAAACATAAAATGTTGCGTGAGAAAAAAAAAGAAGAAAGGGATGAACTCAACATTAATCGAACCAAAGTATTTCTAATATACATGATGCAACTGTCCATGAATGTGAGCTTAATGATATGAGTTTGGTCTTTAAAACTTCAAGGGACATAATTCAAATTATTTTGAAGACATTAGTATATGGTCAATAGTTCCATTTGTTTAATTAATGATAATTTTCTCTTTTCTAAATTTTCCTCAATAATTATTGTAAAATGACAATTAGTCCACTTTAATTATCAATAAATTTACCTTTTCCAATTGTTTTAATACAAAAATAAAAATGAAAATATGATGGAATAACTAACAGCATAATAAAAGTAAATAAGAAATTTTTTATTAAGTGATTTATAGGGTAGTTTATAACAATGCAAAAGATACTAATATTCTAGTTCAAGTATGGAGATATTCATAAATAGGTCTGAGATAGTTGAAATGCATAAACAGGTCTGATTAACACTTATTTATCTTGAATATATAAAAAGTACATTTTCTCTCCTGTCATTGAATACAAATTGAATGTGTTTATGCATTTGTGAGTTTCAAATACAAACTTAACATGGCCTGACTTGCAAGCGGAGTTAAATAGTGAGTTGCTGAATACTTTTTGAAACTTCTTCAACCAAGTTTTCACTAGCACTACAAGAATTTTGGTTTTTACTGGTGGAAATAATCCCTCAGTAATGCAAATAATCCCTCAGTAATACGCATTACTGGCGGGTTCGAGTCCCTCAGTAATATGAGCGTCAGTAATGTTACTGGCGGAATTTTCCCTCAGTAATGTAGTGGGTGAACTGACAAAGCATTATTGAGGGATTTTTCCTTCAGTAATTACTGGCAGAATAATCTGCGAGTAAGTACTGACAGAAAAATCCGTCAGTAATGTAAATCAAGAAATTCAACCAAAAGTACTGACCAATAAATCCGCCAGTAATCAAGTGACCAATAAAGCAAACTGTTTAAAATCCGTCAGTAATACACTTCCCTTTTTAAATAAAAACTGGAAAGCACTTCCCTCTGTATTATTTATTATTAATGAAATAAAATTAATGAAATAATTTTTTTTTGTTGGATCAGCAAAAAAAAAATTTGCTAAGAAAACATCTCATTCATTCAAGTAAAGTCAATACAAAAGATAGATGCTACAGGTTCAGGGACATTTCCCCATCACAAATTAGTTCCTACATTGCCTACAAGGCCATGAGCTACTCTATTCTTACTTATTCTAACAGCCACTACATAACTCACGGAAAAAGGAACACAAGAGACAGAAAAACTCCAACAGATGCCACATTCCTAAACACAAAATCATGAGGTCGAGGTATACACCAGGGTGCCACAAAACAAAGACCACACCCAGCAAGGTACCTAGACAACCAAAGGTACCGCCACCAGAAGAATACCCCTGCCTCACAACCAGTTACACGCACAAGCCACAAATGGAAAGACCAACCGAAGCACAAGGAACACTATGCAGCAGCAAAAAAAGGCATATCAACAACCTCAAATAGGCCGAAACCTCCAAACAGCAGTAACAAAACACATCCTGCAAAGGGAACCTTCTAGCACACCTGAACCAGACAGAACAGAAGGTGATGACAGCAACCGGAAACACCAAAAAGCAGGCCAGTCAACATTAACAGAAAACCAAAATTGCTGCCAACTCAACTTCCACATGTTATCTCAGCAAACAAGCAAAGGGACACCACAACCACTACATTAATATTCTTACTTCTTCTAACAGTAGCAAAAAAAACTAACTAACCAGTATACAAAATATGAGAAACCAAGTGCATAAGGCAACCACATCACAGAGACGATACTCAAAACTAATCATCATAGTATTGGGGCAATTCTGATCTCCCACCCGATGATCTATTTCCTCCTCTCCCCATATTCTGGGCATTTTCTTGTGAAGCATTATCCATATAGTTTTTCAAAAAACTTTCACCTCCTGGTATGTTGAAATCAGCAGCATAAACACGTCTCG
>Ga0315914_1002868_pt1 | contig 26384 bp, 14 predicted proteins | sample MpolenodulesMG_FD_203920 | JGI IMG/M metagenome (GOLD analysis project Ga0315914, IMG submission 203920) | Medicago polymorpha root nodule microbial communities from Los Angeles, California, United States - elongated nodules | ecosystem: Host-associated > Plants > Roots > Nodule | place: USA...
AACACAATAAGAATATACAAAGGTTGAACATAATAAACGAACATAATATAGATACAATTTGAACATAAAAGAGTTATAATCTTGATATTTACATGAACAAAAATTGGGCTTTAAGGACAAAAAACAAAATAAACTTTTTTATGAGGATGAAAACATTCAGTTTAATTTTCTAGGGACGAAAATCAAAATTCATTATATTTATAGGGACGAAAAACTTATTTAACCCAAGTTTATACAGTGTAATTGCAAGTATTTAAAAAAAAAAAATAACAAACTATAAAGAATTAACTGCACTCAATAAAGCTTAGAATGACTGCATTGCATATTAAATAAATATAATGCAATCCTTCCTTGCTCCTACTAGTAAAGTTACTTATTTACATATGTACACAATTCAAAGTTACACATTTATATATAAAGACTCAAAGATTCTCTAAACTATTATATGTGGGACTACTTAACTTTTGAAATACAAGAAAAAGTGAAAAACACTAGAAAACATAACAATTTCTTTCAAAGTTCAAAAGACAGAGAGAAACTGAAAAATTAATTTTCTAGACTAAACATCATGCCAACAATACAAATCTTCACACTTATTATCAATTAGAGAAGTCACTTTTCACCCCTAAACAATCCATAATCAACCACAAACTCACAAAAAAGGTAACTTATTATATATTTGTGCTCGTCAATGATGAAGGATAAGAAATGTGATTACTCCAATGTCCCACCATAGGCATCTTGCCAAGTTCAACCTACTTAGTGAAGAAGCATGTTTCTGCTCAAGCCTTGGTTTTGTGTCAAAATGTTACTTAGATGGAGAATGTAAAGAGTATCCAACAATATAGAACAATAGGTACAGGATACAATACATCATGCTCATCAACTAACTAGAGGAATGTATATCAAATCCACAACTCACTGAATCCACCACAGAAACGCACAAAATTTCTTAGCTAGCTACTTGAGTTCAAGGAAAGTAAGAAATGACACGGTGACTTTGAAATTGATAATAAAAGACTTAATATGCTATTACCGTGAACGAAAAAGTTAAATATCATTTCTCAATGCCAATCATAACATAACATTCAGAACAAAATGAACCCAAGCCATTCACGCCTATGAAGAATCGACACAGACATATAGTTGGTGGACACGACACGTCGACTATAGGAACATCATATATTCAGTAGAGGGACATCATGTCATATAACTTTAATTTTGGCATTTTTACTTTCACAATTCATAAGGTAGTAAAACAGCGCACGTATGATTTAAATTGAAAATTCTCTATAGCATTCAACTACTTCATTTTTTACAAATTTTTACCAGTGTCTATGTTTCATAGATTGAAATGGACAAGTTCTTCTATATGATTCATTCATATTTTTAAAATGCGAAAACATAATTCATGCTCAATGGAGAAAATTCAACAAACTAATTATAATGAGCGAAAACGATAGCGGCCTTAGAATTGAGAAAATCACTAAAACAAAAACCATCATTGAGAAACTGCAATGACATAGTAAAAAATATATATAAGAAGAAAAACATAAATCAAGGTAGAGCATAAAGAGTGAGAGAGATCAAGATCGATACCTGAAGAAAGAATCGCTTTTGGACTCCCCGAGCTCCTCCTAGTGTCTGCAGCTTCTTTCATCATATCATCCCAAACCCTGCTTCCTTCTTCAACGACTACAGAAACCTTTCTCTTCCTTGCAATTATCTGATCACTTTTAAGTTCTTAGTGTGATTTTTTTAAGGTATTATTGAAGTTTGGTTTTGTGCTTTATGTATGAGGGGAGAGTGAGTGAAACTTTAAACTGGTTGAGTTTTTAAGCTGAATAAGTCTTACATTGATTTTGTAATTGGTGCAAGATTGTTTGACTTGGATAAAGGGTATTACATAGATTTCTGGTGTGTGATTTTAGATGTGATAAAATAACATCATCATATTCTCTTGTCATTAGTGTTGTAATCCTGAAATAGTCATTGTCATTCTTTCAAACTTGTTATGTGATACAAAACTAACTATGTGTGATTGATGACAATGGCGGAAACAGTAGTGGAGAGGAAGTGACGGAGCACCGCCGTGATCGAAACAGATTTTGCATTGGCGGTGGGCGAGATAATTACTGGGTACTAGTGAGCCAATTTTCCCACGTACCACAACGATAGGGATCTATTGACTGTGACCGCACAAGGAGGTCGGCCTAGGATTCGATTCAACCATCACAAAGTTGTTATTTTGAGATCATCATCGTTGTTGTTGTTTATGGAGGTTTCCTTGAAAGTAAGAGAGATTGAGGAAAGTGGCGAGAGAAAGTCATTCGCACTACAAAGCATTACATAGATAAATGCTAATAAATTAGTTATATTTCACGTCATTCAAACCCAAGATCTCCTACTTCAAATTCATTTGGTGCTCTTTATCTCGCCAACCAAGCTACTAAAAGAGAAGGCTATGCATTTCCTATGTTTCAATTCCATAATCACTAACGGATAAATTCCCAATAAAAAATTTCACAACACATTGCCAAGAACAGTGAAATAAACCTGACATGAAAATCAAACTAACATTGCCTTGCATGGTTAGTGGTTACAACGAGATTCATAAATATGAACTAAAACTTGAGAGCTATGAAGTAGTGAAAATCTGTGACTATCAGATCTTTCTGATTATTTTATTGGCATTGAGCTAAATCATCATATGCACTTGCCATCTTATCATAAAATTCAGACATGTTATGCTCTTTTTCGTTTCTTTTGAGCATAGAGTTCCACAAATCAGGGACTTTCATCGCTAAACAACTACACCAAATAATAACAGCAATCCAAAAATGATGACAGTATCAACAAAAAACAAGAAACTGAAAGGAACCATAACTGCAAAGTCAATCAAGTCTAACAAATTATTAACCTATAAATTATTAGAACGCCAAGTTATTGTTTGATCTACCGCCTTTAGAACACCACAATACTCTTATTTTTGGGGTTAATGCTCTCAATGGTGAATTGATCATTCGATATCCTCCGTCTTTGTCTTTTGTTGTGAGAACGGAGTGGAAGATAAGCAATGAAACCCGCGATGGCTACTGAATAACCTCCTCTGACTTTATCAATAATAAAGCCTTTTACCTTTGTATTTGTTCGCCAAATCTTGTGCAGTTTCATCCAAGCTCGGTCTTGCCTAAATCTCCGTGGGAGAAGAAGAAGTGGTTCATCAGCCACTACATCTGTGGATCCTGCCAAATCATTAAACCTGGCGGCTGCTCGTTCTTTGATCAGTGGTTCACCGGCCACTAGATCAATGAATAATCTCTCCAAATTCTTCTTTCTGATATGTGTTTCACCAGCTGCTCGATCCAAGAATCCCACCTTATTCTCAAACCTCGTGGCTGGGTTGATAGGCACTCTTGTAAGCTCATCTCGCATACAATTTTTGGGGGTCCCAGGTCCTGCATCCACCAAGAACGTTTCTTTCCCTAAGCGCAAAACTTCAGATTGCAAGGCCTTTCCACTACATAGGAATGAACTTGAATTACATCTAGGAAACAATCGACTCAAATAGATGCTCATCTTAAACTTCTTTTTCCTTTGCTTCCTGTTCTATTGATCAAAAGCACCCAGCAGCGTCACAGAATGGACCTAATCAATGTAATAATACTATCAATTAAAAAAGGAATAATATGATGAAATGAATAAAAATAGGCCAGGGGCAGTCACCCTTCTTTTATATATGAGATCAGTTTCTTAAAAAAAAAAAATAAGAAAGCCATAAAATGAAGAACAAGAATACACACATAACCTAAAACGCATTGCCAGAGAAAGTAGGAAATGTGGTCAGCACACACATCATATACTGACGGAGAAACAAACAAACAAACATGAAATTTTAAAATCTTAACTCTATGGAGTGGACTAAATCCAAAATTCCGTCCAAAAAACTAACGGGGGGCAATGTGTCATGACTGCAGGCATGTCCTTGAGAGCCATGGATCTAGTGGCTCTTCAATTTTCCTAAGCATACCAATTACCAACATTCACTTCAAAACTACTGATTACTTTTATCTCAATCACCCCCACCAGCTCTAAGGAATCAGTAAAAAAAACCATGTTTCTGTTCAAGCCTTTGGTTAAGATCCTTATACCAGTTTTCACAATCCTACAATTATCACTTTTCACAATCCTTATACCAGTTTGATTAAGATCCTGAATATTTCGGATTCTTAGAACTATAGGTACACGATACAATACATCATGCATACCAACTAACTAGAGGCATGCATATCAAATTCACAACTCAATGAATCCACCACAGAAATGCACAAATTTCTTGGCTAGCTACTTGAGTTCAAGGAAAGTGCAGAATGAACAACCAATCTGCAAAATCAAAACCATGAACCTTGGCCTTATCACCCAGTATAAGAAATAACAATGACACAGACTTTGAAATCAATACTAAAAGACTTGATAGGCTACTGCCATGAAGATAAAATATGATGCAACATAGACCCATTAATGAAATTACTACTGAACGTAGTTCATAAAATCATTTCTCAATGCCAATCATAACATAACATTCAGAACAAAATGGACCCAATTCATTCACACCTACGAAGCATTGACACATACACGGGCACTAGACGCGACACACGACACTGACATGTGTACACCGGTAATAATTTAAGGAATGACAAAACTGACTGTAATCGCCTATCGGTGTTGTGTCGGACACTGACACATCTACATGGTAATAATTTAAGAAAATGATAAAACTGAATGTAATCACCTATCAGTGTCGTGTCGGACACTGACATGTGCCAAACACACCTTCGAAATCAATACTTAAAAGCTTAATAGGCTATTACCACGAAGAGAAAATACTGTACAATAGAGACCTATGAAGCACCGACACAATAGAGACCTATGAAGCACCGACCCAGTAAGAAATGGAACAGCGACTTTGAAATCAATACTTAAAAGCTTAATAGGCTATTACCACGAAGAGAAAATACTGTCCAATAGAGACATATGAAGCACCGACACAAACAAGGATGCCGAACACCACACTGACACGTCAACACCAATAATAATTTTTAAAAATGGCAAAATTGAATGTAATCACGTGTGTCAGTGTCATGTTGGTGTCAGTATTGTGTCCACATCAGGTCCTTTTGTAAATCATTGTCAATGTGGACGGATGTGTCAGTGTTCGTGTCAGATTCAGTACAGGGACATCATATCATACAACTTCAATTTTGGTATTTTACATTTATAATTCATAAGGTAGTAAAAAAAAAAAAGCACAAATATGATTTAAATCGAAATGGAGAAACTTTTCATCAATATGACTCATTCATTGCGAAAATTCAAGAAACTAATAATAATGAACGAATAGGATTGTGTAACAACAAGCATTGAATTGAGTAGCAGAAATGAAATAGTAAAACAAAATCGTAGAAGAAGCAGAAATCGTAGATCTTAAAGAATGAAAGTGAAATCAAGATCAATACCTGGAGAGAGAGAGAGAGAGAGAGAGAGAGAATCGCCGTCGTTCGCCGGAGTGAGACGGAAATCGCCGTACCAGAGAGAGAGAGAGAGTGCACGCTGTGAATGAAAATGAAGGTGAAATAGGGTTATGTCTGAAAATGGAATTATCAAATTTTTTTCAGGGCAAAACTGTCCAATACATCTTTTACGGATTCTTAAACATGAGTCTTGAGGGTTCCAGATGAGTCAAGTTGAGTCGAGCTCGGATAAAAATTGAGTTTAAAATCAATGTGAGTAAAATGAACTTTTTTTTACCCAAGTTTTGTTCATTTAAAGTTTACAGGCCACTTGGTTTGTTTAATAGCTTCGGTTTATTTATTTGAATCACATATTCAAAATTTATTTTTTTTTATAAAAAAATCAAAAAAGAAATTTTATCTTTAATAATTTAATTTATTTTTTAAAAAAGCCAAGATTGGGAATAAAAAACTAACATCACTTAGAGCACCACTATAGAAATATAAAATAAAGCTCCAAATCATTCTTGTGATAAAAACGTGAAAACTTATTTGGTCCTAAAAGTTGGAAAAAAATATATATGATACTTTGATCATAAAAAATCTCAATGATGATAAAATCGTGAAAACGTATATCTTTTTTTTTTTCTTCAAAAAGTTTATCAATGAAAACGTAATATGTTAAGTGAGTCATCTTTTAAATTATGAATATTTTTGAAGTTTATCATATTTTAAAGATGATTCATAATAACATTTTAAATTTTGACAAAATAATCTACTTTGAAAGTGTTAGGATGAAGTTTCATTAGATTTTGATTGCAATACCTGGATTGGAATTTATATCAATTGACTCTCCTGTTCTGTCTATAAAATATTTACACAATATCACATTGCTATTAACTACCAAATATCAAAGAGTTAAGAGTTGTGATATGCAAATGTCATTTTAATCTAGAGATAAAATATGTGATGTTTATCTCAAGGTTGGTCCATATGAGCCAATGAATATACAATATCCTTTTCCAGGGAGGGTAATAATCGTGTAAGATTTCAAATTTTTTGGTTTCATGCTCATGCACACAATCATATTGAAGTATTCACCTAAGAATGATGTTATGAAACAAAACTTTGCCTCTATATGTACTCCTACTATATCTTCTCATTACAACAAATGTTATCAATCACTTTTCTATAGACAAATGTTAGTAAATAAAATGTTACATTTTCGAGGGTTCAAACCCTAGACCTCTTACATGAAATTCCTTCGGCATAAATTCCTTCAAACCCATAAACCCTAGCTTCCATTCCATACTCGTTAAAGCATATATTATTAACCAAACAATTTACAAGAACACATTGCCAAGAACAATCAAATAAATCTTACAAGAAATCAAACTGAAGGCACATTGATTTGAATTTTTTTCAACCAGCCTCATAATATGAATTAAACTTGAGTACTATGAAGAAGTGGAGATCTTTGACTATCAAATCTTTCTGAATATTGGACTGGCATTAGAGCTGGATCATTATATGCATTTTCCAACTTATCATAAAATTCAGACATATTATGCTCGTTTTCGTCTGTTCTGTCCTTCCTAATCAAACACTGCATAAGGTAACGTATTCATTAAATAACCTAATTAACAAACAAGATAGTACTATTCGTGTTTTGTGTGGTCCGAAATATAAACAAATTTAACTACTTTCATTTTGTTTACAGTTTGAATAATACAATTACTCTTTTTTATTATGCTAAGAATACTAATTGCATTTAACTAAAATTCTTAATTAGCATGAAGTCAAGTAATTTTGCTTATGGTCGAGACCAGAGGAAGTAAGCAGTAACAAGAGCTATTATGAGAATGTAATTCATCATTAGTCATGAACAACTAATTAAGGTACCTCAGCTGGAAAATGCTTGAATATAGGTCGGAACCGTTTCTGGCAATACTCGTTGAATAGAAGTGTGAGAATTGGAAGAGGAAGAGTCAATGCTGATGCTAGAGGAAGTTTCTTCAAACCAAAAATCCCAATGGCTATTACATGCATCAGTACCAATGAAAATATCGTGGAGTTATGCACTGTAGGCCAAAACTCCCCTCCAGTCTCAAACTTAGGCACATAAACTTTCAAAAACTGTCACCAAAAATAGATAATTAAGATACAATATAATTTTGAGGTGTATAAACAAATAAACGCAAACCTGACTCTAAAGAAAACAGAAAAATAAATGCACGCAAGAACACAACAATCGATCATAAAGTTTGGTTAATTATGTCTACGTCTCCGACAGTAGGGTGGTTGTTGTAGTTTTCTGTTATGTAACGCTTAGGATTACATAGTACAAAGCTGTGTTTAAATATGACAGCTCAGACTACAAGTTCACGGTTGAACTGTACCACGAGGACTTTGTCCCTCGCACCCCTAATCCTCCTACTCATAATCGAACATACGAATGGGATAAGTCCAATGGGAAGATGCTGCTTATCAGCGAGTATGAGCCATACTCAACAGTCCTACCATTTTTCATCATGTAATGCATATTAACAATAGAAAAAGGAATTCAACTTGAGGTGAAAAGGATAAACAAAGAACAATTTGCGAACCTGGTTGCGGAAAATGATGTATCCCAAACAAAAGTAAATCAAGAGAAATGGAAGTATGAGTGGAGCAAGAAAGAAGTATGTCACACCAAGAAGACCGAAGAGACGAATCCTGGGAATTTCGCTGTGGTAAGGAATTGACGGAGGCTCAAAATCGTCATCGCCGTTTCTACAGAAATTTCTACTTATAAAATTGGAAATAAGAGTAGATAAGCGAAAGAGTTCTGATGCTATTGTGGTCCATCCAGATGTCACAACATATGCAATGAAGAATGATGCCTGCAACAAATACATAAAATACATTAAAAAAAGGATTTAAAATACATGCACGGTCAGCGTAAATCAGTTTTAAGTGGAGGGTGTATCGTTGGAAAGATTAAACTAGAAGGATACAAGATATCCTAAAAAAAAAGCTTAAATAAACGCACTAAAAATAATAGTTTTTCATTTTGATGTTGGATTTCAACAATGCAAGTTGAGTCGGTGCACCATTTAAGCGAAGGGTATAACTCTCCTAATGCCTATTTTTTCTATTCACAAGACTCAAGTCCGAAAACCTGAAGGAACCATGTTTCTCGCGAAGTGGATATAAACTATATAGATTTGCATCTCCTATACAAAGTGGATGCTTTCAACCTTCAAACTCACAAATTAAGCATAAAATACTTCACCCGTTACAAAAATCCTCCCAAATCCTATACAATTGATAGATAAATTTATAGGCGTATAAAAACCGGAATATGAAATAAAGCTAAGAAACAAAACCAATAATAGCTCATCTATTTTTACAAAATATTGGAGAACTTTGTGAAACACAAACTTCATTCTCACCTGTGAGGGTACAGCTTCGGCTAATACTCTGGGAATGTTTTTCGGCTCAAGAAAGATGTTCACTCGATAAAGAGCTGACCCTGATAGTACATTTGCAAAGAAAATGTTCCATATGGTAAACAGTAGCACTTTAGTACATGCACTTTTTTGTATCTGACTCCATGAAATGTATCCTTGCAAAGATGAAAGCATAATCATAGTAGGTGGAACATATGATAGAAACAACTGAAGAATCAAACTTGGAAGGTATCCTGTTATAACTTGGCTAACAACTGACCTGCAAACAAGGACGGAAATCATGAATTGCTATCATGACTAACACAGATGAAAGGTTATGGTAAGATTTACCACTTACAGTCTCAGTACGCCTTTCAAAAACGGGAACAACGTTTCCAACTGTTCAAGATGAGTAAGACCTTGTACTATTGCAACCGGGATTAAAAACAGAACTGTAAGAGTAGTATATGCAACGAAAACCACCAGCTTGCTGATCCATCTTTTAAGGAATGAAACGGTAAAGAAAGGCCAATAAACATCATGAGGTTCAGGAGCTTCCTCGGTAATCCATTCTGTTGGATTTACACCTTCTTGAATGTGTAAAGCAATTGCGGCACCAAATCGTGTTTTAAATGAAACGAATGCAGCAGGAACTTCCTATAAGTATAAATTCAGCACACAACAAGTGGTTGAATTAGACATCATCGTAACAACCTCCATATAAAAAAAAATACATCTATTGTAGGAAAAGGTACCTACGTACACAACTTTTCAAAAGCCAAATCTAGTAACCAATGTATAATTTCAGGACATCGTGTTTAGATTAGCGTATTTGAGTTAGTCGACTGGCATAAGGACTTGTGAAACTGTTTGGAAGAGCTTGTGAAAACAGCTTACGACATGTCCATAAGTTATTTTCAGCTTATTTCCATAACCTCTCAGGGATAGCTTATGAAAACAACTTATAGCTTATATAAAAACAATTTGACTTTATTTTATCTTTTGTTATAGAAATATCTTATACATAAGCACTTATACTATAAGGGATTAATTGAGTTGTTTATCCAAATAGGGAAAACTAGCATTGTTCTAAACAAATTCAATTGTCATCACACCAGCTATATAATTTGAGTATTGTAGGTTACCTTTGATGCCAACGAGGACTGTTCCATTCTAACATTATCTTCTATATTCCCAAGTCTCCTTTCATAGTGATCTACAGTATCAACTTTAGGCCCAAAAAGTCCACAACAACCTTCTCGCGTCTGCCTTTTAGGAGCTTCATTTTTTTGTTTAAGATTGGTAAGCTTTTTGTACAATTTATCTGCATCAGTCTTCAAAGAATAAACTTCAATAGTAAAAATTATGACAAGTAATATTAGAGATAAAAAAAAAATTGAATTTAGGTAAAGTATAAATTTCTCAGCTGTTCATATTCATGATGATACAAAGCAAAATAAAACAACTGTCAAGGAAAAAGACTTGTAGATTGGAGCTGCAGAAAACTGCTTACAATAAGATTGTGAAGTTTGCTGCTTCGACGAACGACTGAATGTGAAAGATACGTAGAAGGGTGATACTCCGAGAAAAAACGCTCGACAGCATCGGTACATGTGCTTCCAGGTGGAATAGGAATTCCACGGACCAACACGGTAAAGTGATGAGGTTGTGGCTCGGATGAATAAAAGCAAGCTATTCGTTTCGACGAAATGTATCGATACTCCTACAAAAGAAGATTAAAATTAAAGAAAAAAAATTCAACTTCTAACTTTACCAAAAAGAGGAAAAACATGACAGTGTTTACAAGTCAAACTTGAACAGTAAAACTTACATAATAAAGAAGATAGCAAACAACTCCGGTGAAAACATATGCAGCAGAAAAATGGATCCATAACCTTGATAAAGGCCAAATCTAGGTATCAGAATTTTCATGTTATAACTTCAACGATCCCAACTATTATACGAATATATTTTTAAATATGAAATCAGTTCATAAATTTCAGAAAAATAAACATTAAGAATTTGAAATCAAAATTGTATCTACATGTCAATATTTCCGATATGCAAGTATTGTACTTCATCATGAATGAATAATACCAAAAAATTAACACTAAAAATAATATTCACCTGTTTGAACCGTTGTTAACATTAGAAATACTGAACGAGTCCAAAGACTTGTGTTGAAAATCGGAGTCGTCAGTGAGCTGACTCCCCATATAATTAATTGGAATAAGAACAATACCGATAATTGCACCAAAAGTAAATACTTTCAAGCTGTAAGATCCCACAAAAACAAGGAAAGGGGTCAGCTAAATCAAATAAGAGTCTTTCAAGCAAAATACAAAAGGTCACAGAAAATAGAAAGACAGACACATGTTTTATGGTAACGTGGATAGAAATTATCATGAACAAATAACTGTCTCATCGATCGGATACGCACCGACACTTTACATGAAGTAGAGTTTAGTGTCCGACACAACACTGACACGTGTAATTACATTCAATCACTTCTATTTTATTAAATTTTATCAGCGACGTGTCTGGTTTTCATGTTTGTGTTGGCGCTTCATAGATCAGATACAAGTTTAAGTATCACTTTAAGAAGTTGGTGGCTACATTCTACATATGTTCAAATCCAGTTCAAGTTAGACATTAAATTAAGCAGTAAAACCTAGATGCCAATGAAGTTAGAAAAAATGAAAAAATGATTAAATTGAGTATATAATCAATAAGTATAATATAAAAAGTCCTCTTCTGATGCAGAAATCGTCTGTGCAAGTTAATGTATATGTAAAAATATATAAATTTTGGTCTAACACTGGTCCTTGATACACATAATGCAGGAACATCCATCAAAATGAGTAATATACAAACAAACATGGTGTATAATTGAGGATGGAGTTAATAAAAAATTTCACATTACCTAAAGACAAACATGCGCATGAAAACAAAGGCATCTAATCCTGAATTCGATAAAAACTCGTCTTCTGTCGGCTCCCATGCCTTTCTCACCCAACCAGCAGTAGGTAACAGGCGTTCCAAGTTAAATTGACCACCCTCTTTAACCTTTCCTTCAGCAACGAAGCGTGGTACATATACATTGATATTACCAGGCTGTTTTCTCAATATAGAGTATAGTGTAAAAAATAGAAGACAGAGACCAAGATTAATTGCAACGGAAGTTAAAAGAGCAGAAAGAATCATTTTGAAAATCTAGATCGAAACCACCAGATCGACTCTTTCCTCCCGATCATACAAATGCAGGCTTGAAGTCGAATATAATGAATTCTTTAGTTGCTGAACCTGCATAAATAATTATATATCATTAGTATTTGACCTGGAATAAAATCAATATAAAGATCCTTGTATTTAAGATATATAATACGCAAATTTTTAGCAATTTTATTATCCAGCCACTAACCAACAGTTATAGTGTAAAGTCTTCACTTTAGTATTTGGTAATAGGTGAATTCATGAGTATATATTGGTGTCTTTTGTTAGAATAGAAAAGTCAGCTCTAAAGAGAACAGATAAAACACACAAGAACACAAAATGATTGATCACAGAGTTTGGCCAATTTTGCCTATTCTCTCTATGCTCGAGGGTCTACTCACTTATCAATGAATATGAGCCATACTCAACATCTTTCTTATAACAACTTTACATGTTCCACTACTCCTCAAATCTTAATGATGGAGAAGTTGTAATCTAGGTTGTTGTCTTCATTCATTTTTCTTCAGGAACAGGCCAATCATGCTTTTTGCCTTTGTTTATGAAGCACGGATCCAGACACAGACACTAGACACTGACATGCCGACACCGATAATAATTTGGGAAAATCACATAATTCAATGTAATTATTTGTGTCGGTGTCATGTCGGACACCGACGTGTGTCCGACACTAGGACACGCCTAACCCGAGGAGCGTCCATGCTTCATAGGTTTATGTGGTTATAAATTTCAGTTATTGCTACTCATCTTTCAAACACAAAAGCTGCCTAAGATATAGTCTTTCCTTACAACCTAGAAAGGGAGAAAAGGGGGATTTCAAACAATCACAGTGAATCACTCATTGAGAGGGGACTTATACATGTGATTTGGGTACTACTTTCCACCACTTTCGCTTTGAGAAAATCTCACATATTTTCGGAATTGTACTTCCAGACATATGTCTGGAAGTAAACAGTACAAAATCAGTGATTGTGTAGACATGTACACCTAAACTCATTAATTAGAGATCTGCAGTTATTTTTGTTAGATGTTAAAATGAAGTTCTAACTACAAAATTATGCTCTATATGGAAAACCAGCTTAATTAAGCACTTGCCTTATAAGTGCTAATGTATAAGCTATTTCTATAACAAAAGATAAAATCAAATTGTTTTCATATAAGATATAAGCTGTTTTCATAAGCTAGAGAGCTTATGAAAGTTAGCAGAAAACAGCTCATTGACATGTCATAAGCTGTTTCTATAGCCTCTCCCAAACAGCCTCACAAGTCACAAGTGCTTATGCCGGTAGATAAGTTCAAACAAGTCAATCCAAACATATCCTTAGTAGGCTAAATTTATAGCTGACAAACCTCAGAAATGTTCAAATGGGGTCCTACTCTGTATGAGACAAAAAAGCATAAATCGAATACATAACATACCCTAACTCCCTTCAACAGGTTAATTCAAATTCCATTGAAGTCACTTCAGGAATTATATAAAAAAAATTGACTTTGAAAATTTAGAATATCATTCATTACATTACACTGCATCAGTTCTAAATAAAGCAATCATATTCCCATATATTATATATACAAACTCAAAAATTGAAATGAAAATTCAGTCACCACCCTTGTTCATAATAATAATAATAATAATAATAATAATATGATATTTCATATCAAGAACAAATTAAACAATATTAGTATATAGTTATAGACAAGGTAGAATTTAAAATGAGAACTTGCCTGATTATGAAGAAGTAAAAGTGAATGTAGTGAAGTGGTAAAGACAAGACAAAACAGAAACAGAAGACAAGGGACGAGGAGGATTGAGTTGAAGTTGAAGTTGAACAAACAAACAACGTGTCTTGTTTGGTGGCAATGATGAATTGAAAAGCAACCCCCACGTGGTGCCTTTCCTTTTTTAGTCGGTAATATTCTTATTTTATTTTTCCTATCTATTTTTCAATTTTATTATCTAGTTTGACCCATGAAAGAAATTTAATGCTTCCATGTGGATAATCACAATGATTCTTTTCCCATTTTTGTAAGGGCAAAATTAATAATTAGATAAAGGTTTAAATGTATTTTTAGTCCTCCAACTTAAACTTGCGATTTTGGTTCCACAACAAAAAAATAATAATAATTTTGGTTTCAAACTTTGCAAAACGTTGCAAAATCGTTGATAGGACGTCATATGTCTAAAAACAAGACCTTAAAAAAAAGATGAGAGGCCAAAAGTGCATATTTTTAAACATAGAGGACCAAAATTCCTATTTTTTTTCAGTTAGTTTACAAAGTTATGGGTAAAACATTGCTATTTTTTTATTATTAGGGGCCAAAATCTCAAGTTTTTAGAAGTTAGGGACCAAGAAGTGCATTTAAGCAATATATAAATATGAAAAAACCAAAATGTGCAAAGAATCTTGCCAAAACACCAACAAGAAGGGGGGACAAAGAGATGTCGAACACAGACTCAATAAGAACATAAACAAACAAAAAACAAAAAACCGCTACAAAAAAACACAAAAGAAACTAAAAAGACCACACTCCACCACTAAAGCAACCATATAAACTCCCTGAACTTCAAGCCATCTCCTTAAACAGAAGACGACCCTATCCTAACATACCAAAACGAGGAACGACACGAGAAGAGCAGTCAAGGACCAGACACCAAACCGCACAAACCCTACAGGGTCAAAGCAACAACACCACAAAACTCTATTGGATCCAACAATGGTAGGTTGGGCCTTCAACTCATAAAAGAAGTAAGGCTACCAAGGTTTTTTTTTACCAAAGAACCACTCCCACGAAGAAAGCTTAACCATATCCACCAAATGTTCGACAGAAAAACATCCCTAGAAAATATTAGATCATTGCAAAGCTTCAAATAGTGCACAAAATAGCATGTCAAACAAGATTCAACACTAACCTCACCCTCTTACTAAGACCCAACCCTGAGAAATATAAGAAAAAACTATCACCTACCAAAAAATCTCATACCACACAGAAAGAGATATATCACACCACAGAAGCAGGTGGAACACTAATTCCACTGGATCATCATAGAAACTGCACATAAAAACCCCCAGAGGTGACCACCCTATGCCAAAGTAGATTATTTTGAATAAGTTGTTAAGAGAACACATGCATCTTTGAAAGGGCCCCTACACTTCAACACCTTTGACAACGTCTCCACAACCTCAACCGGTAAAGCCTCATCCACCTCTACACTCTTGGCAAGAATTCCGTACATAAACTTAACTAAGAATAACCCCATCGACTCATAGTTCGTCAACAATTTTTTATGGTTTGCAGCACATCGACATTTTTATGATCAATATGTCAATAATGCTTATAAATATGTATTTATTTCGGATCTAAAATACAAAAGTCTTCATTATCTTATCGATCACGTGCTTATATTTTCTATTTGTATGTTTGTTCAACTTAGGTGTAATTTTATTATGTTATATTTTATGTTCATATGTCAAAAACTTATCAAAAATTCAAAAAAGTCATGACATCCTTCTCCTAGTCATACTCCACGATTCCACTCACTAAACTTCAAAATTGTTTTACTTCACAAAAAGACTAAAAAAAGAGTTCAAAAGTAATTAATTAATAATAAAAAATCGAGTTTTACTCTCCATTTAGTTTCGTCGTTCACTGTTTCAACCCACATTGTCGTTTTGATAACTCATACAAACAAAACGCACCATTCTCCGGTCAAATTTCCCGCCGTTTCTTCAACCTCTGCCGTCACCTCCGATCCTCCGACCACCGCATGTACGATCTCTCTGTCTCTCACTTCCCCATTTTTTACATCGTTATCGTTATCATTTCTCAACTTTTATGCTTCAATTTTACAATGATCCAATTAGGGTTTCGGTTTCTGATTCTAGATCGCTACGTTCCAATTTATAATTTTTTTTTTGTTGATTTTGAATTGAACAGAAGGAGTAGAAAAATTGTGAAGAATGAGTAACGTGTTTGAAGGATACGAACGTCAGTACTGTGAGCTTTCTGCTAATTTGTCGAAAAAGTGCACTGCAGCTACAGCTCTTAATGGAGGTACTTTGTTTTGATTTTTCAATGGGTTTTATTCTGTGATTGATGCTTATTGGTTTCTGATTATGATTATGATGATTTTTTGTGTTTGATTGTGTAATTTTATTCAATTTGTTATAAGTATAGAATATGCAAATTCTAAAACGAGTGATTGAACTCAAGTGGTTAATGAGCTCCACTGAACTATGAATTGTTTTGGAAAACCGAGTTTAAACAATGGATGTAACGATCATCCGCTAGACTTTACTTTCCTTCTGACCGAACTTTGGATTACTATTGTCCCATTTCTTAGAAACGGAGAGTTAAGACCTATGAAGTCCGGATAATAGTATAGGTACAATACAAATACGCGAATTTTTTTAAATTGAGTATAGAATAGGGAAATTCTACAACTAGTGACTGGGCTCAAGTGGTTAATGAGTTCCACTTACGAATCGTTCATGAAAACTGAGTTTGAATCCTGGATGAAACAATCATTAGCTAGACTTTACTTCTCTCTTGACTGAACTCTGGATTACCAGTGTCGCATTCTCTAGAAACCGGAGGGTTAAGACCCAAAAAACAGAATAGGGAAATTCTTTTATAAGGGTTCATAGGGTTGCTCATGGATACGTTATTCATATAAAAAATCCATATCCATATCTATATCAAAACCGCTTGTTTTGGTTGGATTTTAAAACCAATTCATCTCTTTCTTTGTAACCACTTGTTCACCGCAGAACCCTCTGTATAGTATATTGTAGATTAGATGTTTGCTTGAGTTTTCGTTTTTAAAAATTGAATTATCAATTAGACCTTTCTTTGACATGCTTTAGGTAATTGGATAATGGCATATATCATGAATTAGGACCCGTTCAGTTGTTGGCATGTATCTCCTTCCGAAAAAGTATTGATGTGTAGCTCCTGGTTATCAAAATTACATCCAACAAATTTTCGTCGTGTTATTTCCAAATTTCTCTAGCTCCTATTATTTTTATTTGGTCAAGATTAGAGACATGATTGAAAGGGGGTAGCAAGATCGTAAAACATAAGATCGCAACCAAGATCAAAGATCTTACCCAATTAATTTTGTAGAATCAAAAGGGGGTAACGAGATCGTAAAACTTAAAATTGCAGCCAAGATAGAGGGATCTTACCAAAAAATAATAATACCAGTATATATATACATAGTAATACTAGAACAGTGGTATTTTTCGAGGTAAAGAGTGGATGTGGTTAGAAAGAATGGGGTATTTTTGGAGAAAAACACTGCGTGGTTAGAAAAAGGTTCATTTGTTTTAAAAAAATAATAATTTTGAAGTGTCATTTACATGTGTTTTGGAACAAACGCCCAAGCCCATTACATTAAATCGGGATTCTATACGCGATCTGGATCGATGATGCTCAGTGAAATCGTAAATTCAACGTTTTTGGGATTTAAATCAGGATTTTGATAGCTATCAAGCAACAACAATCAAACTTTTATCCTCTGGCCTAATACCCCTTGATTTTCCTAATATCTCTATGACTACTGTCATAACCCATTAGTAATATCATTCAACCTGTTAGCACGTTGTCAGTGTTTTGTCAGATTTCCCGAAACCCTCCAACTTTCTTTGTTCTCCACCCTTCATAACCAATTGCCGATGTTGGGTGATTAGTCTCTCTTCTGTCATGACTTTTCAGTATGTGAAACTTTTATCAAATTTTTCTATTAGAAAGTATGTGCCTATCTAAAAAAAAGTATGAATTTGGGAGAGGTGATGTCTTATAGTCTTGGACCAATTCATTCTAATAGACACCCAGACTCTTAATTTTAGGACTATAAGACATCACCTCTCCCAAATTTATCTAATTTCTCTTGGTTCTTAGTCCTTACTATTGTGTCAGACCTTAGAATCTCTATGCCATGTTTGTTTCTTCAAGTTGTAAGATTATTTAATTGGAAGTTGAAACTGTAGCTCCCCCCTTCCCCCAAAAATCATTCCCCGCACAATCATGGTTGATGCCCTTGTTTTTGTTCTGTTTGGTCAATTGATTGGTGGAAGCATTATAATGTTTCATCATAATCCGAGTTCTAGTACTCATTTTACATGATAAGGGTGACTCACTAAAAATCCCTGTTTAACATATTAATGAAAGAATGTCTTAATTTTTGCAGCATTAGCTATAGGAACAATCAAATCTTATGATTCTTTCTTAGAATTATGTATTTAATTATAATTTTGTTGTTTTCTGTTTGGTCTGCAGAGCAAAAGAAGCAAAAAGTTTCGGAAGTAAAAGCTGGAATTGATGAAGCAGAGGCTTTGGTACTTTATTTTTCTTCCTTTTTGAAAGATGGCCTTGTTTTTTCTGCAGACTAGGATTTCAATATAGTCGTTTTAATGAATTTGTAGATTCGAAAAATGGACCTTGAGGCAAGAAGTTTGCAGCCAAATATCAAGGGTGTACTTCTTGCTAAGTTGCGGGAGTATAAATCAGATCTAAACAACCTTAAAAGTGAAGTTAAGAAAATTGTATCTGGAAACTTGAATCCTTCTGCACGGGATGAGTTGTTGGAATCAGGCATGGCAGATACTATGACGGTATGATTCATTTCTTATGCTCTTGTACATGATTTATTTTACTTTGAAAATACTATGAGGAAAAAATATGATGATCCCCTTTGTGATTGCATCAGGCATCAGCTGATCAGAGAACAAGATTAATGACATCAACTGAGAGGTTGAACAAGACTGGTGAACGAGTTAAAGATAGCAGGAGAACAATGTTGGAAACCGAAGAGCTAGGTGTTTCTATTCTCCAAGATTTGCATTCACAGCGACAATCTCTATTGCATGCTCATAACACGGTAATCTTTTCTATTTCTTGTTCATGATTATGAGTTTCTGGTTCTTCTAGAACATGTTTGATTTGCTCTATAGTAATTTCTATGTGCATAATTATGCTGGAAATTTCTTGGGAACTTCATCGTTCTAATTTTTTATGTTTACATGCCAACTTTCTAGTAGCAGTTTTTGGTTCTATTTCTTATATCTCTCAATTTCCGACATCTGGGTTTCCTTTATTATTATAGTTGGAAAATAAAAATCATTCTTGTGGCTTCACTTAACAACTTAAGCTTTTGGATTTGTTAATTCCTAACATGGTTTATGAAAGTTTGGTTCTTGTTGCTTACATTCTTCTAAATAAATAAAAATGTTGAATTTCAGCTCAAGTAAAGGTGGGCTGATATGTCGTCCATGTTTCCAAAAGGTTTTTTTGGTTGGTTCTTAATAACTTACTTACTTTTTGTATAATTGGATCATGACAAATATCAGCTCAGCGTTGTTTTAAAACATTGAACAACATTAACTGTTTTTTCTCCGAATTGTAGTGGTGAAAGTTTCTCTTTGATTTACTGATGGTTATATGCCCACATGCAGCTTCATGGCGTGGATGATAACATAGGCAAGAGCAAGAAAATTATGACAAACATGTCTAGAAGGATGAACAAGAACAAGTGGATCATTGGCTGCATTGTGCTCGTCCTGGTTGTTGCTATCATTGCAATCCTATACTTCAAACTTGTTAAATAGTCAAAAGGCCTACTTGTCCTCGTATGGGTTCATAAATATCACAAGATACAATGATTTTTTGGTTTTTCTTTTTTCTTATTCTGATTTATGAGTGGGCAGAAAAAGATGTTGCATTGTGCTGTGCTGCAAGTTAACTTGACGATGTTGGCTTCTTTGAAGGGACACCAGTGGCATGTGTCTTATGTCGGGTTTGCAATGTATGAAATTTATATTCTTTTTGACCGGTGTTGCAAGATTTTAATTACAAAACCAGATTCGTCGTGTTTATGCTGTTTGAGTTCAAACGATATTTGTATGTTAATTTATACGAGTAATTAATGTTGTTACAGTGTTGAATGTAAATAACCTGCATTCTATTTCTATGGTGTCTAATCCGTCCAAGTACTAATGTTTGAATTTGCAAGGAATGCTGATAGATCTTTAATCTGGTCCTCTAGAGCAAGGAGTCTGTACTCTGTAGGGCTCATCTCTAAAGGAACTGTTGGGAACATGGATATTCCAACCAAGGAGTTGTGAATCTAAGAATCTTGCTTTGCTCTATATAAAATTAAATTTGGTTATGTTGACAGGGCGTTGAAAATTAATGGAGGGTTAAATATAAATATATAATCTTTATAAATTAATTAGTAAAAATAAAATGACTAACAACAGTTGGATCTAACAATATTTAGTGTTCGACATACCTTGAATATGATTATGATTACCTAAAGGAAGGAACCTATGTGAAATTAAAAAACCGTTAGTAAAATGTGATTTGTTTTGTTTCTACTAAAATATTATTTCATTATTATGATATTGAGCATATAAAAATCTAATTTTACCACCAGTCCTTAAAATGTATACTTTTAATCTTGGATCTATAATTATACTACTTGAATTGTCTATTATTTCAAAAAAAATGAAGCTGATCCTTATTCACTCATCCTTGAATTCTACTTCTATTTGATCTATTTCACTTAATAGAAGAGTTGTATGGTAATGGAATATTTCTTTCATCTTACTCGTTCTGTCGTATATTAAGTGGCGATGGAATTTATCATTTTATATTCATCAGCTATTTTAACCATTAATTTTACTAAAAGTTACACATTTAATATGTTAACTTATCTGTTATCTAGCATGCAGCAGCGTTAAAACTCTTAGGGAGAGCTTGCCGCCCAATTGGGTCTCACATTGTTCGAATGATTAGTCTTCACAGTTGCACGCGGAGGATACCCAGTTTACACAAAATACTTATCCATTATCTACTATAAATTCACACTCTATCAACTAACTTAACAATCATCCACTATTTTTAATAGATCAGAGCCATTATGATATGTGAGACACAAGTAAGAAGAGCTATGTCAACAAGAAAATGAATTCTTCTTTACATGGATCCTTATAAATTAATCATACCACCGGTGAAAGTTGGGTCGGTTGATAAAGAGTTGACTCACTCGCAAGATTGTAGGTTCAACTCTCACTATTAATGTGAGGATCTCTTTAGTGGTGATTTGTACGAACCTCTGTATACGTTCTTTTAACCAAGATGCTTGTCCCGACTCTCTTAAGCTCCGGAAGTCCAACTCACCGCAAAAAAAAAAAAAAAACACAAAATGCACCATGCACACACGTATAACATGGAAAAACCAACTATAAAAACAAAAGTCGAACCTTCGAATTTTTTTTTTCCACCTAAATGACATGGTCACAGTCAAAGACAGCACTTTCACAAACCGCTACCTTATCATCACTCGCTCTTCATTTCCGCTCTCTCCTCCGACAATGCTCGAACGCCATCGCTCTCCGCCCCGGCCAACAGCTCCACGCCGCCGTAACCGTCACCGGCCTCATCTCTTCCCCAAACCACTTCCTCCGTAACGCCCTCCTCCATCTATACGCTTCATGCTCCCTTGCTTCCCATGCACGCAAACTGTTCGACGAAATTTCTCATTCACACAAAGACTCTGTAGATTACACCGCCCTCATCCGTCACTCTCCCCCGTTTGAATCACTCAAATTGTTCGTCCAAATGCGACAATTTGATCTTCCTCTTGATGGGGTTGCCATGGTTTGTGCACTTAATGCTTGTGCAAGACTTGGTGGCGAAACTAAAGTTGGGTCTCAAATGCATGTGGGTGTTGTGAAATTTGGGTTTGTGAAGTTTGATAAAGTTTGTAATGCTTTGATGAATGTGTATGTTAAATTTGGGCTTGTGGGTGATGCTAGAAAGGTGTTTGAAGAGATTGAAGTTCGTAGTGTTGTGTCTTGGAGTTGTTTTTTGGAAGGTTTGGTGAAATGGGAGAGTGTGGAGAGTGGGAGAGTGTTGTTTGATGAAATGCCGGAGAGGAATGAGGTTGCTTGGACTGTTATGATTGTTGGTTATGTTGGGGATGGGTTTACGAAGGAAGCGTTTTTGCTTTTGAAAGAAATGGTTTTTGGGTGTGGGTTTAGGTTGAGTTTTGTTACGTTGTGTTCTGTTTTGTCGGCTTGTTCTCAATCTGGTGATGTTTGTGTAGGTAGATGGGTTCATTGTTATGCTGTTAAGGAAATGGGGTTGGATTTTGGTGTTATGGTTGGGACTAGTTTGATTGATATGTATGCAAAATGTGGTAGGATTAGTGCTGCATTGTCGGTGTTCAGGAACTTGTTGAAGAGGAATGTGGTCGCTTGGAATGCTATGCTTGGTGGATTGGCGATGCATGGAATGGGGAAAGTTGCGGTGGATATGTTTCCTTCCATGTTGGAAGAAGTGAAACCTGATGGTGTTACTTTTATGGCTTTGTTGAGTGCTTGCAGCCATTCTGGTCTAGTTGAAAAGGGTTGGGAGTATTTTCATGATCTCGAGTCTATTTACAGGATTAAGCCAGAAATAGAGCATTATGCTTGCATGGTGGGTCTTCTCGGTCGAGCCGGACGATTGGAAGAAGCTGAGATTATGGTTAAGAATATGCCTATTCCTCCAAATGAGGTTGTTTTGGGGTCACTTATTGGTTCCTGTTATGCACATGGTAAGTTGCAGCTAGGGGAAAAGATTATGAGAGAGTTGGTTGAGATGGATCCCTTGAACACTGAGTATCATATTGTGCTTTCGAACATGTATGCATTGTCTGGAAAAGTAGACAAGGCGAATTCGCTTAGGCAGGTTCTTAAGAAGAGAGGTATCAGAAAAGTGCCAGGAATGAGTTCCATATATGTTGATAGCAAACTTCATCAGTTCATTGCAGGGGATAAGTCACACCAAAGAACTTCGGAGATTTACATCAAACTAGATGAGATGATCTGTAGATTGAGGTCGGCGGGTTATGTTCCTAATACAAGCTGTCAAGTTTTGTTTGGTTGTTCCGATAGGGATGATTGTAGCGAAGCATTGGAGGAGGTTGAACAAGTGTTGTTCACTCATAGCGAGAAGCTGGCACTGTGTTTTGGCCTAATGAGCACACCATCTGGTTCTCCTTTGCATATTTCCAAGAACTTGAGGATATGTCAAGACTGTCATTCTGCTATTAAGATTGCCTCTAATGTATACAAACGTGAAATTGTTGTCCGAGATCGTTATCGTTTTCATAGTTTCAAGCATGGCTCTTGTTCTTGCTCTGATTATTGGTGAAGGACCCTTTGGGTGACCAAAGTTTCATTCATCAAGGAGATGCGTCCTCAACACAAATGTCCTTTTGAAGGGCATTTTTCCAATTAAATCCTCTGCTGCGTTGCTGCCTCTGCTACCTTAAACACAATAGTGAGAGGAGAGAAAAGATTGAGAGAATGTGAAGACGAGGAAGAGAGAGAGAAGAATCAAGAGGGAGATAAAGAGGATGTAAATGGAAATGTAGAGGAGCTGCAGTAGAGAATTAGAATCGATGTTTTTTTCACACATAATTTATTGAATATGGATACCTTTCAACTGTTTAACGGTGCAGCCGCTCTGGAGACCATTGGATCTAGAGCAAGAAGTTTTCTCTTGCTAGACATATTGATCCCGTGGCTTCTGCATCGTGCAGCAGCCGTAATAGATCGAAGTCTCTCATCCTTGACTTTCTTTCTCTCTTTATTGCTTTTCAATTTTTGTCTCTCAAGAGAATATTTGCAATTGTGCAAAGTTGCAAAGTAAAAGCTAGCTTAATTTGAAGAAAATTAAGGAAGGATTTGTTTAATGTACATCGACATACAGTACAAGTAGAAGAGTCATTACAATTTCTTATCTTATACATTGTTTATTGTTGATACACAACACATAAAATAATGAGAAATTTAGTGTGAGGATCATCTTGTTATTTTGAGATGTGATCGAACGACAGGTGACAGCTACAATTCATTATGATCAGTCCCTTGATTTCATTTTGCAGTCTCTTGCTTTAGGAATTTCTATTCCTGTATTATTTTATTGTAGTTTTGTTTTTATTTAGTCTAGTTCCTCATTTTTAATCATATTAAACAGATCTTTGAGTAACTAAGTTTCAAGACTTGTTCATAAAAAGTTTCAAGACTTGTTTTGTCTTCAGTTTGCAATTTCCTCAATGTTATATTTTGCAAACGGTGAACTATGTTTCAAGACTCGTGTTGTTTGCAGTTTGTACTTCTTCACGGTTATATTTTGCAAACCCTGAACTATGGTCAATAGCCAAGTTTGGATTCCTTATAATTCAGGGAGCTTTTGAGTTGAAATAATTTTCTATAAATGCGATTTACATTTCTTACTGAGAACTATATATTCTTCTAAGTTGTTCATAGAGAGGTTGTATAACAAAGCTCTTAAGGTTACCAAAGAAACTAGTTATTAGAATTATTGTAGTTTCTGCAAGACCATTTAACTTTTTCTCCACTTTTCTTTGCAAAAAAGCTTATCTAAACTAATTGAATGTCTCACCTAATATATTCACAAGTTATAATACCAGAGCATGTCTACGGTAAAACAACACATAAAAGATAAAACTACAGATATTAAATCAAACAAAAGATTATCTAAAATATACAATTGCATATATTACCATGTTTATTGACATCAACTTTTCCAACAAAAAAAAAAATCCAAAATGAAATAAATCAGAAAAAATATGATTGTTTGTGTACTTGTTTCACATGTACATATAATGAATCCAAGAAAGACTATCACAGCGGGGATGTAGCTCAAATGGTAGAGCGCTCGCTTTGCATGCGAGAGGCACGGGGTTCGATCCCCCGCATCTCCATTTTTTTTTATAAATTTTCATTTATAATGTAAACATTTTGTCTTGTCAAGATAATGGGGCTAAAAAAAACATTTGCAGGCCAATCTGTTTTATTTTTACTGATTTTTTAAACTATATTTAATTTAATTTTTCAAAATTCATTCATGGTAGACACATAAAATATATACACTTTCAATTTTTACATAGACTTAAAAAACTTTTTTGATGCAAGTCTTCTTACATTAATTTTTATGGATAAAGTAGTTTTTTTTTTCCTTCATGTGAATATAGAAATATTAATTTTATTTTGTTGAAAATAGTTGTATAAATATAAACAACTTTATTTTTTAGTCTTTATTGCTTTATTTTAATCTTACTACATTTATTTATTCTAAATTATTCCATATTTAATTTATAGTGTATCATGAACTAAAAAAAATAATAATGCTGTCTTCATTATAGGGACAAGTATTGCTTTATTTTAATCTTACTAACATTTATTTATTCTAAATTATTCCATATTTAATTTATAGTATATCATGAACTAAAAAAATAATAATAATGCTGTCTTCATTATATGGACAAGAACCAATATAGAATGACCACCACCAAAATAACAAGGGTCAAAACAAACATTTTTCTATTTTATGAACAAAAACCAGTTATTTTTTACAATATCAAAAGCGAAATTCAATAGTTTTTTTTATACAAAATATAGTTCAATATTGTAGGATGGAATATAAACACATTTTAAGATGGTCAAAATATAGTTCAACATTGTAGGATGGAATATAAACACATTTTAAGATGGTCAACTATGAGGTTCTCGTGAACTTATCTCAGTTGGTATGGACAATGTATAATATATGCAAAGTCTGAGATTCAAACTCCGACCACCACGAAAAAGAAAAAAAAAACAAGAAGATAGACAACCATGAAAAATGGTCCAGAGTGGATTGCCACATCAAATCACTTAAACACTAAACAAAAAATTAAATTATCTTTTGAAAGTATAAGTTTACTATTCTTCTCGTTCCTATGTGAGAGACTCTGATTTAATTGGTGTTAGTTTGAAAAGTAAAAAAAAATAAAAATGAACATACACTTACTCTTGTTTTCCTTGTTTTTATTTTATTTTATTGAATTAACATTGAACTAGTTATTGTCTCAATTTTGAGGTCTAGAATGACCATGAACTTTTTTATTTATTTTTTTGACAAAAATAAAACGATATTCATTCATTCAAATCAATAGATTGCATCAGATACAAAAATCGCTAAAAACGTAAAAGGTGAATCTGCGATCTTTCAATAGAAAATAAACGAACACCGCGACAAGACGCGAAATCAAACGTCACACAAGACGACGAACAACACAACGCCGCACTTAGACGACGAAATCACAAAAAAACACAAAAGAAAAAACTTGATATATGTGAAACCACTTATTTAGATT
>Ga0315914_1002869_pt1 | contig 26381 bp, 19 predicted proteins | sample MpolenodulesMG_FD_203920 | JGI IMG/M metagenome (GOLD analysis project Ga0315914, IMG submission 203920) | Medicago polymorpha root nodule microbial communities from Los Angeles, California, United States - elongated nodules | ecosystem: Host-associated > Plants > Roots > Nodule | place: USA...
TTATCAAACTTTACTTATCTTATGATCGAATTTTATATTACTAGGGCCCCTTTTCCTAGAAATTGAAAGGTTAACACAAAAAATTACTTAATCTGTTAATTTTCAATAATTTAAAAATTTACTATGGAAAAGGTTTCCTCTCTAAATATTACGTCAAACAATAAATCAAAGTATAATTTTGTTTTTATAAGTACTATTTCATTTCAAAGAGTTACTTAATATGAATTCGTTCCAATAGTAAACCCTAATTTTAATAAAATAATATTTATATTTTAGATTTATAATTCAAAATACATTATAAGTCATAAAAGGGGCGGCTTCTTGCATTCGAATAAGTATCTAGTTACAACATTTAAATTAGTTTCAAGAAAAAAATCTTTAAATTTGTTATTTTTTGATGGAATCTTCAAATTAGTTTTATTGAGCACAAAGAGATAATTAGTGTTATTTCAATATTTAAATTGAAGCTTCTTTCTATTGATCAACAAAGTAATGGGACATGTCCCTTTTTTTTGAAAGGGACAGTAGAATTTCACTTATTGAACAACCAATCATTATCATTTGTTGGTGATTGGAAAGAGTTTTATACTATGATCAGTTTATAAGTTTGAAGTTATAATGCATGCTTTACCTAATCTAGTTTCTTAGTAGCATAGAGTTCATGACTCATTGCGGCTATTTGTCTTGATATTGTTAATGGTCCTTTAATTAACCTAATTTAAACCCACTTGCTCTATGTGAACATATCAATGCTATTTTAATCACACCATAATTCAGGTTTAGCTGTTTGCCACTTAAACTATGGTCTTAGGTGTGTTAGACTAACCCCCTGTAGTTCCTTTTGTGTTCATTTCTTACTGTTTTAGACCAAATATAGATAGATTAATAATACAAGCTCATACACACAAACAACAATAGTTATATATGTGTGCTGAACTTATTCCCTATGTTCCTTTGATGATTGTTGTAATCTTGTGTTATGAATGTTAATTAAGGTTGTGATATTGTTACGAGTTAATCTTATAAGAGCTCAATTCAAAAGATTAGTTTATTAGAAGGGAGGGTTTATTTGCTCCAAAAAAAAGAAAGAAGGGAGGGTTTATGACTTAATTACTACATTTAACATCCTTATCTACTAAATGTGTCGGATTTATAACATTGCCGCTCCCTCTTAAGAGCTGATGTCTATAGCGGGTTTTATTATATCGACACTAATCTAATGGTAGAATATTTCTCTTTGTGACTTCACTCACTATCTATCAATATTTGATGTTGCATTTTTGTTCTGGACCGGCCAGAAGGCCAATCCTACGATGACACGTGGACAGGAAGTCCTCCCAGATCAAGGCACATCACCTGAGTGAACAAGTTAGTGTTGGTGCACCCCAACCTTACTGAAGCACGCCCCCGTGCATCCTACGCCATACATGTGGTCTCCAGCGGTCCCCTGACGAGGCTCCGCATTTCACGGAAGCAATTATAGCCTCCTTTCTCTATATAAGGGTGACTATGCGTCACCCTCAAGGTACAATTTCATTTTTCCCACACACTTTTACACATTCAACCTCATTTCTTACACTAACTTGAGCGTTGAAGTGCTAACGTACCTACAGACATCTTCCGTTCCACCGCGAAGACTTTGTCGCCACCGCAACATAGCACCACACTGTTACCGTTGCCTCCACCCGTCTATACCGGACAGATCAATTTTAATTCTAACTTAAAAGTATGATTCATCTATTTAATATATATTTTGGTTTGCAGTGAGAAAAATTGATGTTGAGTGAATTGATTCTGCAAAGTTGATTATGACTAAAATTAAGTTGAAGGTAAAATAATTTATGTTTGGGTACATTTATATAAAAGTGAGTTGAAAAATAAATTTATTTGTTAAAATCAATTCAAAAATAAGAAGCTAAGATTTCTAACTTAACTAATGTCAATTTTAAAGATAAAATCAATTATAGTTTATAGTATTCAAACGTGTCAAAAATCAATTATATACCTCTAAAATTTATTTTAGCTCCTCAAAAAATGGAACCTAGTACATGGGCGGATCTCTGTAGAGACCCGTAGGTGCCACTGTACCCCCAGCTTTGAAATGAATATCATATCAGGCATGATATTACAACTAATATGTTGGTGTTGCAGTGGTTTTAAAGTCTCTCAATCACTTAAAGGTCGCATGTTTGATCCCCTTCGCACCCTCTTTTTATATTACTTAGTGTGGTCCTATTAGGATTTGAACCGGCATCCCTTATGTACAATCAAGCAATTGTACCACCACATCAATTTACAATATTGTATTTTTTTTGAAATTTTTTAATATATATTCCACAAATATTTGACACCCCTAAGAAATAAACTCAAGATCCGCCACGGACCAAATATACTCTTGATTCTTAAATTACATTGGAGATGCCCTAAGATATTGACCGGAACTTGGAAAAGATGAGCTGGGAGGCAATGCTATTTACACATACATAACTTTCCGGTTTCTGTCATATCAAAACAGTGAACATTTTTGTCTTTGAACTATTGGCATGCATGAGATTGAGAAGGGAGAGTAATTATGAGCTGGTGGATGATGAACTTTGGGCTTTCGAGTTTAACGATGAAATTGTCTTTCTCTATCATGCATCAATCAACATCATTGTTTGTTAGATTATTTGAACATCATTAAAATGTATAAACATGAATCAACCATAATAAGATCATAAGTGCATGAACTTGAGGTTGAAATAGGTTAGGCCACAAACTAGGTTTTATAAGACCTAACCTGTTCAAAAACATCGACGTCTAAACTTGATTTGTAATATGTCGTAAACTCTCTTTTAGATCTGAGTTTGATTTTTTTTATTTTTTTAAGTCAGGTATGACCTCTTAACTTACTTTAAAGTTTTATTTCATATTAACATTATTAAATAAGTAATTTAATATATATACGTAAATAAAGTAACAAGCTATAAGGTCAATGCGATTAAATTCAGTATATTTTTATATTTAACATGCTATTTAGAGAGGATGGCTTTATATGCACTTACGGTCTGTTTGATGTACATGATAAGAAGACAAGATATGATAAAACTATCATATCCTGGTTAAATCTGTTGTTTGGTGCACCAACAAGTAAAGATAATTTAACCTATTTTTAATCTTATCCTATTGATCCTTTGTAATTCTTATCCTTGGTTTTTGATGGGTTAGTAAGCTGATAGCATATAAACTATCAGAAGCGTGTTTTCAGTTTCCTCCAAAACCTTTCTTCGACTCTCAATTGATTTTTTCCTCTGTGTTTCTTCTTTCCCACCCTCTGCTTTTTGTGCTTGGATTATGTTCAAAACCAAATCGATATTGTTGCTACTATCGTCTCGCTATTTATTTATTTATTTATTTGTTCTTTAATTAATGTTACTCTAGATGTTAGTAGTTGCTTCTAAATTACTACTGATTATTGTGTTCCTTCAATCTCTTCTTACGATTGCTACCATGGTGATTGAATTTTCAAGGATAATTGCTACTATGGTGGCTGGTATTTGGAGAAGAAGAAGACAATTCAAACCCCTAATTTTTATTTTTTATTTTTTTGGTAAAAAAACCCCTAATTTTAATATTATTATAAAATATTAAAATTTATTTTTTTAAAAGAAATCTAAAGATAATTTTATCACTTTTTTTTGAGAAATTTTATCACTTAATATAATATATATCATATCATGTAAATATCAAGTGTGCACCAAACACATGATAGGATTAAATAATGCTTAACCAAACATGGGATATGATAAATGTTTATCCTATCACTATCATATCCTATCATTATCCAGCTCTTAATTTCTATATAGGTTTAACAAAGATATTGACGCAGACGTGTGTAGCAACAAAGATTTACTTAGACATACAAATTCTTCTAGTAAAAGCACCATATTTACTTAGAAGCTCTTTTCAGTTTGTATAGTGTTTACTATCTTACGTAAAATTATTTTAAAAATAAAAGTTAAATTTGAAAACATAACTTTTTTTTACCGAAGGCAAAGAAATTTATTAAAAAATAAAAAAGGAAACGTACAAAATTGGGCAACTAAGCCAAAACTCAATTCAACAAGAAAACTATTTCAAGGAAAAAAAGTGGAAATCCTCCTAAAGAATTCTCTAAGGTATAGTCAAACAAACACGGAGGGGTGATATCTATGTATCTATCAAATATTGTAAATGGATCCCACATAAAATGGTGAAACCCACATACGTTTCACTCAATAAAAAAATGAGTGTTAAAGAAAATACAAAAAAAGAGTCTTCGTAACATTTCTGAACAAACCGGTAGCCATAAGCCCATAACAACATTCCATAAAGCTCTATTACAATCAATAACTAATGATATAAAGACTACTAGACAATCCTCAAAAAACGGTATCCTCCAAAGGGCAGAAATTGGAATAATTTACACGAATTATCAAAGATTTATGAGTAGTTGAAGGTTGTAACAACATTGATATGCTAGGTTGTAAAAATGTGTACCAGAGCAAAAAGACACATTTTGTACCATAGGGAAATTTTCTAAGTTAGCCATTAAGTTCTCACCAACTACAACATGAGATTGAGGATCAGATTGTCTGTCTAAAGAATTGTCCGCAGCCTGAGAATTTGGAACAACAATCAAGCTAATTATAACATTATCTAGCAGAGAAGCGTCAAGTATAGCATCTTGGTTAGACTCCCAGCTCTCTGTTGTTTCCATAATATGACTGAGTTTACTCAATTTTTTACCACCTAAGATCTAAAGATCTCATAACAATAATCAAGTTAAGGATAACATTTTCCCTTTTTTACAATCAAAGATCTCTCAGATATCTGTCCTTGAAGTGTCTTTGTGCCACCTAAGATTAGGGGTGGCAAATCGGGGTTGACTCGTCGGCCCAACCTGTTTAACCAGCTATTTTTTGCAGGTTGAATCAAAGTTTTGGACTCAATTACCTAAATTGACTCGGCTCGTCTTGTTCTGTTTTTTGGACGTGTTTGAACGGGGTGGGCGGTCGACCCACTTTATTATCCTAATAGATGATTATTGACATGGATTAATTTACTTGATTTACTTACTAGAAAAATTTTGTTGGTGGATTTACTGAGACTTACTTTATGTTTTTGGGTTTGTCTTGGTTTTTGATTGTGGATGATTTTTTTTTTTTATTTTGAGATTTATTTTGGGTACAAACTTGATATTTATTTAATATTGTTAATTATGCTGCTGAATTTGTTAAGAAATATGTAAATATAGGGACAAAAAAACATCACGATAGTTTTAGGAGAGTTAGTTTACGTAATATCAATCTTTGACCTATAGTTATGACCTCCCACGATTTCCGGTAAGGAAGCAATTAAATTGGTTATAAGATTTTCGTGAACCGCTCGGGATGAATTGTCTCAAGATATATAGCAAAGCTCATTTGTTAATTATGATGTTTAAGTGGTTGATATTGTTATGCCTATTTGGTTGAGGGATCTCTTCCCCTCCCTCTCCAACAAGCCGGCCCTAATTTTCTCTCTCTAGGTTTTCTCTTCCAGATTTTTCATTGAGGGATCGTTTTGGGTCAATTCTTGACTTAAAATCACCCATTTTCATCTTTTTCTCTATATTTCAATCTAAATAAGTGATTTTCACACAGATCTAGGTTTTTTCTTTGTGATTTCATCATCTAAGTGTGGTGGTTTGTTGTTCGTCGTCTTGTGCGGCGTTATTTGATTTCCCGTCTTCTTGCGGTGTTCATTTGATTCATATTGAAGATCGACTATTCAATCAAAGATTTGAGTGTCAACGTTGCAGATCCGGAGGCCATGGATATTCCGGTCACTTTAATTTTATCATATATTTTTGTAGGCATTATGTTGTTGTATGCTATTAACTTGGATGCTGTGAGTTTGTTCGCATATTCATCCTTTACGTTTTTAGCGGTGTTGAATGATGTAATCTCTCGATTTGAATGAATGAATATCATTTTATTTTTGTCAAAAAAAAAAGTGGTTGATATTGTTGGATTTGTCTCACAAATTCGTTTGCTTCCTTTTTTTTTTTTTTAAATAACAACGACAACGGTTTAGCCTAATTGATCTCTGTTAGCGGTGTTGGTTCTTTGAGGAGTTGATTCGGCATTTTGAGGGTGTTGGTGGTTGTTCTTTGGGGGTTTTCGGTGTTTTTATTTTTTTTCTCTTGTTGGTGTAATACTTGGGATTTAATCCCCTTATTTATATAATATATTTTGCCTTTCAAAAAAAAAAAATTACCATACTTTTTAAATATAAAGACACGTAAATAACAGTTTTAATTTGTAGATATTAATGAGTCTTTGATTTTTCCAATATATACAATATAATGTTTATAATGTCAAGTATTTTATAATAATGTTATTATTTTATCTCTTTTGCATTGCTAAAAAATTTGTATAAATATTTATTGTATAAAATTTTGTCTCTGCAAATTAAAATTTCAAAATCCGTCACTGATTTGGAGATGCACCGTTCACCACCACAAGATCCGTAATTTGTGAGTTCTCTTAGAAAAAGTGCATCATTATTCATTAATTAATTAAATAGTAATGCTATTTCTAGCAAACAAAATGTTTGTGTAGCTAGTAAAACAACTCAGCATGTAACTAACAGAAAATAGAAAGGGACATAGGATGGGGAGGCAGATATAGCAATGGGAAAAGCAACTTGCATTGTGTGCATCAGTCGTTGAGGTCATTGGTCCCATAATCCTTTTAACAAAGAGTGGTTCGGGTCAATTTTCCCTTTTGATAAGATTTCTGCTCTTTCCCCTGCATAAAACACTCGCGCCTTGCAGCCTTTTTAAATATACTCATGCGTAAGTTAAGTCACGCAGCGTGACTTAACTCACGCATTGTATAATCTCTGCGTGACTTAAGTCACGCACCACTGAGCCTTTACGCGAGTTAACTCACGCAAGTTCGTCGGTGGTCAGAACTGAAGAACAAACGTTTTTTCACTCTGGTCAGGTTTTCAACATTCAATCCACACGTTTTTTTTACCAAATTTTACACGTTTTTTTGACCATATTAATGATATTTATAACCAAAACTACTATTCCCACCTATAAATACCCCTCTATACCTCCCTATTTCCTCACACCATATCACTTTCTCTCCATCCTCACTCTCTCCCTCTATTTCTCTTCTTTCTTTCTTTTTTCTTCAATATTCTTTTGGGGGAAAAAGTGAGCAGACTTCTTGGGGCAAAATAGTGGCTAGCCCGCTTGGGGAAAAAGAGATCAACATTTGGGGTAAAATTAAATTTGCTTCTTTTTACCCAAAAACTTTTTACCGCGGGTAAAAAGAATCTTCTTGGGTATAAAAAGAACCAGATTTAAATTTACCCCAAGTTGATGATGTCGTTTCCCCCAAGATGGTTGGTCACTATTTTTCCCCAAGAAGGCTGCTCACTTTTTATCCCAAGAGGGTAAAAAGAACTTTTTATGTTGTTATATGTATTAATTTTGTTCATTTCTTTTTTATTTATATTTGCTTTTATTTTATGTTTATGATTATGATTTGAATAAATAAATATTGAATAAATAAAATCGAATTTATTTTCTAATTTTGTATTTAATGAATAAATAAATTAGAATAAATATTGAATTAGAATAAAATCGAATTTATTTTCTAATTTTGAATTTATTTTAAGTGCATAAATAAATTGGAATATAGCAAATAAATAATTTAGAATAAAGTGAACAAATAATTTAGAAAATAAAAAATTTAGAATAAAGTGAACAAATGATTTAGAATAAAGTAAATAAAATAATTTAGAATAAAATAAATAAAATAATTTGAATATAGTAAATAAATTAAAAAAAAGTAGCCACTATGCGCCACTTAACTCAGCTTAAATAAATTCAGCGTGAATTAGAATAAAAATTGTGTATTGAATAAATTCGAATAAAGTTACGTATTGATTAAATTTGTGTATTGATTAAATTAAATTTGAAGAGAAATTGCGTATTGATTAAATTTGAAGCGAAGTCGCGTATTGAATAATTTCGATTAAAGTCACGTATTTTGATTAAAAATTGCGTATTCGAATAAACCCTAATTAAGTCCAACGTGAATTCGAATAAAAGTTGCGTAATGAATAAATAAATTCGAAAAGTGGTAAATTCATTACATTACATTACATTCGGAAATATACCTTCCAACAATTATCTTACCCCTGAATGGGATAAATTCAAACTTGCTAAGCAACATGACTCCAGCATTCGTCCGACATTTCTATTGTTCATTCAAAAGATTAAATTCTTGTTAGTTTTGGTTTAAATGACGGTATTCAAGTGTCAAAAGAATGAGGCCCATTCCTTGACACTTTAATACCTTCATTTAAACCAGTCTAACAATAATTTAATCTTTTGAATGGAACAGTAGAAATGTTGGTTGAATGCTGGAGTCCTGCCGTTTAACAAGTTTGAATTACCCCATTCAGAGGAAGACAATTGTTGTAGTTGGAAAGTGCATTTCCCTACCTAATCACGATCTTCTGGCGGAATCAGACTATTGATAATATCTTCAGTTGATCTCAGCAACGTTACCCGCATATCGATTCACTGGAACATGATGTGCTCCCAAAACATGTTCTTCACATTTTCGTCGTTCGTTAATTCCACCCAAGTGAATGATATTCTCCCCTTGTCGAGCGTTAGACGTTTATACCGAACATATTCCACCCTTCTTGTGTCTCTGGGGTTGGCTCCTTGGTTGAATTCATTCAGTTGATCCTTGAGACCTTTTAACGTTACACCAAGGCACCGAACATTCAACCTCTTAGGTTCTCCGCCGTTGAATTGTGCATAAATGTCGATCCACTCGGCCATTGCTTCAAATCTACACAATAAGAATTAAAAACAATCAATGAAAAACTCATTCATAAACCCTAAAACTCATAACTACAACATTAACATGCAACATGTAACATTGTATCATTTCTTGCAAGCAAAATCAAAATTTAAACAAACCCTAAATCTAAAAAATTTCTAATTTTAGAGAAAAAAATCTAACATATAAACATAACAGGTTAATGGTGTTTGATTATGAAAACTTACTTGTAATTGGAGTGTTGTTTGATTTGAACTTGAAGGAATTTTGGTTTTGGGTGATTTGAGAGAGGTTTTTGAGATTTTAGATGAGAAATGAGGAAATGAGGTGTTCTGCCTTGTTTAAGACAGCACGTAGCGTGAGTTAACTAACGTTGCGCTAATTAACTCACGCGGCGTTAGTTAAGTAACACAGAGTTTAACACTTGCGTTACTTAACTAGCGCAAGGGCATTTTCAGAATAGCTGCAGGGCGCGAGTGTTTTGTGCTGGGAAAGAGCAGAAATCTCTTGATAATCATCATCTAAATCACCAACATTTTAATTTCTACCATTCAATTAAAACAAAAAAAAAACATTTATATTCAGTTAAAACAAACATTATATTCATAGATGCCCCATTTTCCTACATAGTTTAATCAAAACAAAAATATAATTTGGAATGTCCATATTTTTCAATATATAGTTTATGTGGCTCAATATAACATAATGCATCGCTGACTTTGTATAAATCTATTTGTAATTGTTCACATATATTCAGTGTTATTTTTTCTTTTTTGACAAAAATATATTCAGTGTTATTAATATATACATTGTGTGGATAATATTAAATTGTCTTTTATGTATAAATGTGTCTTATTCACTTTTTATTTTTCAACATAAATTAGTAGTGTTAATAAAATGTATATTTTTAAAAAATAATATGTATACTCCCTTTATTCTATATTAGCGGGCGTGGTTTGAACATATGCACTATTTATATAACATATTGATATTCATATAATATACTGGTAGTATATAAGATGTTCGATTTGTCTCTGTCAATATTTTCAAAATATCAACTTTTTTTTATAATTTTTGTTAATAGATAATTAAATATATGAGATGTTAAAATTATGCATTGACATGTGTAAACCAATTAATCATGTGAGTTGATATGAGATGAATGAAGTAATATACTCCATACATGGTGAAATAGAAGCAAAAGTGATAATTGTAAAGTTAATGCATCTGATTAAAAATTTAGTCCATATACATTAAGTTTTCACCGACTCTTTTTGCTTATATTTCGTTTCAGAAAGAATATTTAATAATTTGATGTAAACATATTAATGGTAAACACTTCTTTTTATTCCAATAATGAAACAAAAACATGTCATTGCATGAACCTAATGAGATGAGGACTATACCAACTTTATGTGGTAGTAACAACAATTACTCGTTAAAATTGGAAAGGGATGTAATTCTAGCAGGATCTAGACCTTTGTTTGTACGTGTCAGAGACCACCTATGCAATAAGTGATTGCCATGTGGCAGTAAAATAATCTTCATTGTGTGGATGTTATAGATTCTTAGCTAATCTTGTTGAACTATGGATTTTGTACACTCAATTAAGTCACTACTATAAATTCTTTCCCTCTGGACAAATTTGCTCACCCCAAAACAATACACATTTCTCTATCTTTGCAAGACAACACAGCCATGGTTGCATCAGTCTCAGCTGTTAGAGCTGTCAGTGGAACACCAGTATGTTGCTTTACCTAGCTACTTATCAATTATTTTTGTTCTTGTGTAATTTTATAAATCATATATAGATACTTAATTTTGATTCAAAAAAATTATTTATATAGATACTTGATCAAATCATTACTTTATAAATGTAATGTTGTAAAATTGTGTTGCAATTTTATATCAAATAATGATTCAAATGTTTGGAATCTGGATTTGGATTCTCTACGGTAAAAAAAAAATCCAATCAAACAATCTAGACCGTCCTATTAAGATCGTACAAATGTTGACTTAATTGGTATTGCGCAAGGACCGACTAATCTAGCGGACCAATCCATGGTATTTTGATTTATAAATATAGTATGCTATGATGATCTGGATTGCATGTCTATAGCATTTGAGTAAACTTTCGGATAATTTAAATAGTACAAAAGAGTGGCTAATTCCTAAGTAGAACTGATATTTTAGATTAAAGTCGTGTCTAGGGTCTAACATGTGTCAGTCTCAGACACCAACATACGTTACCGACACTTGTGCTGACTTACATTCAATAATTTAATTTTCTTAAATTATTACTAATGTCTACGCATCGGTGTCATGTCTGATGTGTCTCATAGGCTAATACTCTGATATTGCAGTTAAGCTTGAATAGCTCTGGAGCAGTAGCTTCAGTTCCAAGTTCATCATTCTTTGGAAGCAGCTTAAAGAAAGTTACCTCGAGGGTTCCAAACACAAAAGTTTCATCTGGAAGTTTCAAAATTGTTGCTGCTGAGATTGATGAAAGCAAGCAAACTGACAAAGACAGATGGAGAGGTTTGGCCTATGATACTTCAGATGATCAACAAGACATCACAAGAGGGAAGGGTATGGTTGATACAGTTTTCCAAGCACCACAAGATTCTGGAACTCATTATGCAGTCATGAGTTCTTATGAGTACATTAGCACTGGACTTAGACAGTAAGTTAGAGATACACTTAACTTATTTATCATCTTTTTTGTCATGAGTAGAAATAGTTTTAAGCAGTGTTTTAATAACCAAACCAGACGCTGAATCGGCGAGACCTCTAGGTCATGGTTCAACTGCTTGAATTGGGACAGGGCCGGTTCACAGTTCAATTGTCTGGTTCGGTTCGGTTTTTGAAAGATTGGTTTCAAATATTTTTTTATATTAAGGTGATGGTCACCATGTATGATGATGGTATTTCAGGTACAACCTTGACAACACCATGGATGGTTTTTACATTGCACCGGCTTTTATGGACAAGCTTGTTGTACACATCACCAAGAACTTCTTGACTCTGCCTAATATCAAGGCACGTAATTTGAATTTGATATATTATTATTCATGTAGATCATGGTTTTAAATTGTGGTTGCAGTTACGTTGTGAACCTTTATATTACGGTAAAATGTAGCCGATGATGTTTAGAGACATCAAAATTCTTTATATGACACAATTGTAGTTGTAAACTGCAATTTAAAACCATGCAATTGGAGCAGATATTGCCACTAAGACTCGAATAAAATAGAGAGATTTATTCAAATATTTTCATAATTTCTTCAGGTTCCTCTCATTCTTGGTATCTGGGGAGGTAAAGGTCAAGGAAAATCTTTCCAAGCTGAGCTTGTCTTTGCTAAGATGGGCATCAAGTAAGTTACTTCCATATCCAAAATTGAAACTTTTTTTTGGAACAATTAATTGATGGCACAACTAACTATAGCTTCAGTTCAACCTAGAAAAAATCATAGCTTCAAATCAAGGTTTTGTAAAACGGTTTTGCAGCCACGGTTATAGTTGCAACGTCAAGATTTTTGATCTCTTGACAACCGTATGAAAATCGCAATTACAGTTGCATCAATTCTATTTGACCACAATTTTTCGCAATTGCAGTGCGACTGATTTAAAAGATTTGTTCATATATGCATTAAACTATTGATGTGTGATGTCATCTATGAAGCATGAACACATACACGCGCAACAGACACAAGCTGACACATAGCTACTAATAATAATTTTGAAAAATAGACGTGGTAACCACATATGTTGGATCCGGATTGTAAATAGTCACAACTGTGTGATTGCACAGTCACATATACCTTGGCCGTCCAATCAAGATCAGATAGTCTAGATTGCAAGCTAAGTATTTTAGATTTAAAAAAACCAAAATCCGCTTTAAAATCTGGAATGTTCTATCGTTATTGACAGCCGATATGCGTGTGCAGTTACACTGCACCCAATCCAAATGTGTGACTGTTAAACACCGGCAAATGTCGGACACAAAACATGTGTTCCATCTGATGATGATGATGATGTATTTATACATTTTTTTGCACAAACTTATATAATCCATATGATTTTACAATTCCAGCCCTATCATGATGAGTGCTGGAGAGCTAGAAAGTGGAAATGCAGGAGAACCAGCGAAACTAATTCGACAAAGATACAGAGAAGCATCAGACATAATAAGAAAAGGGAAAATGTGTTGTCTCTTCATAAACGATCTTGATGCAGGAGCCGGTCGTATGGGTGGAACAACACAATACACTGTGAACAACCAAATGGTAAATGCAACACTTATGAACATTGCTGATAACCCGACAAATGTTCAACTTCCTGGTATGTATAACAAAGAAGAGAATGCGCGTGTGCCTATCATTGTTACTGGTAATGATTTTTCAACATTGTATGCTCCTCTTATTCGTGACGGTCGTATGGAGAAATTCTATTGGGCACCTACAAGAGAAGATCGTATTGGTGTTTGTAAAGGGATTTTTAGACATGATAATGTGCCTGAGGAAGATGTTGTTAAGATTGTTGACACTTTCCCTGGTCAATCCATTGGTAAGTTCTCTTCTAGAATGTTCAAACTTTTTTAATTACTCCATTCGATCTTATATATAAGAGAAAGTTCGGTCATAAAAAATTATGCATTTGATTCAAAATTTGGACCCGACATATCGACTGTTGAACAAAAGAATAATTGGCATGCATTTTTTATTTTTTGCAGATTTCTTTGGTGCACTTAGGGCAAGAGTATATGATGATGAAGTGAGAAAGTGGATTGCTGGTGTTGGCATTGAAACCATTGGGAAAAAGCTTGTGAACTCCAAAGAAGGACCTCCAACTTTTGATCAACCCAAGATGAGTTTGGAGAAACTGTTGGAGTATGGTAACATGCTTGTCCAAGAACAAGAAAATGTGAAGAGAGTTCAATTGGCAGACAAGTATTTGGAAGGGGCTGCTCTTGGTGATGCTAATCAAGATGCTATCAAGAGTGGATCTTTCTATGGTTTGATCTTTTATCTCTTAGCTTTAAGCCAGTTTATTACATATATTATAAAACAAAATGATTTTCACATTCAATAATTTAGAGATAATAGTCAAAACATATAATATATGTTGTGTTTGTTACCATAATGAATACAACTTTTGTTTATAATAGAAATAATTGACTTGAAAACATTTTAAGTATGAATAGGTATTGATTAAACATAAAGTCTTGAAATACTTAGGAAAAGTCCTTCAAGGATAAGTAAATCATTGATATAGTTTTACAAACATTTGAAAGGAGAAAGATGCAAAGTAATATAAAACCTAAGTCTAGACTCCGTTTGTGATTCGACTTCGACCTAACGCATTGAACGGTTAACAAGTACTTACAACCCCAAGTCCTTTAATATGTACGATCAGGCACAACCGGTCGATTCTTTTATCGAACATCTTACAATGTTGTATTTACCTGAATATAGATAGATTCTCATCTCTCTTTTTACAAAATTGTGTAAGAAACCTATCAAAACTCTTAAATAATTATTAAAAAATATTTTTTTCACCAAAAATGGGTAACAAACGATCCTTTTTTTGACAATCTAAACATGCATACGCATTAAACATTGATCAAAGAGAAGAAGCTTTTAAAATATATAATAATGTATTTCCCACATCAAACTCTTTATAATATGTACCACATCAAAATTGAACTTAGGAGGTAGAGTTAAATATTTTTTGTCCCTATAATATACTATGTTTTTTCCATTAAAGTCTTTATAGAAAAAATTGTTTGAAATAGTCCTGGAATATCTTTTGCTTCTTTTTAATAAAAGGTAAATTATAGGGACTAGGGACCAAGGAACTGAAAACAATTTTATAAGGACAAGTTGCAAAATATTTAAATTCTCAAAGAATCAATCATATATAGACCAAAATGGAAGAAAGAAAATATATGATGTTATAGATTATTTTGAACAAAATATTTATAAGAACTAAAATGAACAGTAAAAAATTATTTAAACTCAAAGTATGTATGATTGGATAAAAACAAATACGTGCCATGTAACCTTTTTTTATTTGATTTTCTATGCAGGTAAGGCAGCTCAACAAGTAAGTATTCCTGTTCCTGAAGGTTGTACGGATCCAAATGCCAAAAACTTCGACCCAACTGCTAGAAGTGATGATGGAACATGCTTATACACATTTGAATAATCTAAGCATTCTCATGTTAATTAGGTTAAAGGAGGAGAAGCTAATACTTGAGATAATAATCGAATAATTTTATCATCTTGTTAAAATATTGGATTGTTGTGCTCTATAGTTTTGGGATTTATTGTGTGCACAATGTTGGTCGGATTGGTTGCATGTTCCATTTTTTAATGAATAATCAATCATTTTATTAAAGTTATAATCAAACCCAATATGCAAGTGATCACTCATGAACTATCATTTTATTAAAATATAATCAAACTCGATATGCAAGTGAATACCCTCGCAATTTTTTTTTAATAAGCTAAAATGAAATATATTACCACAAAACTAATCACTCTCAGCATAATGTTGCCAGAAGGAATCATATTAGAAAATCCAGATACAAAAATAGCCAAACAAGAGAAAAGAAGAAAAAAGAAGGATCAAGAATTAAGAGATTGATCCCAAGCACATAAGAGGGTATTGCCACCAATAATGGTAATAAAAAACAAAAGTAGGATATTTCGCCTTCAACCACCCGAACGTTAGTAGCTTTACTTTCTCAAGAAGTTTATTCAAAGATATCTCTTCATGCTTGAAAATTTTTCTGTTTCTCTCGTTCCATATGACCCATACACATGATAGCCAAATTAGGTGTAACAGTAACCGATATTTCTTTGAAGATCCCTCAAGATGACAAAACTAAAGAGAGTGTTATGTAATGTGAGCTGGAAAAACTAAGTCAAAGCCTAACCAAAGAGTAACCATTGGCCAGATAGAACCATAAAAGCCACAATTCAGAAAGAGATGATATGCGTTTTCAGCTGAACTGCAACCACCCGAGCAAAACTGATGGTTGTTATGAAGTGCTCCATGCCTAATCAGGTTGTCTGTAGTAGAGAGACGATTCTGGAGCAATGCCAAGCGAAGAGGCAAATTTTCAAAGGAACCACTTTATGCCAAGTAAGGTCGACCGAAATAAAAGGAGGGTTGATGTCGTATGCAGACAAAAGATGATAAGCATTGTTGACTGTATAGTTATGAGATGAATGTAAATTCCAATGACATCTGTCTTCCACACCATCCTGCAAAACAATGTTAGTCAACAAAGAACTACACACCACCACCTCCTCCTCCTCCCACGCCAACAGACGCCTTCGCCACTTCCACCCACCCCCTTCCACATTCCAGCCTAAGTTACTCATATCGGCAACTGTCACCATCTTATTTTCAGAAAGATCATAAAGCCTTTTAAATCTATGGTTTAGGATGTCACCCTCTAACCTGGGGTCCCACCAAAACAAAGTATAAACCCCATTACCAACACAACGCCGTAAATTTTCATCAAACCAATTGCCAACCCCCAATCCAACTCCTTCACTAATATTGGTCAGGTTCCTCCACCAAACAGAAGCTAAACACCTTCCATCCCCAATTCGACCTCCTACCTCTCCATAACGATAAGGAAATATATAGGATTCTCCTTCACTACAAAATGTTTAGGCTTATGATTACCTCAGCAACGATAAGGAAATATATAGGATTTTCTTTCACTAAATTATAGGAATATATATATAGTGGCGCAGCTTGTTGCCCGCTTATCTTTTATTCAAATGTAAATAATGATTTATATATCATATTATTCTATTTATAAGTAAGAAAAACTTAACAAATCTTAATTTTATAGCCAAAAAAAGTATATTTAAATCTTTATCTTATACTGTTGTTATTTTTGAAATTTTCACGTCTTTCTTATAGTGCATGATTCTTCATTTTTTTTTTATATTTCGAAGAAATTTTAAAAATTACGCAATCTTTTGTGATATTGTTTTAACCTTACTTATTGTTAATGTTTTTAATTCTATTAACTAATGATAACATTGTTTATATGGAATAATATGTTTGTGTATATATATATATAAATGTTTAGTTTATTTTAAAAAAATAAAAATTATTTCTTTATTTAATCCAAAAACAAAAATTAAGTTTTTGAAAATATTCTTGTCTCTTAATAATTTCAATGGCCACCTCCACAAGCCAATAGATTCTATAAAAAAAATAGGCACATTAATTTACTACATCTATTTCAACCTTCAAGTTGTATATATAAACAAGTGTGGAATGTAAAATTATCACAACGACAATACAAATACAAAACAAACAAATAATTAAAAAAGAAGAAAGAAATATGGGTTTTACCGAGAAGCAAGAATCTTTAGTGAATAGCTCATGGGAATCATTTAAACAAAATCTTCCTGGTTACAGTGTTTTGTTCTACACTATGTAAGTTTTATCTCTCATAAATGTGTTTGATTTGTGTTTTTTTTTCATTTTTGTTGATTGTCAATATAAAAGAGATAAAGTAAATTAATTAGCAAGAATAAGCGGCTGTTTTGACAAAAATAGAATATTGGAGAAAGCACCTGCCGCAAAAGGCATGTTTTCTTTTCTTAAGGACACAACTGGAGTACAAGATAGTCCTCAACTTCAGGCTCATGCTGCAAAAGTTTTTGAAATGGTGAGTATGATCAAATATCAATTAATTTTCTTTTCTTTTTTTAATCATTTTTCATTTATTGTTGACGACTCTCTTTAAATTAATAATTATAAAATATTTTAAAATAAATTTATTTTATATTTTTTGATTTGATTTTTATTAATTCAATCCAGATAATAATATAACGAGATTTTACTAGTACAATTGTTTTTAAAAATTATGACATTGTATATTTCAAATTAGATCACCCATGTATCTCGAATAAGACATCAAATCATTTATGATAGTGTAATTTTTAACTTTGAGTCTATAAGGTCAATCAAAGTTGGCACTGACTTAGGCCAACTTCACAAACGAATTTGGCCAAAGAATAGTTACATAATATCACCGTGATTCTTCTTTGGTCGTGTTATCTTGTCAAGCTGTGGCATATGTTAGCACCAACTTATACTGATGTTTGCTCCTAATTGAAGATAAAGGAAGATTAATAGATAGAGGGGTATAATTTTAACTCTTATTAGTTGTGATACCTACTAGACTTAATTCACACAATTGATAAACATAGAGGACAAAAATTCCAAAATTTGCTAGCGACTGAAAGTGAATTAAAGCATATTTAATAAGTTTTATCTTACTTTTGCTAGTATATAATCACATCACATTATAGTAATAATAAGAATATACTTAAATACATTTTTGGCCTACCAAGTATTACAATTGTATTTATTCAAAAAAAAAAAAAAAGTATTGCAATTGTATTGTTTCAATAGTTCCACAATCTTTTAAGCGATTTTGTTCCCTCGTGTTTTCAACTTTTATAATTTGGTAATTCTCCCACCAATTTTGTCCCCATCTTTATGCTGAAGGGACATCATTTATATATGTGTGCCACCAAAAGTTCTAGCTAGCATGAATTGTGTTTAAAATTAAAAATAAATTAGAAAACTCAAAATTCAAAAGTCACAAGTTTGAAACCCTAAATAAGGTTTTCATTCCCTGTCAAAGAATAATACCAAATACTATTAAAATATTTTTTGTATTAGTTTTCCTTAACATGGTTATCGATCTCAAGATATTTTATTCTTTTTGAATTGAAGGTGCGTAACTCAGCTGTTCAACTCCGAGCAACCGGAGAAGTGGTTTTGGGAGATGCTACATTGGGTGCTATTCACATTCAAAAGGGAGTCGTTGATCCTCATTTTGTGGTATGATAAAATATTTTTGTGGATGCAATCTAATTGCTTTTATTTGATTGTATCCTGTTATTTTCTTTTATGAGTATTGTTTAGTTAAATAATAAGGATGCAAAGATAAAAACAAATATAATATTTAAAAATATATTATTGGTTTATTTTGAAAATAAATTAGTTTACGATAAATATTTTTCATTCTTGTTAACATACCTATTTTGTAAGAGTTAAATCACTAACCCATGTTTTTGGTGCTTTGTAGGTGGTAAAAGAAGCTTTATTGAAAACGATAAAGGAAGCAGCAGGGGACAAATGGAGTGAAGAACTTAGTACTGCTTGGGAAGTTGCCTATGATGGATTGGCAGCTTCAATTAAGAAATCAATGAGTTAAATTTGGGATGATTTATTGTTATAAATAAATTTAATAAATAAAATTTGTAATACTAAAACTTGTTAAACAAGCTTCTATAATAAACATCTTTGAAAACTATAATGTTATATTGCTTGTGTTTATGCTTGTGTTTAGAACAAACCACGTTTACAAATTGCACTACCTTCGTAGTATCAAATCTGAAATTGGTTTCACACTTTAATCACAAACTGACTTCTTCCTGTAGCATATAATAGATATCCACTTGGGTTGGTGTGGTATTGGTTTGGGATCTGGAAGTGTCTCTTCTTCGAGGTCTCAGGTTCGATTCTCCCCAATACCAATTTAAGTGGACTAATTTAGCTTCTTCAAAAAAAAAAATCTTCAATAAATAACACATTTAATCAACTCGGTTGTTGATTGAAAGCTTTGTATTTTTAATTTCAAGGCTGGTTTCATGGCTGCAAATCTCCAATTTTGGAAACATTTGAGTAAATCGTTAACCAAAAAGATTTCTCGGTGGTGATTCTGAAAGTGTATAGGGGAAACAATACACAAGTTTTTAGGAACAAGAGGTCACACATATAAAAATACATTTCATTAAATTTCTTTCATTCATCAACTTCAAGCATCCTTTTTTATTTGATTCAAAAATAAACTTCTTAGCTACAAAATAGATATACATTATATAAAAATTAAGAATTAAAATAAAATAGATTCATATGACGCTAGGAAATTATCTTGAAACATTTTTTTAGCTCTGGCAATCCATCAAAAAACGCTCTAATCAGTGGTGGAGCCCTTCATGGCTGGCCCACCCGGAAAAATTAAAAAATTAACAACCTTAGGTCTACTTTGCGAAATTTTAAACAATTTTGTTATGATTTTAGTGTTCAACAGGTCCAAATCTTCACTAATTCGTGTAGTTGCCCACCCGAAAAATTAAAAAAATTATAAATCATTGGTCTATTATGCGAGGTTTTAAACAATTTTTTAACGGTTTGGGTAGCGGCCCATCCAAACTATTTTTTCTGACTCCGCCATTGGCTCTAATGCTACTACATGTTCAACACTTAGTATTTTGAATATAGCATCTAAAGCTCCTTCCCTCTCTCCCTCTCTCACACACACATATTTATACATCTTGATGAATCTTTGCATAGTTTTGTAATAGAGTTATTGTACAATTGAAAACAAGTAACTACTTTTGTATCAAAATTGAAATGGGTTAGTCAATTTGTTAAGATTCTACTTTACAAGTAAGTTAGTTATATTATGACGGATGGAATATTATTATTATTTTTTTGTCATTGACGGATGGGGTATTACTTGACTTAATTAAAATTTGTTTGATTAAGTTAATGAAAAGATTCTTGTCTCTTGATAATTTAAATAGCTGCCTCCACAAGAAAACCAAGCACAATGAATTAACTACGTCTATTTCCACCTCCAAGTTGTCTATATATACAAGTATTAATTGAAAGTAAAATCATTAACTCGCCAATACAAATAGCAAAACAAAATTAAAAAGGAAGAGAAATATGGGTTTCACTGAGAAACAAGAGACATTAGTGAATAGCTCATGGGAATCATTCAAACAAAATCTTCCTGGCAATAGTGTTTTGTTTTACACTATGTAAGTTTTATCTCTTATATGTTTTTATGGTTTGTGTTTTTCCTTTTCATTGATTGTCGGTTTAAAAGAGATTGTGTAAATTAATTAACAAGAATATGATTGGTTGCTTTAATTAAAAGGGTCATGTCAACTGGTGTCTCCGGGGCACTGGTTAAGGAAACTAAAAAAAGGAAGTTTTAAAATAAAAGTAACACTTTTTATGTTTTTCAAGAGTTGACAACACAAGTTTCAATGTAATATTTACCATATTTGACTTCTTAACCAGTGCGGCACTGGTTAACATTACCCTAATTAAAATAGTATATCGGAGAAAGCACATGCAGCAAAAGGGCATGTTCTCTTTTCTTAAGAACATTGCTGGAGTACAAAATAATCCTCAACTTCAGGCCCATGCTGAAAAGGTTTTTGGAATGGTCAGGGTAATCCAACAACAATTATTTATTTTTATTTTATCCTTTATTCAATTTCAATGATTCTCTTTAAATTTATAACTATAAAATCTTTTTGTATTTGTATTTTTATTTTTATTGTAAGATTTGTTTTAAGGACGATTATATGACATTGTATATAATTTAAATGTCTTGTTAACGAGTGCCTCTAGGACACTCTTTAAACATACTAAATTAAGTAACTATTTTTTAAAAATGTCAAATTTTTCAATTTCCAATTGCGCACTAATTGCACTATTTAACATTTTCCATAATTTAAACAACAGTACCTATCATATTCGTGCATTATTGTGATTGTATATCGTTTTATTATATCTTTAATACATGAAACATTGTTGTTGAATATATATAACAATGCTTCATCCCACTTTTAGTGTCTAACTATCACAAAAATAAAATTTTGGTTCTCCATATTCCAATAAAATAAATTAGATCTTCCAAGTATTTTGATCACTACATGAAATCCTTTTGATCGTGTAATTTTAAATTCGAGGAGCCTATATTACCAAACAAAGTTAGCACCGCCTTAAGTCATTTTCACTAGCTAATGTGGCCAAAAACTTAGCTAATACTTTCTCTAGTAGATGCCCAAAAACTAGTTACATAAAGTCACCAAAATATTTCTTCGGTCGTGTCATCTTGTCAAACTATAACATATGTTAGCACCAATATCAGATAATTCATGAACCGAGAGACGTGATTTTAATTGCTGTGAATTGCAACATCTACGAGACTAAATTCTCACAATTGAAACATAGAAGACCAAAATTTCACAATTGTGATTGTGAGAGTCGAAGTGCAATAAAGCTTATATTTAATAATTCTTTTCTTACTTTTATTAGAGTGCGGATTATTATTCAGTTTAAACTAAAAAGGAAATAACACTTTTCTTCTTCATAGATATAATTATGTTATGTCCCCGTGAGCATAGCTCAGTTGGCAAGCACATACATTGCTATACGCAGGGGTTGGGGTTCGAATATCAGACAACCCACTTATTCATCTTGAAAAAAGTGAATTCTAGCCGCTGGGCTACCTGACCAAAAAAAGAAAGATATAATCATGTTCTAGTTATAAGAATAAGATCACTAAAATACATTGTTAGTTTTTCAAGTACCACAAGTTTAACGTTTTAGCACTCCCACTATATTTTGAGATTCTGTCACCTCATGTTTTACCCATTTGTAATTTGGTAGTCATCCCACCATTTTTTTTTTTTACATATTTATGCTAAGAGAAAAATTAAAATTTTATATCCATCGTGAATTTTCTTTAAAATTTAAAATAAACCAAAATAAATTGAATCCAAAATCTCACAAATGCAATATTTGAGTTGTAAAAAAAAGTACATCTACACCAAAGATCATATCAAATACTATTAGCATATTTTTTAACAGTTTCACCTAACATGGCTATCGATCTCAAGATATATATACTTTTTGAATTAAAGGTGTGCGACTCAGCTGTTCAACTCCGAGCAACTGGGAAAGTAATTTTGGGAGATGCTACATTGGGTATTATTCACATCCAGAAGGGAGTTGTTGATCCTCATTTTGTGGTAAGATAATATAATAAAATATTTTTGTAAATGCAGTCTTAATTCATTTACTGCCTAACAGTCACGTAATCACTAATTCAACTATAAATAACCATATTCCATGCTGTTATTTTTTGTATATATTATTATATAAATGTTGGAAATGAATAATTAAAGAGAATTATGCAAAATATTTTTTTTAACAAAAAAACTATCATATAATAAAATGAACTCAATGGGATATAAAATTCTCCTTATTAATTAGAATTTTAATTATTTATAAATATTAAAATATATACTCATTGGATATTTATTTAATAAAAATATTGTGTTTTAGTTTGTCGTGAGGAATCAATAACATAATTTTTTCTCTACTTTTTCAAGATTAAAAAAGAATAATATATCTTTAAATAAAACTAGTGTATTTACCCGGCGTTGCCCGGGTTACACATATAATTAAGGATGGCCAAAATTTTGTATGTATGATACCCGCAAATAAAATTTTCCACGGTCCAGAACGGGACAAATATCTTATTGATACACACAAATAGAATAAAATAAATCATATTTTAAGTACCCGTAAATTAATATATGCACATGCAGTTGAAATTATCTGAATTTAGTAAAATTATTGACACATATTAAATAAAATAAACATATTTTAAGTGAATGAACTTGCAAAAAATAAAGAATACTGAGATGAAAAAAATTAGATAAACATAAGAAAGATTACACTGAGAGGGAAGTAGTGAAAGATAAATATTATAAAGTAGGAGAAAATCTTAATAAATAAAATGGTTGAAGAGTATGTGAAAAAAAGAAGTCAAGATAAAATAATAATAATTTTTTATGGAAGAAATAATAAAATATAATACAACATGAATAAAACACGGAAAAAAGTGCAACAAAAAAACAAGTGATTAGTTTTCATGAAAAAAATAAATTATACGTGGTCATATATATATAGGAAGTTTTTTTTTTTAAGAATATATATAGGAAGTTGTTCCATGAAATTATAGGAATTTAATGAAATAAATTATGAACCCACTTGGGTTAGTATGGTGGTATTGACTTGGGACCTGAGAGTGTGCTTCTCCTCAAAATCTCTGGTTCGATTCTCTCCTGTGCTATTTGGGTGGGCTAATTTAGTTTCTTAAAAAAAACGAAATAAATTATGTTAAAATAAAATTCGAAAGTATTAAAAACAAATAAATAAAATATTTGGATTCGTAGTAGATATGAATTATTTGTTGAGATGTTTATGTTAGATAAGAAAATGAGTTTTGTAAAAATAAAACATAAATGTTTTTTTTTTAGGGGTAAACATAAACATTAGTATGAGAGTGAACGTGTGCATAAATAATTGTCATTTTTTTATTTGATTACCTAAAAAGAAAAAATTCATAGGAAGTAGCTATATTGCATCAAATAGATCCAGTTTGAGATAAAAATATGAACATCATAAACTTATTTTTAGCAAATGTAAATTAAATATATGGCTCGTCTTTTGTAGATTAAAAAAATGATTTTGACACTTAATAATTTAGAAAAAAAGTATTAGAGGCTTTATGAAAAAGCATAATCAATTTTGTGTTAATATCGTAGTAACAATCCCTACTTTGAAAAAATGATTTAATTTGTTTGGATACTATATAAAATGAATTTTTTGTTACAAAATTACCATATTTTTTATATTTACTTTCTCCCGCCTTTAAAAAAAATATTTTTTAAAAAAGCTACTTTTAATATCTTTTCATTTGAAACTGTTTTTAGATTTTTAACATGGTTTTTGAAAACAACTATAACAAACAGATATAATACTCTTTAAAGTGATTTTCTTTTTAAGTTATAACAAACGACCCCATAGAACCGGTTACGGATTTAAATAAAAATAATTTTGACATTCAATAATTTAGAGATTTATTTTTACATTTTATAAAAAAAAAATCAGAATCTAAATATATAAGTCAGCCCTACTTTTTTAGTGAGAGAAACTTCACTTTCTCTCTAAGTTCTTTCTTTCTTTCACTCATCGAAGAGGGGCAGTTTTACTTTTATGTCATTTTTTGACCTAGAATCACTCATTTACATCTTTTTTCCCCTCTCTTTATCAAAATAAATGATTCCACATATATCAAGTACTCTCTCTCTCCCTCCCTCCCTCCCTCCCGCCCCCCCTCCCTCCCCATAAAAGGGTAAAACTATCTTGATGTGTGAAATAATTAAGATGAGATAAATTGTGTTTTTGCTAGTCATTAATTTTCATAAACAAATAATAGATGATAAACTATTGATTTTTTTTTAAAAAAAGGATAAACTATTGAAGATTAGAAAAATTTAAAATATAATGAGTAGTTTGTTGAGATATTTACGCTACATAAAAATTAAAAATTTTAAAAAAATATTTAGTTGATAAGAGCAAATAGAAAAAAAAATATATGAAGTTTGTTGAGATATTTATGCCAAATAAAATATTAGTTTTAGAAAATAAAAAATAACAAAAATATTGAGAATAAACGTGGAAGTGACACATGGCATAAAAAAAACCTTACTTTATATATATATATATATATATATATTGATTAATAATTAAAAAATATAATTTCATTGACAAAAAAATATATTATGGTTTTTATTTGACATGTGTCCCGTTAATTAATAAGGATGCAAAGATAAAAAAAAATATTTAAAAAGATATTAATAGTTTAATGTAAAAATAAATTAGTGTTCTATAAAAAGATATAATTTTTGTTGACATGCTTTAGAGTTATATTACTTACTCAATATTGATGTGTTTGATGTCTTTCAGGTGGTTAAGGAAGCTTTGCTAAAAACAATAAAGGAAGTAGCAGGGAACAAATGGAGCAAAGAACTAAGTACTGCTTGGGAAGTGGCTTATGATGGATTGGCAACTTCAATTAAGAAAGCAATGAGTTAAATTTGGGATGATCTATTATCATAAATAAAATTTGTATTAGAACAACTTGTTAAACAAGTTTCTATAATAAATGTTGTTAAAAATCATTGTCTAATATCGGTGTTTATCCTCTAAAAAAAATATTGTTAGTGTTTATGTTAGTGAATCTCTTACTCAAAACCCTAACAAAACCCAAGTTCAAAAGTGGCTTAACTTGGTCAAAGAGTATTGGTGTTCTGTCTAGGAATTAGTCTGCTATATCGATTTAATGGCTGCAGCTTATGTTGGTTCGTTAGCAAGAACAACGTGATTTAAGTATCACATGATTATTTATCATGTTCTTTCAATATTTTTAATAGATCAAATGTATATCAAAATATAAAGTTATCTCTCTCTAACATTCTCCCCTCTGAAATCTTCCAAACACGTAAGTGTATATAATCCTAATCTAGTTAGAGTTAGTTTGGTTTTGATTAGATGTCAAAACTAGAATTATGATGTAAGATTTTTACATGTCATAAAACTATTTACACGTAAGTATAATAGGATCGTATCCGCAGGAAGTTGCGTATTTCATAAGTGTTTTCACAATATTCATCACGTTAAGTGTTTGGGTATAAATTGTTTGTTTGTGTAAAACTATTGTTTCAATTCGACATAAAAGTAAAACGAGAAGAGATAGGGCTATTTCGCTTGGGGTCAGAGACATCAACCAAGCGTAAC
>Ga0315914_1002870_pt1 | contig 26380 bp, 15 predicted proteins | sample MpolenodulesMG_FD_203920 | JGI IMG/M metagenome (GOLD analysis project Ga0315914, IMG submission 203920) | Medicago polymorpha root nodule microbial communities from Los Angeles, California, United States - elongated nodules | ecosystem: Host-associated > Plants > Roots > Nodule | place: USA...
CTTTTGTTCTATTCAATTCATATTTTGATGTCCAAACTGTTTGTAAGATATCAACATACAAATATGATCATCACATGAATGTAGCAAAAATTAGGTTTAGGTCTAGAAGTTCTCTAATATATGAAAATATTAATGATAACGTCTATCTCAATGAAAGTCTATAGTTTTAGGTCTCTAAAGTCTCTAAGATGTGCAAATGTTAATGATAAGTGAAGTGTTATTGAAACCCACTTGGGTTGACCTAGTCGTATTGACTTGGAACCTGGGAGTGTGCTCCTCCTCAAGGTCTCAGGTTCGATTCTCTCTGGTGCCAATTTGAGGGGGTTAGTTTAGCTTCTTCAAAAAAAAAAGTGAAGTGTTATTGATTTTGGGGAAACTATAGCTTAAAGAAATAACATTTTCTATGATGGTCATTATTACCCAAGTTTTATTTTAACATCGATTCATAATTACTTAGGCAATAATTACTCGAGTTTTATTGGCATGCAATCCATGGTTTTAGGTCTTACAAAAATCAACTAATTTACGGTTTTAGGTCTCGAACAAATCAATTCATAATAACTTAGGGAATAATTACTCGAGTTTTCTTGGCATGCAATCCATAGTCTAATACATGCAACAGGACAAGTGTCACGACTCAAGAGGAATAACACATGCAACAAGACAAGTGTAAAAAAAATACATGCAGCAAGCCAAATGTTACCCATGTAATAAACCAAGTGTCATGACTCACGAGGAATACATGCAACAAACCAAGTGTCAAGAGGAATACATGTAGCAAGCCAGGTGTCAACCATGCAATAAATCAAGTGTCACGACTCACGTGGAATGAATGCAACAAGTCAAGTGTCAAGAGGAATACATGCAATAGGCCAAGTGTCACCTATGCAATAAACCAAGTGTTATGACTCTTGAATACATGCAATGAGTCAAGTGTCAAGATTAATACATGCAACAAGCCAAATATTACCCATGTAATAAACTAAGTGTCACGACTCCTGAGTAATACATGCAATAATCCAAGTGTCAATATGAATACATGCAGCAAACCAAGTGTCACTCATGCAATAAACCAAGTGTCACGACTCATGAGGAATACATGCAACAAGTCATGTGCCAATAATAATACATGCAGAAGGCCAAGTGTCATCCATGCAATAAACCAAGTGTCATGACTCTTGAATACATGCAACAAGCCAAGTGTTACGCATGCAATAAACCAAGTGTCACGACTCCTGAGTAATACATGCAATAATCTAAGTGTCAATAGGAATACATACAACAAACCAAGTGTCCCGCATGGAATAAACAAAGTGTCACGACTCATAAGGAATGCATGCGACAAGTCATGTGCCAATAATAATACATGCAGAAGGCCAAGTGTCACCCATGCAATAAACCAAGTGTCATGACTTGTGAGGAATGCATGCAACAAGCCATGTGTCAAGAGGAATACAAGCATAAGGCCAAGTGTCATCCATGCAATAAACCAAGTGTCATGACTCATGAGGAATGCATGCAACAAACCAAGTGTCAAGAGGAATACATGCAACAAACAGAGTGTCATCCATGCAATAAATCAAGTGTCACGACTCACGCGGAATAAATGTAACAAGTCATTGTCAAGAGGAATACATGCAGTAAGGTAAATGTCACCTATGCAATAAACCAAATGTTATGACTCTTGAATACATGCAACAAGTCAAGTGTCAAGATGAATACATGCAACAAGCCAAGTGTTACTCATGCAATAAACCAAGTGTCACGACTCCTGAGTAATACATGCAAAAATATAAGTGTAAATACGAATACATACAACAAACCAAATGTCCCTCATGCAATAAACCAAGTGTCATGACTCATGAGGAATGCATGCAACAAGTCATATGCCAATAAGAATACATGCAGAAGGCTAAGTGTCATCCATGCAATAAACCAAGTGTCATGCATCGCGAGGAATGCATGCAACAAGTCATGTGTCAAGAGGAATACATGCAGAAACACATGCAATAAACCAAGTGTCACTACTCATGAGGAATACATACAAAAAACCAAGTGTCACAAGGAATACATGCATCAAGCCAAGTTTCATCCATGCAATGAACTAAGTGTCACGCCACACGAGGAATAAATGCAACAAGTCAAGTGTTAAGAGGAATATATGCAGCAAGTCAAATGTCACCCATGCAATAAATCAAGTGTCATGACTCTTTAATACATGCAACAAACGAAGTGTCAAGATAAATACATGAAACAAGACAAGTGTTACCCATGCAATAAACCAAGTTTCACGACTGGTGCGGAATACATGCAGCAAGCCAAGTGTTAAGAGGAATACATGCTGCAAGCCAAGTGTTACCCATGCAATAAACTAAGTGTCATGATTCATGAGTAATACATGCAATAATCCAAGTGTTAAGAAGAATACATGCAGCAAACCAAATGTCATCCGTGCTATAAACCAAGTGTTATGAATCATGAGGAATACTTGCAATAAGTCAAGTGTCAAGAGAAATACATGCAACAAGCCAAATGTTACCATGCAATAAACCAAGTGTAATGACTCACAAGCAATACATACAAAAAGCCAACTGTCAAAAGAAATTCATGCAACAAGCCAAGTGTTACCCATGCAATAAACCAAATGTCATGACTCATGAGGAATACTAAAAACTAGCCAAATGCCAAAATTTTTGAGACCCGTGTCATTTAGATATGGTGTATCTCATACCAAGCCTATGGTTTTAAGTCTCGAACACATCAATTCATAATTACTTAGGCAATAATTACTCGAGTTTTCTTGCCATGCAATCCATGATCTTGGGTCTTAAAAACAACTAATTGACATCCACAATTTTCTACAATTGTGTATCTCAATTAAAGTCTATAGTTCTAGGTCTATAAAACCTATAAAATGTGCAAATTTTAATTACAAGTGTAATGCTATTCATTTCAGGAAACCTATACTTACAAGTAATAAGATTTTCTTCCCTAAAAAAAAAAGTAATAAGATTTTCTACGATGGTCATGATTATAAAATCTACACAATGGGACATCATATACACAATATCTTGAGACCCATGCCATTTAGATTGTGTGTATCTTTCGTATGAAGTATTGCTCCTCCATTTATCATCTGAAGTAATACTCTCATGACCGACTAGTAAAAACTAAAAAGTAATGAGATATAATTATAACTTTTTGGTGGTTGAAATATCAAAATTCTTGTCTAAACTCTACAAATTGACTCCCGTATCCTGCAGCTACGATGGTCCACACATGAAGATGCCATCGAGACAAAAGTAAAAACGAAAAACACACACTCTCATCTCATCTCATTTCCAAACCCCCAAATCAAAACCAAACCCATTTCATTTCTCCATTCCTAGGGTTTCCATTCATCTCTTCAATGGCCGAAGTCGAAAATCTCCCTCCCGAATCTCACGACCGATCTCCCACCACCGCTCCACCTCCTCCCGACGACGATCTCCCACCTCCACCTAACCCCAATCCTCGTCGTCGCGATTTCGACCGCCGTGACGACAGAGATTTCGACCGCCGTCCTCACCGTGGCGGCCGAGGAGGCCGCGGTGGTGGTGGTTACTACAACAACCGTGACAGAGACATCAAACGCCGTCGTAGTCCTAGCCCTAACTATCGTGACCGCCGCTATTCTCCTCCTCCGCAGCAGTCTCGTCGTTCTCCTCCGCCGTATAAGAGATCTAGAAGGGGTAGTCCTCATAGACCTAACGACAGGTAATTGCATAATAATTGAATTAAATTCTTTAATCGTTTATTAATTGAGGTTTTTATGAGTAATTCATAGCATTTAATTTAGGGTTAGGTTTTATTTAATTCAACTGTAGATTAGGGTTACTTTTTTTAAATTTGAATTTTGTGCAAGAAATTTTAGATTACGGTAGTAATTATAAGCTTATACAAGTATTTATGATGAATTTAAACTTCAGAGCTGGTAAAAATTGAAGATGCAAAAGTTAAATATGAAAAGCTATTGTTACAAAACTTGTTTTTTTTTTGTTTGTTAATATTCTGTGTTTTTTTTTTCTTTTCTTTTTTCCTTCTTCTTTTGCATAATTGTTTATTGGGATGTTTATCTAATGAAAAACCATTGTTTATACTTAGTTATAAGGTCTGTTTGGATTGACTTATTTGAATTTATCTACTGGAGTAAGTTTCGTGGTAATGTTTGGGAGAATTTATGAAAGTAGCTATTGACACTTTTCAATTTTCAGCTTAATTTTATAAGTTCTCCAAGATAAAACTTATTTGAAATTAAGCTGGCTGCAGCTTAATTTCACAAGTTCTCCAAGATAGCATATGAAAACATCTTATAGCATATTCAAAAACAATTTAACTTTATTTTATCTTTTCTGATAGAAATGGCTTATGTAAGCTTATACATAAGCGCTTGTGTTTGTCCAAACAGGGCCAGAAGTTATATTCAACATGTATAAATGAAATTGTGTGCCTATGGACTTTTATGGTTTCTGATGTCTTACAAATTGCACCAATTGTAACTGACTACTTTATAATGAAAGGTTATATGTTGAGAGTCATCAGTCATGCACTCTTTTGATTTTTCATGGGATTTGTTCGAAGGATTTTTTTCTTGTTTGTTGTATAATGTAAAAAGATTTAACTTGTATATACTGTTAGTGTAAAGATGTTTTACGCTCTTAATCAATCTTAACTGGCGGATCATTAAAAACATTGGACTTTATTCATAACTATTTTTAAAGTCATTTATTTGATTGGTTGTGATTTGCTGACAAATGTATACAAATTACACTCATATAAAAATCTATTTAGATTATAGAGTATATATACTTTCCTGTATTATTTGTTTTCTTTACATCCATGTACCATATGCATCAGAAACTATGTTATTATATTCCCTCCTCCAATTGCTTTGTTATGTGCGTAAAACAGATTTGGCCATGATCACTTCGGTGGCTATGAACGGGGAGGTGGAAGGGGTGGCTATGCAGATGATAGACCTGGTGGCAGATTTCCACATCGATCTGGAGGGGGATATCAAAACGGAATTTCTGGTATGTCAATGGTTGCAAATAATTATCAAATATTGTTATTCTAAATTACCTATAAATGCTTTTTGTTTTTTTAGCTTTAGTTTCTGACTTTTTTCGTTTGATTGAACTTATTAAACTCAGCGATACCCATCGTTGTTTACTGATACATATGTATGCATAGCAGCGTAGTTTCTTTTCTTGCTTTTTATGTTAGGGTTTCAGTGTTGCATTTGTTACCTACTGATGATTTTTAAAATGGCGTTATTACTTAGTGCAAACTTTTTTATCTGTTTGAGTGATCTTAATATTTTTTCAAATATTAAGAAATTGTAAAGAAAATGTCTGGGAATTATTCCATTTACAAGCAAGATTTGCTCTTGCTCCCTTAGCATGTGTTAGTTAGTGGGTATAGGTTGATATCTCAGTAACCCTAATCTGAGTTGCTGCACACTTGAGTAACCCAATCAATGTGATTGTTGTTTTGGAGACTATTCTTTCAGCACTAGTAGCATGTAAATTAACATGACTAGTCCAGATGTGTGAAACATACTGTCTTATGACTAGTAGCATGTAAAGATATTTTTCATTATCACATATATTATTATCATAATCCAATACTTCAGTATGTATTTTATGATTCTCTTTAGTCTATTCAGTGTTTTTGGGGTTGGCCGCTTGAGGTAGCGATTTGAGGTTGGTCACTATGCTCCAGTGTCATTTGTAGTTCTTTCATGCATCATGTTTAATAAAATACTTCTGTAGTAAAAGGTTACTTCTTCAGACGGTGCATAGAAAATATTGGTATATCATTATGAGTTATAAATTACTTGATCTCTATTTTTTTGTATATCCTCTATTGATTTTTTTTATTTTATTTTATTCTTTTCTCGTGATGGAAGTCAAATTATTTCCGTTCTTGTCATTCAAAACTGAGCATCAAATCAGTTTTTTGCACTGTAATATTGCGACATTCAATGGCAAGCATGCTGCTTTTCAGCAGTCATAAAAAAGAAAATAAATATCAGATTTAAAAGATTGTCCTTGTTTGCTGTTCAGTGGTTTAAGTGGGTATTGTTTCTCTCACGTCCCCTGCATGGCATTCTTAAACCAATACTGTTTTTTTTTTCTTCTCTCCCCACCTCTTAATGGAGGGGTGTGTTTGTGTCCCCCTGGCTGTTGTTTGGTATTTATATTTCAAGCTTACCATTATCTGGTTCTAAATCTTGATCAATTAATTGGGAAAGGTTTGTTATAAAATAACTCTTACTACGAGCTATCAAGTATGTATAAATTTCCTTTTAGGGTGACGTAAATTATTTTTAATATGTTTTTTATGTTATGTTTTTTTTTTTTTTTTTTGCAGATCTGGATGCCAATCGCGGTTATGCAGATTTGCCAAGTGGGGGTGCTCGAAGGTCAGTTTTGTACTTGACAATTTAAACTATGAATAACTTATATTGCCTGCCTGTATCATGTATTTCTTTGAAAACAGACAACAAATCTCATCAATGAAGGTTATTGACAAACGAAATATGGCAAACATGCCAATATACTAAGAGTGGAAGATCTGTAACATGAGATCTACAGATTTATTGTTAAGAAATTTTCAAATATTCTTAGATGGTAATGTTCCAATATCTTGAATGGGTGACTTTATTTGAAGATACACCTTGTTATAGTGATTATACAAGGTCAGTACCAGATCTCTGTTGAGTGCTACTATTCGTTGAACCGCTTTGAGATGAGATTATGGATGTTCTTGGAGGAATTTGACGTGCGGGGGTGTGATGTGAACACCCCAATTCTCCTATGGCGATAAATAGGCATATGGAATTCAGATCCAAACAAATGCTCTCTGCAGGGAACAAAATACTAAAATATTATAGGACAGTTGTTATTAAGAAGACTGAGGGGCTGTTTGAAAGCGGTGGTAAAGCTGCGAAAGGCTCTCCGCATTTTGTCAATTTGCCACTTCTTTCAAACAATCCCAGAGTCTTCTTTGGCAGCTGGGGGGCCTGGGGCTTTATCACATTATCTGTTTACTTTGAGGAAGATTGGTTTCAGGCTCTATGGAGGAGGTTTCTCATTTGTTTTTCATTTGGCTACTTCATTTGACATGTATGGTGTAGACCTTAAAAGCATTAACCTAGATGAATGATAGTCAAATGGTTAGAGATAGAGGGAGACCACAGAAATCCTGATTTGTGGGATGATGGTTGCTTTTATTATACTGTATTGAACTTAGCAATGTGATATTTTGGGGAAAGTCTGTTCACTTGAAGAGCTTGTGAATTATTTCAGAGAGGGGTTGATGTCCTATAAGCAATTCATCCAGGAGCTTGAAGATGATATACTGCCATCTGAAGCTGAGCGTAGGTAAGTTTAAAAAAATAACATCCTTTTACGTTTTTCTTTAGCTCTTAGTACTAAAGAATTTGTGGTATGCCATTGATGAATGATGTTGCAATTTATTTTTCTAGATACCAAGAGTACAAGTCAGAGTATATTACTACCCAAAAACGAGCTTATTTCAATACCCACAAGGATGCTGAGTGGTATGTTTTTTTTCCCCCTGCTGAAATTTCAATTGACTCTTGAAATATTCTCTTCAGTAGAGTATAAATTAGCATCTTGTTTCACATTGAAGCAATCTTGTGTTCATTCCGTTAATTGATTTTGATCTAAACTTTGATGTAGGTTGAAAGACAAGTATCATCCAACAAATTTACTTACAGTAATTGAAAGGTGAGTTTTTTCAAAACTTGTAGTTTATTGAAGAGCTGAACGCAGCTCCCTCTTTATGTTGATGAATGGTAGAGAAATAGTCAGGAAGTCTAATATTTTGATTAAAGATGTCTAATTATATTGAATCCTATCTGGCACATAATCTTTTAGGAGGAATGAAAATGCTCGACGTCTGGCAAAGGAGTTTTTGCTTGATTTGCAAAGTGGAACACTAGACATGTATGTTCTTGTCCTCTCTCACTCTATGTGTGTTTATGCCTTCTCTTCCTCTTCACGGTTACCTAAATTCATTGAATTATGAGTAATTTAATTATGATTTGTGCAGAAATCCAGGTTTAAGCTCTGCATCCACTAAATCAGAGCAACCCAGTGAGCCCAATTCAGAGGAGGAAACAGATGCCGGTGGTAAAAGAAGAAGACATGGCAGGGGATCTAATAAGGATAACGATTTCTCTGCTGCTCCGAAGGCTCACCCTGTCAGTTCTGAACCTAGAAGGATACAAGAAGATATTCATCAGGTTCAGGCTGTTGTTCGTAAGCTTGACAAGGAAAAAGGGATTGAAGATAATATTTTATGCACCAATGATCATAGTAAAAATGGTGATAAGGCTCGCAGTGGATCTGTGGGTCCTGTAGTAATTATCCGTGGCTTAACATCTATTAAGGGCTTAGAGGGTGTTGAGCTACTGGACACACTTATAACATATCTTTGGCGGATTCATGGTGTAGATTATTATGGAATGCTTGAGACTAGTGATGCCAAAGGTTTTAGGCATGTGAGACCAGAAGGAGCAAGGCATGAAGAAACAGGTAAGTCGGGGTCAGAATGGGAGAAAAAACTTGATTCATTTTGGCAGAGAAGGTTGGACAGCCTGGATCCCTTGGAAGTAAGGACTGCAAAGGAGAAGATAGATGCTGCAGCAGCTGACATGTTGGATCCATATGTTAGAAAAATTAGGGATGAAAAGTATGGTTGGAAGTATGGCTGTGGAGCCAAGGGTTGCACAAAGCTTTTTCATGCTGTTGAGTTTGTGTACAAACATCTCAAGCTAAAACACCCAGAGCTTGTGTTGGAACTAACATCAAAATTGCGGGAAGATCTCTATTTTCAAAATTACATGAAGTAAGTATCAATTAACTGAGCTTTTTATTTTTGTTTAGTGGTTAATCTTGCAAGTGGTGGTGGAAATATTAAATATATTGATGTTACTTCATTGCAGTGATCCTGATGCTCCTGGTGGAACGCCTGTCATGCAGCAATCTCAGGTAGAATGGAAATTTTATTTACCATACAATTGTATATCTAGAAGAAAAGTATTACAGATGATGATTCTTAACTTGCTAAAACCATCTTTGTGATCACATGTTTTGAAAACATTTTGGTCTCTTGTCTACCTTAATATAGGATTTTAAAAGCAACTTTGCAGATGTGATCTGCACATCTTGTGCAATTAGCAATTTTTTTATTAAAACTTTCCTTGAAATATATGCTGCTATCTATGGGGCAAGGAGCATGATGTTTCACAATTGGGAAATTTATTAAGCTTTCCAATATATTTCTGCACAAAGTCATTATGGTTTGATTCTAAAACACCCATTCTCCATTTTCTTTCTTCCCTCTCTATTTAAGGACAAGCCTTTAAAGCGAAGGTTACTGGAAGGCCGATTGAAAGATGATCGTGGGAATCGGCGAGACCAGGATAGGAGCGACAGAACAAATGGAGATAGACCTGACAGTTCGCCATCCCATGAGAGGCAGTTGGGAAACCGTGATGAAACAATGTTCGATGCATATGGTGGGCCTGCTGTATCGTTCAATTCAGATATGCCCCCTCCTCCAGTTTTGATGCCTGTACCTGGTGCCGGGTTGGTTGCTCTTTTACTTCTCTTCAATCTATACAATTAAAAGCTTTATTGAGGTTTGCTGGTGCTTATATAAGTTATACCTATTCAGGCCTCTGGGACCCTTTGTTCCTGCTCCACCAGAAGTTGCGATGCAGATGTTTAGGGATCAAGGACCATCTTCGTATGATCCATCAGGAATGACGATGCGTTCTGGTCCTCACATAGGGGGACAAGCCTCTATGATTGCTGTTCCTCCCACCTTTAGACCTGATCCCCGACGGATGCGGAGGTACTTATTCTGTTAGACCCTTGTTTATACATGTTCCCTTTTGGTATCTTCAAATCATACTATTTTGTTTATATATGTTTTTGGTATCTCCAAATCATACTATTTTTTATGTGCCCTTATATATGTGATCTTTAGAGCTTAATCTGCTTTGCAACATGTTATTTTATTGTATTTTACCTGGCCTTAGAATGCTTAGTGCATGCATGATGCTTTTTTCCAGTTATAAAGTTGATTGACATTTTGGGTGTTCTCCAGTAGAATTGGTTTTGGAACTGTTCTAACTTGGGAGAGATATTTCTAGCTTTTGCCTATATACATAATCTTTTACTCAAATTTATTTTGATCTCACTTTTACGTGAGTTTATTCAAACAAAAATTACTTAATATGCAGCTTACTCTAATCAACAAAATCAATTTTATAAAACACATTTGTCTGATTCGGTGTTAGGAATGAACCCCCCTTTTGGATTATTAAAATAACATGTGGTGGGAGTATTTCTATTTTCTACTGTTGAAATGAATACGTTAGTGTGTCTTCGGTACTGAAAAGTTATCCATCCATCATCTAACATATTGAGTTGTTTGTTGTCTGTGATTGATTGTTTTGTGGAATGTTTAAACTCATTTCCTAATGGTGGTGCAGTTATCAAGACTTGGATGCCCCAGAAGAAGAAGTTACTGTCATAGACTATCGGAGCTTGTAGGTTTCACTGGTTTGGCTCATTGAGATTGGATTGGCAGCATATCTATTATAATTTTAGTCAGCTATACTCGGCCTCAGCAACAATCTAGTTGTAATAATGGGGGTTAGATTTCGTTTCTTTTGTGCCATAGATGTTGTAACATTAGAAGATTTCCTGAGCAAAATGCTACCTGGTTGCTATATCTTATTTTTATAAGAGGATTGCATTTAAACCGAGATATTTATAGAGATATCAATCAAAAACTATCTCCCTCCCCGGAACAGAAAAGGATTTTGGTGGGATGATCAAATTATGTGCCGTTCCCACTTAGTGGAATAAGGTTTGGTTGTTGTTGTTGTGGATACCATGGTTAAGAAATTATTTTGAACTTGTATCAGGTCTCCCTTCCTATTGATTGTGGATGTCAGTGACCTGGGTTTTCCTCAAACGTATTTTGATTTTTGGGATCATTAATTTTGACATAATATGATCCATTTGATTACAATTTTAAAAAGAAATAAATTTAAAACTTGTTTAGTTATTGTTACTAATTATTTGCTCGCAAGACTTGTTCGTTCTTTGGTAAAATGCAAATTGCATTTGAAGCAGATTATTATTTTTTTCTCACTTCACTTTCTGGTTTAAGTTGTTACTAAAAAAAATACTATCTGTTGTTCCATAACAACTTGCTCTGTTTTGCCCTCTCTTTTTTGTTGCCACAAACATTGCACAAGTGTTGTCGTCGGTGCCCTTTTTTTTTTATTTATAAATATTGTAGTCGGTGACCTGTGAAGTCTGGATACGAGATACGATACTGCGTTGATACGGAAAAAATTCAAAAATCAAGATATGATACGACTAGGATATGTTAATAAAAAAACTATATAATTAGATATACAATATAATTATAACCATTTTTTTAATATACAAATATATTAACAAACAAAAGTCATAGGCTCGTAACACATCAACATAAATATAAATAATATTGATGATTAAGAGAGTGATGATTAGTTAATTACTTACAAATATATCCCAAAAAGAGCACCATGAGTGCTATATTATATTTATTTCCAGAAGGAACATTGTTAGTGCTACACTATATCGATCCAAAAAAGAAACACTGTATCCAAAAAAGAACACATCATTACTCAAGAGTTAAGTTATTTTGGTTAGCATTAATTGGGAAGTATTGAGGCAGGATAATTATCAGACACTCTCCTGATATGTATAGGGAAGTATCGGATAATTATTTTTTAAAAAAATAAAATTTAATCTTCGGATACTCTTCTGATACGTATCTGGAAGTATCATGCAGGTATCGGTGCAGGATACGCAGGGAATACAATACGTCATCCATTTTAAAGTATCGGGGCGTCACAGTCGATGATCAATGCTACTCGAGCATTATACACCATTGTTGTTGTATGACAATCCCAACTTTCAAAACAGAAAAAAGGGGACATGCACGGTCGGTTTAAGTTAGTTTTACATTCATCTAATTAGAATTGAGAGTTGGGTCTCTATTTTAAAAAAACGGTTATAATCTATGCTTATATGTCAAGGTGATGTTGTTTATTGAATTATGGTGTAGCAAGCTCTTTTTTTTTTTTTTTTGAAGGAATCTCTATTAAGCTCTTTAATATTATAGAATTTATGTTTTTAATATTTTTTTTACAAATTATTTTATAGGATAGTTTTTACAAACTTAAAAAAGGAATCAAGTAGATCAACAGAATCTCAAATTTGAACTAAAATTGTAGTTGAAAGAACAATAAACTTAAAAAAATGTAAAACTTTGATTTCAATATAGAGCAGGTTCTTTGCTCTGGCTTTAAACGGGGCCCCTGCAAGTGGGCGGTGGGATTGGTCCCCTCGAATTAGTCGATTCTTGGATCGAATACCGAGTTTTCAAATAAATAAATAAATAAATAATATAGAGCAAGTTCACAAATATTTCAAGGTGTGTTACAAGTCTGATAAGGGACCTATTTATATCCTAGGACCTTAGACAACATATTAAACTCAGATTACAAGGCAATAATGGGAAAATTTCAAGAGTTTGTAACATCTTTTTTTGACTGGATAACGTGCACGGTCGTACTTGTGAGGAGCACGACCATTCTCCATTTTAAAAATATGTTCAAATTCTGCTGGCTGAAGGGCGCACGACCATGCCTATGGGGTGCATGATCGTGCTCGTAGTCATGACATTTCCTGCACTTCATGACAAAGCTCAACACGACCTAATGCATTTTGAGCACGACTGTGCCTATAAAAAAAATGGTTTTTTCCTTGATTTTTCTTCTCTTCCTTGGCTCATTATCCTTACTTTTGATCCAAGTAGATTGTTCTTTATTATTTTGATTTTGAAAACAAAACTAATACTTTGAAGTAATATAGTTGGCCGAATACCTCCCTGGGTCTTTTAAGTTTCACGTTTGTACCGGATAGGTCCTTTAAGTTTTTAAAGTTTTAGATTGGTCCTTTAAGTTATTAAAAGCTTATGTCATTACCCTTTCAGTTAACCTCCTTTACAATAAAGCTGATATGTCGTTAAGTACGTGATGTGACATAAAACACTACGTTTTGTCAGTACTGATATCATACATAGTAACTTGTGTGCAATTTAATTGAGAAAAAATGAAAATAAACATTGTAATGAATGAAGTAGAATTACAAAAATCCCCTTAATTAGTGACCAATTCAAAATTGCATTACTGAGGGGTTTAGTAATTACTGACAGTCTAAACCTCCGTAATACAAGAAATCCTATTATAATAAGGGTTTTTCTATCATGTGCAAATTTACACATGTTAAGAAGTTTAAAGTAGTAACTTTGACTTGAAACTTGTGTTTTTTATATTAAATATGTTACTTTTAATCAATAATTGTTGGTTTTCAATGAAAAGATACTACTTTTAGTTACCTTAACATGTGCAATATTGCATAGGTTAGACAAACCCTTATAATAATTATTATTATACTGACGGAATAATAATTTTGTTGAACTCTCAAGAAATTAATAACATTATTGAGGGAATAAATCCTCAATAATCCAAAAAGTTACACACAAAAATAATAATTATTATTATAATAGGATTACTGACGGAATTTTCTTGAATTTGGTTTATTCTTGAGAGTTCAACAAAATTCATACAAACTGTAGTTGAAATAATTTATGAGAGAGCTTCTATTTAGTGTGTTATATGTTGAGTGAATAAATTTATTTTGTATTGTGACATAAACGATGAACGGTAAACCACCGCTGCAATTAAAGCCCTTCTATTATTAATAAACCGCTTCAAGTAAGTTAATTTGGGTCACTGAGCTGATGTTTCCTCTTATAATATTAACGTGTGATTTAGAACGAACATAATACAAACTAGTTGCTCTAACAATTTTAAACTCCATTTATGTATCTTATTCCTTTTGTTATGTAACAGACACTAAATTGGCGCTTGGATAAGGAGAAAGAAGTTCATGGGGGTTAGTGTTCACTTGCTAATGATTGACAGGTTGGTTTGCTTCCAGCTTTTTCTTGAACATGAATTTTTTTACAGCTTGCTGTGTTGAAAAATTGCTTGGCTAAAGTTAGCAATTTTAAATTAGTTGAGAATGACTAAAACAATAATTTGATATGATTTTTTTGAAATGATTCTGATCTTGTTTTTCTTTGGTTGTGTTTCTAATTTGAAAAAGTTAGGTGTGATTTTTTTTTACCAAAATATTTTAAAAAAAATGTTTAAGCGCTGTCATTATATAACTAGTGATTAAAAAAAAATTGTTCAGTTTTTGTTAGTCTCTAATTATATTTCGAGTCAATGGTGCTTTAAATTAGTTTTACGTTAGGTTGTTATTCACCTTGCGCAACAACTATAGTTACATGCATAATTGGTTGTTTGATTGAGAATTGGAGGGTTTTAATATTATTGTTTAAATGTATATATAGATGGACGAAGAAGAACCCACCGCAGCCACCACAACCGCCGCAGCCTTATGGAAGAGGACCTAGACGCACAGTCCATCATGCTTCCTTTGTTCCGATGCCACAGACTTAGGAATGGAGGAAATAGGAGCATGAGATCATCAAAAGGGAATTTGCCTGGAAATTATGATAATTAGTTTATTTTATTAATTAATTTAGTTTTTAGATCGTACAAATATTATTGAAATATTTATGATTTTGTAGGAAAATTATTTATGAATTGTACGAATATTATGATGATATATCGTTTAATTAATTTGTCTCTTGATAAATTTAAATTTTATTTCTTTTATTTATAGAGTTTAATTAATTTTATTTCATTTTTTAAAATAAAAAAGTGGGAAGTGCATTACCGGCGGAAATTTCTGTCAGTAATGCAGATCTGTAAAAACATTACCGAAGGATAAATTCGTCAGTAATACTTGGAAGAATTTGATAGGAAGATTACTGAGGGATTATTCTTCAGAAATTACTGAGGGAATAATCCCTCAATAATGATTTGTCATAACTACCTCTTCGTTACTGAGCGAAAATTCCGCCAGTAACATTATTGACGCCAGTATTACTGAGGGACACCAATCCCTCAGTAATATCCATTACTGACGGATTTTGTGCATTACTGAGGGTTTATTTCCGCCAGTAATAATCAAATTTCTTGTAGTTGCAATGAGAAAATGAGGAATAAGAAGAGAGATACATTTTGTCAATACCGATATCATACATGTTATGTTAAAAAAAATTAGAAATTTAGAAATTTAGAATATGATATGACTAAGTTACGTTAAAAAATATTTTATACTAAAACTTATATGCATGTAAAAGATTTACTCTTTATTATTATATTATTATAAAAGTCAAAAGTTTTTTAAAAATAATACATATGATCAAAATAAAATAAAAAATGTAAAATTTTATTATAAATCATATTATAATTTTATTCATATGTTGATATCAACATAACCACCATCAAAAACACTCAACACAAATTTTGACTAATTTAGATTAATTTAATCATGCAATTTACGCTCCAAAACACTACAATTGGCCCATAGCAAAATTCAAAGGCATTATTTCAAAAGAAAAAAAAAATCTATTTTATTTTGTTAGAGTTTTGACTATGTAACAATTGTTTATGAGGTTCCTGTGATCATAGCTCAGTTAGTAGGAACATGCATTGTTGTGTGTAGGGGTCGGGGTTCGAACCCCGGACACCCCACTTATTCACCTTAAAAAGGTGAATTTTAGCCACTAGGCTACTTGACAAAAAAAAATTCTTGATACCAATTTGAGATCATTATTGTGAACGAAACAAAATAGAGGGACCAAATAGTATTTAAACTAATATTGTTTTATTTTATTTTTTTCTATAATTGAGGATCAAGTGTTAGTTTATGGAGGAAAATCACTAGTTTAATAGTATTGGAAAAAACATACATAAAGAAAAATATAAAACACACGAATATAAGTTGAAATTCTAAAGCGGAGAAAAACCACTAACGTTATCTAATGACAACAAGATAATAATACTTTGTAAAATGTGTTACAACACACATACTATCCTCAACCACCTCATTACCTCCATTACATTCACACTCTCAAAGAGAATATCGAAACTAATTTATACACTTATGTATTTTATACATATTCTCAATACATTAGACATCAATTTTTTTTTTTTTACAAAAATAAAAAGATATTCATCCATTAAAATTAATAAAGTACATCAAAACCATTAAAAATGTAAAGGTTAAATCTGCGAACAAACAAACAAGTATAAAATGCCTATAAATAATATGATAAAATATATGTGCTAAAATATAGCTGATCGGAATAATCATGTTTTTGGATATGTAACATTGACAATCATATCATTGATGGAATCAATAGTTAACTAAAATCGATTTTTCAATATAAACTAAACAAACACCGCAATAAGACATGGAATCAAACAACTTTGTACAAAATGACAAACAATGCAACATCACATGATGAAATCACGAAAAAACACAAATCAAATGAAAAACTTAACATAACCTTCGTCTCCAATATTATTTATAAGAGAAATTTGAGTCAACAAAAAATGATGAATCTTATAAATATAAGCGAAGAGAGTAGTAAATAGTAATGGTTAAGTGCAGAGATGTAGCGCCACTTGTGGTTGCATGGGTTTAAGTTTAACAACACTGATTCAAAGAGCTACAGTTACATCCACCACAAAACCTTGATCATAATTATCTTCTTCCCTGCCTTTCATTTCCACAACTACACCACCGAAGAATCTCTCCGTAAATCCCTATCAGAAAAACTCTCCGACGTTGAAATCCAAGGCAACACCGTCCGTTGAAACCTGACATTGACGCTGCTGTTCAAGCTCTCAAACTCGAGAAATCCTCCATGGAAAAATCACTTCAATCTCTTCTCGCCGCTTCCGGCTCCGATTCTCGTGAAGCATTCCGTCAATCCGTTGTTAACACACTTGAACGTCGTCTTTTTTACATTCCGTCGTTTAAAATTTACCACGGTGTCGCTGGTCTTTATGATTATGGTCCTCCCGGTTGCGCAGTTAAATCCAATGTTCTCTCTTTTTGGCGTCAGGTAACTTTTAAAAGTTACTAACTCCGCCAATTTGTATATTATGCATGTGATATGTTTGGTTGCTCTCTAGTAGAATTGATTTGTAGCCTGATTCTAAACATGATCATTACTTTGAAATTTATTGTTTACCTTACTTTCATGGGAAACATAAACCACTCTACTTTCAACCCACTTTTTAGTAAAATAAATTTTACAAACTCAACTAATTTAATGTGATCGTAGAACCAAACATGCACTATGTGAAATTGATTCTGGCTGACTGTGAGTTAAAGATAAACTGCTTAAGTTAGAATCTATTCTTGAGCCAAAATCAATTATACTCAAAGAGAGCCAAACATGTCAAGATCACTTTTACATATGTACTCATGTAGAATGAATTTTGTTTCATCCAAAAGTCGAACCTAACATGTACTAAGCTTCCTTTACAATGTTCAGATATATCAGAAAGAAGTGGAAATGTGTTTAATGTGTATATTTTGTGTATATTAGTGATTTTGTGTATGAGTGTTTTTAAAATACTTTTTGCATTAGAATGTGTTCGATCTTGACTTCAGCTGTAGTATTAATTAATACAAGTGCCCTAAGGGTTGAGCCTTGGAGCAACGATAAAGTTGTTGTCACGCAACTGAAAGGTTATGGGTTCAAGTTCTGGAAATAGCCTCTCTTGCGTAAAAAAACAGGGTTAGGCTGTAAACAATACACCAAAATGGTGGGACCACCTTCCCGAACCCTGTGTATGCGGGAGTTTTAGTGCACCGGACTGCCCTTTTTTAAGTGTCTTATGGGTACTTGTTTGCATTTTCCTTATTTAAGTAAGATGAGTATTTGGGGGAGAAATTATTCTTCCCAGGTAGGAACAAATAGTAGCACTATTGCAGAGTTAGAATCTGAACAAATAGTTATTATTCCGTGATACGATATTTAGTGCATAGTGTTGTAGTGTAGTAGAATTTGAGCAAACTACTATTTCTACGATCCACAATTGACAACACTGTAGATTATTCCTGTGTGCCAATACAACAACCAAGCCTTATCCCACTAAGTGGGATTCCTCTATACCAAAAGATTAAATTTGTTTTGCAGATGCATTCAATCAAAAGCTATATGCTAATTAAATTAAATTCTAATAAATCAACTCCTAATTTTATTGTTGTTGTTGTTGTTGTGCTGCATGTAGCATTTTGTTTTGGAGGAAAACATGCTCGAGGTTGATTGTCCCTGTGTGACACCACAGGTTGTTCTGAAAGCTTCCGGCCACGTGGAAAAATTCACCGATCTCATGGTGAAGGACGAGAAAACCGGAACATGTTACCGTGCTGATCACTTGCTCAAGGATTATTGCAATGAGAAGCTTCAAAAGGATCTCACATTGTCATCAGACAAAGCTGCAGAGCTAAAACACGTGCTTGCCATGCTGGATGATTTCTCATCTCAAGAACTTGGTGCTCTTCATGGATTATTTGCTCTTCATGCATGGACTAGACTTTTCATGGACTCCATTGAGTTCAACAGTATAAAGCAAACAATTGGGAATTATTTTTTCTCTGCCTTGAGAACAAGGCAGATTTTAAGGGAGTGGTATTGATAGGATCTAATATGTACACATAGGCCCACTTAGAGGGGGAGTTAGTTACATGAGAGAGAGAAAGTGGAGTTGGTTATATAAAGGAATGAGAATAGAGAGTGAGGGTTATCTTTGATCATTTGTTCAGTTAGAACCTTAGGGTTTAGGCAGAGAGAGAAATGTCTCTTCTCTGAGGAGCTTTTGCTCTGGGGTTACAGGGGTTTTCTTCTGTAATACATCTATTTTCAATTCAATAATAATAGGCTTAAATATTGCATTCGTCCCTGCAAATATGCCTCGTTTAAGTTTTGGTCCCTGTAAAAAATTTTTTTTGATTTTGGTCCCTGCAAAATTTTTTGTTTTTTAAAATAGTCCCTGACCCCATTTTTGCGATGACTTGTATACGTGACACATGATGACTGGACCCATTTTATAGTTTTTGGTCCCTGCAAAATATTTTGTTTTTTAAACAGGTCCCTGCAAAATTTTTTGTTTCTGAAAATAGTCCCTGGAGGGACTATTTTAAAAAACAAAAAATTTTGCTGGGACCAAAATCAAAATTTTTTTTTTACAAGGACCAAAACTTAAACGAGGCATATTTGCAGGGACAACTACCATATTTAAGCCATAATAATAATACAGTTTATTTCTTTGTGTGAAATCGAGTCTCTATCAGGTTTTTACCTGGTGCAGTCGCTTAAAATGCTCTAATCCATGCCTATTTCACCTGAAGTATTAAAATTTTGATTATCATGGTAAGGTAAGGATTTAACTCCTTTTTTCAACTGAAACAGGTTTATGCGTCCAGAAACTGCACAGGGCATATTTGTTAATTTCAAAGACTTGTACTATTACAATGGAAACAAGCTACCCTTTGCTGCTGCACAAATTGGACAGGCTTTTAGAAACGAGGTTTGTTGGTTTTTTTAGTTTGAACTTGCGTTTGGTATTGGTCTCTTTGTGGAATTGGGATTTCGTCTAGTTTCTGTATCTTTCTGCAGATATCTCCCCGTCAAGGCCTTCTCAGAGTCCGTGAATTCACCTTGGCAGAAATTGAGCACTTTGTTGACCCTGAAGATAAGTCTCATCCTAAGTATGCCGAAGTTGCCGACTTGGAGTTTTTCATGTTCCCGAGGGAGGAACAGATGTCTGGTCAGTCTGCAAAGAGAATCTGTCTTGGGGAAGCTGTTTCAAAGGTCAATTTCAATAATAGTGTAGTAGTCAGTGCCTTTTTTTTATCCAACAATTGTTGTCTATTTTCTATTAAACCACATGCTATGATTATTTTGATTTTTTTTTCTTTCAGGGTATTGTCAATAATGAGACTCTTGGTTATTTCATTGGGAGAGTATATCTCTTCTTGACGCGTCTCGGTATAGACAAAGACCGCTTGAGATTTAGGCAACATCTTGCCAATGAGATGGCCCATTATGCCGCTGACTGTTGGGATGCTGAGATTGAGTGCTCCTATGGTTGGATTGAATGTGTTGGGATCGCCGATAGATCTGCATATGATTTGCGTGCTCACTCAGTAACTGCTCTGATTAACTTAATGTTTTATGATAAACTTTCAATACAACTTGTATATTATATTTATATTATATAATATAATTTCAAATTGGTTTCCTTACATCCAAATTCATCAACCTTGATGTCAATAATTAAAGGGGGAAAAATGTATTTTATATATAAAATATAATATGTAAAAGCAACTAAGCAATTTCTCATCTTTTAATGTGTGGTGTACTACATTATCATAATGCTTTTGTATTCATACTGCAGGAGAAAAGTGGCGTTCCGCTGGTGGCTCACAAAAAATTTGCAGAACCTAAGGAAGTGGAGGTACTGTTTAATGCTGATGGTGTTGATTTATTGGCAACTTCATACACAACTATAAGAAGTCCTTGTTCGTCATTAATTGACTTGATATGTGAATTATTATTTCAGAAATTGGTTATAACTCCTATCAAGAAAGAATTGGGCCTTGCATTCAAAGGTAGTCAGAAGATGGTGGTTGAAGCACTTGAGGTAATTCGTGGTGTAACTGTTTTGGTATTTAGTACTGTGGCTCTCTGCAAATAGCTACTTGCATTACTCTTGAGAGATGGAATCTTCTCTGGCAGGCAATGCGTGAGAAAGAAGCATTGGATATGAAGGCCGCTTTGGAATCAAAAGGTGAGGTTGAGTTTGAAGTGTGTACGCTTGGGAAAACTGTAACTATTAATAAGAGCATGGTGAGCATTCACAAGGAGAAAAAGAAAGAGCATCAGCGAGTTTTTACTCCATCTGTGATTGAACCATCCTTTGGGATTGGACGGATAATATATTGCCTATTTGAGCACACTTTCTATACAAGGCAGAGTAAAGCTGGGGATGAGCAATTAAATGTATTTCGCTTTCCTTCACTTGTGGCTCCTATTAAGTGCACAGTTTTCCCTCTGGTTCAAAACCAGAAGTTTGAAGAGGTTGCCAAAGTAATTTCCAAGTCGTTGACTGTTGCTGGAATTTCGCATAAGATTGACATTACAGGTATGTTGTTAAAGTTGAAGTTCTCATTAACAATTCAAATATACATGTAGATTATGTTATAAATAAAACTAGAGGTTTAGGCTTGATGATTACATTAATGAATATTTAATAGAAATTCTTTAACATTCACCTTGTAAATCTTCGAAACTAAATGCTTCTCCTGAAGATAATTTGCTTGTAAGATCACTTCTTGGATGGTCAGGTGTTGTGTTCGTGAAGTATTTTTCTATGAAGCAGGCTTTGTTTTTGGTCATTCAACCCTTTATATTCAAATGTTTTTTATTGATGATATATATATTAAATGGCTCAAATCTGTTCTGAAGTTGTCAACTTTCCTTGTATACACAATTTTGTTTTAGGAATGAATTTATGCCGATTTTGCTGTGACCAGGACTAACCTTTCATTTTTGTTGCAAAAATGTTAACAGGTAGGAAAACGGTATGCAAGAACAGATGAACTGGTGTGCCCTTTGCTGTCACCGTGGATTCAACCACTTCAGTGACTATCCGGGAGAGGGACAGCAAGGATCAAGTGCGTGTTGACATGGAAAAAGCTGCCTCTGTTATTCGGGAGGTAACTGAAGGCCAGAGGACATGGGAAGATGTGTGGTCTACTTTTCCTCACCACTCTTCTACAGCTACAGATGATTGAATTTAACTAATTCACCAATTTGACCTTTCATGGTTTTCTGTTACAATTATTTTTGTGGTGTTTGAGCAAATGAATAGAGCTACAGAGATATCACCAATTACACTACATACTCATTTTTGTTCTTATCAAGTTTTGCAACATATGGACTGAATCATCCACTCATTCTGTAGTTTATTACACAACTTTGACAAGTTTGTTGTTTTTCCCAATTGCTTTAGTGTAGGAACTTACAAGTGCACATGCTAGTCCTAGCTGCTATTTGGCAACTCAACAATTCCTAAAAACATATTGTTTTTTGTTTGTTTTTAGAATTTTAGTTTTTATTGTGGATGTGTTGCATGGGGTTGTGTCATGAAGCTCAAGCCAAACCACTGATTTCATGCCACTGTTCATAGAATTTGAAATCAGGTTTATGAGGCCTACAACTTTACGTGTGCAACCCCATGTGATTTGTCCAAGGATTCTTTTAAGTTGAGTTTGTAATAGATAGGTCCTATTAAGTAATTTTTTCACATAGCAATCCATTAATTATTAAATTGTTTGCAACATTACAATTCAGTTTACTTTCTATTACAGAAAAGCTGAGTTGACCTTTAATTGATGACATGGCATTTACACATTAACAAATTTTTTATTTATTTATATTCAAACTCAACAATTTGTTCATGTACGTCATTTCATTCTAAATAAGTGTTTTTCACACATATCAAGTTTTTCTTTTTGTATTTTTTGTGATTTCGTCGTCTAAGTGCGGCGTTGTGTTGAAAAAAACATCATACCCACCAAATTTTGCCATCTTTATCTCATTTGCATCTTCAATTTCAAAATCTAACAATCACAACAAAAAAAAAACATCATCTTCAACCATCACCTCTAGCTTCAATTTTTGAAACCTAATTGTTATCTGTAAGAAGAAGCGATTTTTAGGAACCGTTTCTGAAACCCTTGTTCTTGATTTGACTCGTTTATTCAATCATGAGATTGTATCCTTGGTTTTTTTTCCTGAGGTTTGATTATTTTTGTTCAAACCCATAAAAATCTCGAATTTCTTCATCTTCTTTCTTACTTTTGTTTAATTTCTTTTATATGGCAAGTGAAGTAAAAAGGACACCTATTAGATGAATTTTATGTGGCTGAAATTGGGATTTAGAGAGACTGGTGTGGATGTGGTGGTGTATGTGCTTTTTTGATACCATTCGATGTTTTGAACATCGAGTTATCAATTGGATGTCATGCATCTGCTGTATTAAAGTAAAGTTATTCACTTATTGATGGTCGGATTAGGCAAGTGTAACAAATCGTTACTAAGTAATAAAGTGATAAAAAGAGTATCGTATCCATAGGGATTGTCGTTTTGTCTAAGCAATTCACGTTACTTATTTGGGAACAAAGTAAATAAATAAAGAGATAACAATTTAGAGTTTTTCAATTTAATCTATTTGCAAAAGAGCAAAGTTTACATGTTTAATTGCAGAATGTTAGTGGTAGTTAGGATTATCTAAATCCCCTCTATTTATTTGTTGGAATTAAATACCAGTCAAGTTGAGTTCAATTATTCTAAGCAGAGTATTTAAGTGATGAGTTCGTTGGGACGTGATAACCTAATCAACTATCAAGTTGCACCTACTGGTCGCACGGTGATCCTTACGTGCGGGGTCTTACTCTCTCATAGATTTGGTTTATCCCCCGCCTATCGAGTTGCACCTGCTGATCCACGTGACGATGCATGGGGGTCTTACTCGCTTAGGAGTAATTGAAACATAAACTTAAACTAGAGTTCCTAAATTTCCAAAGGTATGACTTCCCAATATTCCTAAAGATCCTCTCATCTATGAATATTAGAAATACATAGCACATCAGCGTCTACCTTACTAAGGTGCAAGAAGAATGAAATTACTGGGCTGATTTAAGTCGGGAAGTTGTTTGTTTCCTTAATTACTAACTAGTTACTACCCGATTTCAGCAAATATTCATCAATATTAGGTTTGTTACCTTCCTAAGTACTTACAATCAGGGTACACTAGCTTTCAGTTTGTTTTGCTAGTTACTAATTAATTACTTCCTGGTTAGACATATATTAATATCAAGATATGAATATTAATATTAGGTTCTGTCACTACCTAAGTGTCTAAATCAGTGTTATGCTTCTGAGGAGACAAATGTTACGCACTACAGTAAAACTAAATAGCGAACAAAAAATAACTAAATAAAAGACTTTAAATTAAATAATTATCCAACAAACAAAATTGAGGTTCATCTTAGAACTCTAGCCTAAAAAGATTTAGTTACCCATAGTAAATAAAAGCAAATTACAAAAGAAATAAAACATACCCTATAAAAACCTCGAGTAAGGAGAGAGACTCCTCCCTTGAAGCTCCAAATGTTTGCCTTCCTCTTGAACCGCTTCGTTACGAATGAGAAATTGTGAATGATGAATGCAATATTTATAGGGAGAGTTTCCACTTGAAGTTGGGCTAAAGTCGTTGGCTTAAAAGTCATAAAACAACGTCCTGAGCCGCAAGGAACAGGCAGATCATGCACCGAGCGCATGTGAGAGGGCTTTCAGGCGCCAGATGCCTACTTTCATGCGCCAGGCGCCCAAATGCAAATTCATGGGCGCCCGACACCCCATTTTGTGCACCTGGACGCATGTGAGTGCGTCAGGTGCTGAAAATGATAGTTTCTTCACCTCTTTGGGAGTTTGCTTCTATAGGGTTTTTTTTCATGGGCGTCCGACACCCCATTTTTTTTAATATTACCAATTATCCACTCATATAGGGTTGTGGAGGAAGCATCACATTTTTGTTGTTCATCAACCGTGTAATAATAAATATTTCAGAATAACACTTTTATAAAATCAACAATTCAAATAAAGATCTCATAAAACAAATAAAATTTTAAAATATCCTTAACATGGTTGTGATTACCTATTCCAAAACACCCCTTTGGACACAAAGAAAAGTTCAAATTAATAATTACATTTCAAAAGGATGATAATTTTACAAAAAGCTTTTTATTTTCAAAACAAAGTAAAAAGAAGAGACATTTAAACTCATTATTCAAAAGCTTTCTATTTTCAAAAAGAAAACTTTGAAAATACCCGCATTAAAAAAAATCAATAAAGATCAAATATCTAATAATATTCAGAAAATACCACTTTTACAAATCAACAATTCAAACAAAGATAAAATAAAATAAATAAAATTTTAAAATATCTTAAACATAAATTTGACAACCTTTTTTTCAAAACACACCTTTTCGCACAATTCAAATCAATAATTCATTTTCAAACTTTTTCTTCTTCAAATGAATTGAAAGAAAATATAATTTTACAAAAAACTTTCTATTTTCAAAAGAAATTAAAAATAAGTTACATTTAAGCTAATTTTCAAAAAGAAAACTTTCAAAATACCCATTTATAAAATAGAAATGATATCTGTGTAAGCATTTTATGATAACTTTGTGACAACTTTCTATCTCATACTAACATTATGTTTTTATTTTATCTCTTTGTTGCTTTGATTTTTTGTCAATACATACTTTTCTTTGTCTCAAAAGTTATCATCTAAATGGATGTTCAAATAACACATCTCTTTATAAAAATGAAGAATTCAAATAAAAACATAATAAAGATCACATAAAACAAATTAAAATCCAATCAATCCTTTAAATAATTGGTAATACATTTTCAAATCACTCATTTTTCAAAAAGAGATAATTAAAATCAACAATTCATTCAAAAAAGGAGAAATTTTAAAAATAAATCATAAAAATAGGTAAATTTATTAAAATCATATAAACTTGAAAAATGTAATTTTCCTTTGATGTATGTGGTCTATTATATCGACCACATACAACGTTTATCAAACAAACCTAAAAAATAAATTTTTACTTATAAAAGTGACCAAATAATTTACAGATACAAATCCTCATATCATTAATTGATCAATACTTTGCAGTAGATTTAGAAGGTTACTCTTTAGGCCCCCTCCATATCTCTTTAGGCCCCCTAAAGTGACCAAAGTGACCTTTGTGACGTGCACGGTATATAACTTCCGAACCGTCCGGTATTTATCTACCGGAGGACCATTTTGCTCATATGAGAAAACATAGCAAACAGACTTCAAAGTGCACGGTATATAACTTCCGAACCGTCCGGTATTTACCTACCGGAGGACCATTTTGCTCATATGAGAAAACATAGCAAACAGACTTCTTTTACATTACACCATTTACCATTCTCTCTTCTCTCCCCTCTTCTTCTCTAATGTCACTCTCTTGTCACCGGCTCACTCACGCTCGCTTGTCATCCTTCATCCAGACCAAGAATCGCAAGTAACCCAGACACAGTGGCTCACCGAAATCGCTGGTAACCTAGACCCAGTGGCTCGCAGGAAACCCAACTCGCCGGAACCACTTCCTCCACCCCTAGAGTCGCC